>Ga0209754_1003426_pt1 | contig 10789 bp, 10 predicted proteins | sample MesohylBB_FD_187295 | JGI IMG/M metagenome (GOLD analysis project Ga0209754, IMG submission 187295) | Host-associated microbial community of the marine sponge Aplysina aerophoba from Gulf of Piran - sponge mesohyl, lysed by bead beating... | ecosystem: Host-associated > Porifera > Sponge >... | reverse complement strand
TGGCCCCGGTGGTCCATTGTTCCAGACCTGCGGCGCTATACGTCATGGCCGTGGTCCCGCCGATCATTCCGTCTGAAGTATTGTCTTTCCAGAACACGGTGTTTTGCGTAGCGTCCACCGTGTGGATCTCGACTTCCACGCCAATCTCACGCCAGTAGTTCGCGATCAATTCCGCGTAGCTCGTATCGGCGCGCACGTCGTAGTCCAAACGGGTCTTGAAGCCATCGGGATGGCCCGCATCGGCCAGCAATTGCTTCGCCCCTTCCGGGTCATACCGGTAGTATGGCTTGATCTCTTCGGTCCACTGGTCGAACGACGTGCCAACCCCCGCCTTGGAATTGGCATACAATCCGTTCGGAGTCGGATCTCCCAAACCGCCGAAGAAGGTCGCATTGATCGTCTCCAGATCCAGCGCCATCTGCATGGCCCGGCGCACGCGAATGTCATTGAACGGCGGGTTGTTGACGTTGTTGAACACGAAACCTGTGCCGGCCCGAAAATCGAACGTCCACACGTTGATCTCGGGATTTTTCTCCTGCAGGCTCTTCAACTGATCGATCGACCTGATTTGAGAGTCGCCGGCCGTCCCGAGGATGTCAATCTTCCCGGAGCGCAAGGCCGCCAGCCGCGCCGCCATATCGGTCATGATGACGGCGTTGATCTCGTCGACGTAGGGCAAACGGTTTTGTGGGAACTTCTCATCGAAGCCCCAGTAGTTGGGGACCCTGGTCCACTTCATGGACGTCGCATCGACATACTCCGTGAGCTCCATGGGGCCGGTCCCGACCATATTCCGCCAGTCCTTGACGTCGCCGTGTTCCCGGATCACCTCCGGCGCGTGGATGAACGCCTCCCAGGGGTCGAATAATTTGTCCAGGGCGAGAAGGTCAGGCTGCTTCAGCTTGAAGACCACCGTCCATTCGTCGGTGGCCGTTATGGATTCGATGTTCTCTTCTTTCCCACCACACACGGGGCACGATTCGGTGAAGCCGCTGCCTATCCCATAGAGACGATGATAGTTGAACTCGATATCTTTTCGGTCAGCTCCCTACCGTTCATCGGTGCCTTGTCGTGCCAGTGAACGCCCTGTCGGATGTGGGCGATAATCGTGGTTGGGTCAGGCGTTTCCCAGCTCTCCGCCAATGCCCCTCGATTGATGGAAAAGGGCTGGTCGTAGGTGCGCAAGTGATTCACGCTCCTGTCTATCGCCCAATCGCCGATCACGAGCTTCTCGAGGACCTCGCTGGTGAAGTGGCTCGCCCAGCCGCCGATGTACCAGGCATCCGTATGTTCGCCATGGTTGGGCCGGCCATAGGTGATGGTCCCGCCGTAGCGTGGCGCCTCCACCATCTCGCCGGTGGATGGGTCGAGCACCATCTCTTTCTCCATTGCCGCGGCCGGCTCCTCCTCTGCCGCGGCCGCCCAGAGGCCGGTTGCGGCCAAGCTGAGCACGAGCACAAACACGAAGGGGTGTGCAATTCTCGGAAGATTCATATTGATCTCTCCAGATTCTGAGAGTGCTTCGGGTGCGAGTTGCCGTCCCCTGCCCACTCTCGCGCCCGCAATTCAGGCAGCGAAGCAGAGAGGGCAATCTCAGGTGGTCACGCGCGCGATATGAGCGTCACGAACTCAGGCCGCGCGCGTGGTACGGTTCTTTGAGTATCAGTCTGCACCTCCCTGTTGCGCGGATTTCGGAGTTCGACGCCGAGTGCGCGGCCACGCGGGCCGCGCAGGGCGCCGGCTGTCGTTGTTCTGATACGTTGATGGAGTGGTGCCGAAGGCGAGGACGCGCGCACGAGCACACGCACGAGCGGCGTGGCCGCTCGGTCGCCGGAGGGGTTTAGCTACTTCGAGGGGCTGAGGGGCTGAACATGCCTTGTCCTGAAAAAAATCCTATCACGACCCTGCAACCCATGTCAAAGTTCGCAACGCGTGCGTGCGTCGCAGCGTCGAGATCAGAGTAGCCGGATAGCAGGATAGCCTGAGACAGACGGCGCCGTGGCGGCTCGGCCAACGCCTGCGAGATAGCGTGCCACTGCCGAACCAGGCGCGCCACGCTTCATCCCGGAGGTCGGGAACCGGTTTACGTCTCTCGCCCATGGTGCACGCGCTCCTTACGACTCATGTCGCGGGCGGATATGACTCGAATCATGGGGACGGTCCGTCCCGGTGGCCGGATTTACCTTAACGAGAGGACAGATATTATAGATACTGTCACTGGCAAAGTGACAATATCCCGTGCCCTCCTGCGTGCCAAGCTCGACGAGTCCCTGGCCGTCCCACCCCCGCACCTTACCCGACGCGACGTGCGGCTCCCCGCCATCCCCGGCAAGGCGTTAGCCGTTATCGGTATGCGTCGCAGCGGCAAGACCTCGTTTCTCGCCGAGTACCGCGCCAGGCGGTTGCACGCCGGCGCGCCCGCCGAATCGCAGTTGCTGCTTCTGCTCGAGGACGAGCGGCTCGCCGGCATCACCGTCGCCGACCTCGGCTGGCTGCTCGAAGAACACGCCCGGCGCTTTCCTCTGTGGTCCGGAAGCGGCCGCGGCGCCACCCTGTATCTCGATGAGGTGCAATACGTTCCGGGATGGGAGGGTGTGCTGCGTCGAGTGATCGACGCCGGCGGCATCCAGGTGTTCGTCACCGGCTCCTCTGCCCGCCTGCTGAGCCGGGAGGTCGCGACCAGCCTGCGCGGCCGGGCGATGGAGGTGCTGATCCATCCCTTCAGTTTCCGGGAAACGCTCCGCCACGCCGGCGATGAGCCGCCACATCCGGTGCCGGACACGGGGCCGGCGGCAGCAGTGCTGCATCAGCGGCTGCAGCGCTACCTGGTCGAAGGGGGCTTTCCCGAGGCGCAGGGCGCGGAGCCGAGAGACCGCGCGGCGTTGCTGACCGGTTATGTGGACGTGGTCGTGCTGCGCGACGTGATCGAGCGGTACGCGGTAACCAATCCGCTCGCTTTGCGTTGGTTGCAGCGGCAGTTGCTGGCCAACCCCGGAGGGGCGTTCTCGGTGAACAAGCAGTACGACACCCTGCGCTCGCAGGGCGTGCGCGTGGGAAAGGACACCCTGCACGAGTACCTCGGACACCTCGAGGATGCCTTCCTGGTGCGGACGGTCTCTCTGCATACCGCCTCCGAGCGGCGCCGCATGGTCAATCCCCGCAAGGCGTATCCAGTGGACCCCGGGTTGATCTCCCTGTTTTCGCGCAGCGGTCGCAGCCACCGCGTCCGTGCCCTGGAAACCGCCGTCCTGCTGGAGCTGGAACGGCGCGGCTGGGAAGTCTCCTACGTGCGCACCACCGAGGGCTGGGAGGTCGACTTCTTCGCTCACCGCGCCGGAGACCCTCCGATGCTGGTCCAGGTCTGTCTCGAATCCGCCCAGGACGCGACCTGGGAGCGCGAACTGCGCGCCCTGCAGGCGGGCGGTGAGGCGTACCCGGATGCGACACGCTGGCTCGTCACGCTCGACTCCTCCCCGCCGCGGCGCCTGCCGGATAGCGTCACCTGGGCGTCCGCGCCCAGTTGGCTGTTGGGAGACTGGTGATCCTGATTACGCCACCCACGTTGATGGACGATGATCTGCAGCATGCCGCGCCCGGCAATCGACATTCCACCGGTTCGCTACGAGCCCGGAATTCCCTCGCTGATGGCATACGTAGTCGACCACGCCGCACCGTCGCATGGAGAAGCACTTCCCGAGACCAGATAGCTTGCCCGTCCCCCGGCATGGTCCTCTGATGGCAACCAGCAGCGTCGCCACGAATGGATCCAGGTACATCCTGGGCGCCACCGACGAGTCCGGGGAGCTCAGCGCGCGGCAGATGCGCGATGCGCTCAGCGGGTTGTATCCCGATGTCGCGGTGGGCGGCGCCTGGCGGACGCCGGACACGCCGGACTTCTGGCACGCCAAGTGCACCAAGGCCATTCGCGAGCTTGGCGCCATCGAGCTGGCCAGCAAATAGCGGGCACGGGCAGGCTCCAGCCGCGGGCGATGCCGCCTCACGCACCTGCTGCGCCGACAGCCGCGCGTCAACGGCTCATCGTATTGACGTATTGACGTATTGAACGCCCGACTCTACTCCTCGACTCACTGGTAGTGCGTCCACATTCGGAGCACCTTGACGAAGCGTTCGCATTCAACAACCTGGTACACGAGGCGGTGCTGGCTCTTGATCCGACGCGAAAGAGGCGTGGGCGGGATCGCGCTATTGGCGACTGGGGGTCGTGCTCCGGGGACCGAACGTGCGCGGCGTGAACTCGTCCCGGTTGGTGATGCTGGCGCTGCTGCCGGTGGCGCGAATCACGAACAGGCCAAGCCGCTCGGCACGTACGTCCGACTCCTGGTGTGCCTTCAGATAGGCGACCGCGCCGTAGACCCGGCGCGAAGCGTACTCGGGCATCAATTCCGGAAACTCGTTCAACCGCGTGATGAAACGATCGACGTCGGGCACCCTGAGGGTGGTCTTGACCTCCACCACGACGACCTCTTCGCCGTTGACGGCCACGATGTCCAACTCCCAGCGCCGCTCACCGTAGTTCTGGCGCGGGTTGGTTACCGTGTGCTGCACCGCGATGCCGCGCTGGCGAAGGAGCCCTACGAGATCGCCTTCCACCAGGGATTCCATCAGCTTGCCCCACTGTCCGTTGAACAACCTGTCCAGCTCGACCATGCGCCGGTCGGCGGCCCTTGTCTGCCGCGTGATCAGTTCATCGGTCGCCTGCAACCGGCGGTCGGTCTCTTGCATCTGGCGGTCGGTCGCCTGCATGCGCCGCTCAGTCTCCTGCTGCGCTGAGGAGATCTCGCGCAGAATCTCCCAGATCTCCTGCGGGGTCGCTGGATCGCGGTGTGGGCTGCCGTCGGTCATCGGTACGCTCGCTCGTCTCATAGTAACGCCGACCGTCCGTTCCGGTAAAGCGCTCTACACCTCCTTCGCCCCGCTCGTCGCCACCCGCGAAGCGCAGCCGCTCGAATTCGTGTGCCCCACGTGGGAAGCGAAATGCTCGCTGGTGCAATCCCTGCATCGCAGGCTCTCGCCGATATCGACTGATTGCAGCGGGCCATGTTGGCATGAGAGTCCAAAGCTATGCCGCCGGGGAGTTGGAGCGCCGACCGACCCGCCCGCGTAGTCCTGAACGACGACGAGGGCTGTCAGGATGTCTCCCGGGCGGCGCCGTCAGTGAGCAGCAGGTCCGCTTGAGTCGGACGGCCAGCGTCATGGCCGCGTTGTCGGCGCGGCTCATGCCGGCGGCAAAGACTCGCGGGCTGTCGACACGTTCCATGCGTACCGCCGCCAGGAACCGATGCAGTTCATCCGACTCGGCGTCTCGAACCTGCTGCGGCACGACGACGTCGCCTCCCAGGACGCGATCAATCAGGGCAAGCCGCCGGACCTTGCCCAGAAATATCAGCGGACTTGCATCGGCAACGAGGGTCAAAGCTGCTGCAGGTCCGCCGCCAGATCCTCGGGACCGTAGTTCAACACCAGATCCTGGTCGCGCAACCGGAGAATCATGTCACGGAGGCTCAGACCTGCAATCTCGGCGGCGTGCGAGAGGGTTACTTCCCCACGCCGGTACGCGTCGCACGCACGTTCGAGCAGGAGCGCGCCTGTGCCTCGTCTGACCGCCCACCGCAACAGGGTGGAGCGGTCGACCCCCATAGCCTGAGCGGTGCACTCCAGTCGAGACACCTCGCATTCCGGCAGTCGCAGCGACACGGTTACCTTTTGCACGTATACAACTCCATATCATGTATACGCGGCCCCTGCGCAACGTCAACTGGCACCGACGCAGCACCAACGCTGGGAACGGCTCACGCCGCCTACTAACGGCGCGCGGCGGTGCGGCGCTCCTGCGCCGAGAAAATGGCCTTGCGCATGCGCAGCGACTTGGGTGTTGCCTCGACCACTTCGTCGTCGCGGATGAACTGCAGCGCCGCCTCCAGGGTGAGGGGCGTAACCGGCGTGAGGGTTACCGCATCGTCCTTGCCGGCCGCGCGCACGTTGCTCAACTTCTTTGTCTTGCAGGGGTTCACGTCCAGGTCGTTGTCCCGCGTGTGTTCGCCGACCAGCATGCCCTCGTAGACCGGATCGCCGGGCACCACGAACATCCGGCCGCGCGGCTCCAGGTTGTAGATGGCGTAGGGAACCGCCGCTCCGGTGCGATCGGCCACCAGCGAACCGGTCGGTCGAGCCACGAAGTCTCCCTGATAGGGCTCATAGCCGACCACCCGCGCGTGCATGATGCCGGTGCCGCGGGTATCGGTAAGCATCTCGTCGCGATAGCCGATCAGGCCGCGGGTCGGCACCCGGAAGTGCAGTTCCACTCTGCCGGAGGCATGGTGTTTGATGTCCAACAGCCGCGCCTTGCGGCGGGACAGCTTCTCGGTCACCAGCCCGGTGTACGCGTCCTCGCAGTCGATGGTGACCTCTTCGATCGGCTCGGTGCGCTTGCCGTTCGCGTCCTGATGAAAAATGACCCGCGTCCGGCCAACGCACAACTCGAACCCTTCGCGGCGCATGGTTTCGATGAGGATCGCGAGCTGGAACTCGCCGCGGCCTTTCACGATGATACTGTCGTCGGCTGCATCCTCTATCTGGATGGACACGTTCTGCAGCGTCTCGCGATGCAGGCGTTCGCGGATCTTGCTCGCCTGCACGATCTTGCCTTCCCGGCCGGCCAGCGGCGAGGTGTTCTTGGCGAACCGCATCGCCACGGTTGGCTGGTCCACCTGGATGCGCGGCAGCGGCGCGGTATCGGCCGATGTACCGATGGTATCGCCGATCTGCACGTCGTCGACGCCGGCGAGCACCACGATGTCGCCCGCGGCCACCGCATCGGCGGTCACCAGGGCAGGGCCCTCGTAGAGCTGGATGCGCGTAACGCGCAGCGGCTGGCTGTCGGCGGCGCCCAACCGCATCAGTTGGTCGTTGGAGGCCACCCCGCCGCGGTAGATCTTGCCGATCGCCAGGCGACCGAGGTGATCGGCGTAACCGAGATCGGACACCAGCATCTGAAACGGCGCATCCGGTGCGCCGCTGACCGCCGGCCCGGGCACCTCCCGAACGATGGTATCCAACAGCAGGTCGAGGTTCTGCTCGCCGCCGTTCGGGGCAGCCCTGGCCACGCCCTCGCGGCCTATCGCGTACAACGTCGGTGGTTCGAGGTGGTCCTCGTGCGCGTCGAGCTCCAGCAGCAATTCGAGCACGTCGTCCGCGGTCTGCGCCGGGCGCGCGTCCGATCTGTCGATCTTGTTGATGACCAACACGATCTTCAACTCCAGCTCGAGCGCCTTGGCCAACACGAAGCGGGTTTGCGGCAGCGGCCCTTCGGCGGCGTCCACCAGCAGGATGGCGCCGTCGACCATGGACAGCGCCCGCTCTACCTCGCCGCCGAAGTCGGCGTGGCCGGGGGTGTCGACGATGTTGATCTTGACGCCGCGCCAGCGAATGGCGCAGTTCTTGGCGGCAATGGTGATGCCGCGCTCGCGTTCGAGATCCATGCGATCCATGGCGCGATCGACCGTGGCCTGGCCGGACCGGTAGATTCCGGACTGCCGGAACATGGCGTCGACCAGGGTGGTCTTGCCGTGGTCGACGTGAGCGATTATGGCGACGTTGCGGACGTGTTCGTTGCGGGTGTGTGCGTACATCGGAGACGGCGAGAATGTGCAACCCGCGGAGGCCATTCGCCAAGCGCCGGGCGGCACTTTGTGGCTCTGTGTGCCGTTCGGCGTGTTTCGCGGGTGTTCGCTCGCCGGCCCGGTGGTCGCGGTCGGTGGCCCCGGCTATGCTCCGTGACGATGGTGATCGACGCGAGTTGGTATGAGCGTCCGCCCGGCACGCCGGAGCGGCTGACCGCCGGGGGATTGGTGTGCGCGCTACGGGACGGACGCGCGGTCGTGGCGCTGGTCCGCGAGGGCGACTGGCCGGCCTACCTCATTCCCAAGGGCGGCGTGGAGGCCGGCGAGGCAATCGAGGCGGCGGCGCGGCGCGAGATCGCCGAGGAGGCGGGGTTCACCCGGCTCACGCTCCTCGGCAAGATTGGCGTGCTGGAACGCCTTACCTTCGATCGGGCGTCCTGGACCGTGACCCACCTGTTCGCCTACGCCACGAGCGAACGCGACGCCACGCCGACCGACCGCGGCGCCCATCCCCATCCGCCGCGCTGGTTCCCGATCGACGCGCTGCCCGACATGCTGTGGCCCGATCAGCGGCGGCTGATCGAACGCAACCACGACCAACTGCGCCGCTGGCTGTCCGAGGCACATGGCTGATCAGGAGCCGACCTGATAGCACCTCGGCTTCGCCAGGCGCCCCTGATGGCCTTGCCCAACGCGGAGGAGGCCGGTCTCAGTACCCGAGTTTCTTGTCGACGACGTTGTCGAGCGGTTCGCCGGCCAGGTAGTGGGCCAGGTTGCGCCGCATGATGGTGGTGACCAGCTCATTGGTACGGGCCGATACGGGCGAGGAGTGCGGGCTGATCAGGATGTTCGGCGTGTCCCACAGCTCGCTGTCGGCGGGCAGCGGCTCGACCGCGGTCACGTCCAGACCGGCGCCCGCCAGCGAACCCTTGCGCAGCATGCGCGCCAGCGCCGGCTCATCGACGATGCCGCCGCGCGACAGCACCAGCAGGTAGGCGCCCGGCTTCAGCAGGGCCAGCCGCTCCGGGCTCAGCATGCCGCGCGTGGCATCGGTGATCGGCACCGCCACCGCCACCACGTCGGCACGGCGCAGCAGGTCGTCCAGGCCATCGAGCAGGCCCAACTCCGCCACGTACTCCGGCTGCGCCACCGGGTGCGCGTCAACGGCGATCACCCGCATCTCGAACGCGTGCGCCCGCACCGCGATCGCACGCCCGATGTTGCCGAGTCCGATCACGCCCATGGTCAGGCCGGCCAACGCCACGGTGGGTTGCGGCGGCGGGCGCATCCACACCTTGTCGCGCTGCGCCTGGCGCAGGTCCTCGAACCGCCGCGCCAGGTATACCAGCATCCCGAAGCCGTGCTCGGCGATGGTCGACGCGTGCGCCCCGCGCGTGTTGGTAACCACGATGTCGGTGGCGGCCAGCTCGGCCGGCATCCACTCCACACCCGCGCTGGCGGCGTGCACCCACTTCAGGCGGGGGGCGGCTGCCAGCAGTTCGGCGGTGACGCTCCCGAACGCCACCTCGGCGTCGGCCGCGGCGGCGATCATGTCCGCGTCGGCGTCCGGAATCACGAACTCGACGGCGGGAAAATCACCCCGGATCTCCTCGACGTGACGGGCGATCCAGCTATTGGTTACCAGGATTTTCATGGTGCTCCTCAATCAGCGGTCCGTGGCAAGACCTCTCGCATGCGGCGGGGGTGGCAATGCCAAAAGCGGTAACCGGGGTTGACACGATCAGGCGGCTGCGATCTCGCAGTCGGCTGAAGGACTGAAGTAGCGCTTGAGATCGCCGTTCAGGAGAGCCAAGCGGGTGCGGAGCACGCACCGGTTGTCGTGCGGGCGCCATCTCATGCCGTTGCCCTTGAAGCGCCGCGCCACGAGGAACTTGCACTGCCCCTCAACCAAGCCACTGCCAATCGGCCAGCCGGCGTCCCGGTAGCGCCCGTAGTCCATGCGGTGCTGATTGTTCGTGAAGTAGTTGATCTGCTTCCATGCCGCGTCGGTGTCGGTGACCTGGGCCAGCGACTGCTTCAGCTCAACGATCATCTGTAACACTTCGCCGTTCCACATCAGCGTCCGCCAGCGCCGGTGCCGCCCGGCGCGCAGTGCTGCTGGCAGCAGATCGCAGTAATCGGCCAAGTGCTCGGTCGCGTGGTAGTAGTCCAGAATCGGTACCGACCCGGGAAAGTGGGTCTCCTGCATGTCCCAGTTGTGGCGTGCGCCATCGGCGAGGAACACGCTCTCGGGAGCTTGCAGATACCCCATCCGCAGCCCTGCCTGCTCGGCGTACTCGACAAACTCCCGGCGCGGTCCATAGCGCGCACCGGTCCACCGGTCTACCACCTTCTCGCCACTGCGCTTCTCGATCACCACCAAGTTGCACTCCTTGTAGCAGGTCCCCGCACGCAGGCTGGCACGGCCAGTAATCCCTTCCAGCTCCTTGATCTGCGGGCTCGTCGTCCCATCCACCTCGACCACCATCAGCGAGCACGGCTCCTGCTGTCGCTGCTCTCCGATCACCTCCTCCGGGTCGTCCGGTATCCGCTCCCCGGTCTTCTCCGTGGTGCGCTGCACCGCCGTCGAACTCACCTTGAACCCGAGCGTCGCCGCCAGTTTGTCCGCCGCTCCCCCATACGATTCGTCCGCCCCCAGCATGCAGATCAGGTACGTCATCAGCGGCGAGAATCCGAAGCATCCATCGATCCCCAGCTTTGCATCCAATGGCGCCACTCCGCCGGCACGGTCCCGGTACCGGTAGCAGCGCCGCGGGCGCACCACCTCTTCCCCAAACCGGTTGATGAACCTCAGATTCCTTACCCGCTCGAACACCGCCACCTCGCCCCCGATCGTGATCTGGTTGGCACTCGTCGGCTCAGCCAGACCCGCTACCACCTCCTGCACCATCGTGTCCCCGATCCAGTTCACCATCTCCAGGATCTGCCCTTCCGCCTCGTCCAGCCCCATCCCACCGCCGTTGATGCGCCCCCGCAGCTCCTTGACCATCCTCTGCGCGTCCGCTATAAGTTCTTCCGTCCTCATGGTCTACCTCCCCATGGTTTGGTTTCTACGGGGTAGGTAGACCTTTTTCTTGCCCCAACGTCAATGATTTCCTACCGCTTTCGGCGTTCGCACCCTGCGGCGG
>Ga0209754_1003424_pt1 | contig 10795 bp, 11 predicted proteins | sample MesohylBB_FD_187295 | JGI IMG/M metagenome (GOLD analysis project Ga0209754, IMG submission 187295) | Host-associated microbial community of the marine sponge Aplysina aerophoba from Gulf of Piran - sponge mesohyl, lysed by bead beating... | ecosystem: Host-associated > Porifera > Sponge >... | reverse complement strand
CACACTTTCCCCTGGCCGCCGGCACCCGATCCATGGGCCACAGGATACTCCGGTCCCGGCAACAGCGCCACCCCACGACATCGTCCCGGCAACCGTCAGTTACACGCGAGTTTCATGCTCCGGGGTAAGTAAACGCAGAAAATCATGAAGGTTTTGGCGGCGAATGTCGTCGAGAACCGCACGAGCGTCGGGCTTTAGCGGGCCGATGCGGCCCCCGGTATTGCTGTTCCGTAGCTTGATGCGGTTGTTCCTGACGTGCATTCTGCGCAGGAACTGGTTCTCCAACAGCCGGCAGCGTGTCAGTGCCCGTTTGTGGCGTTGGGCTGCCGGAAGAATTCGGCTGGCGGACAGTAACCGATGGCTCCGCTCAGGGTCTTAGTGTTGGAAATGCATGCGCGCCTGCGGGGCTGACGGCGAGTGGGCACGAAGTCTGGCTCACAGACTTTTTATTGAGGACGCGCCTGGTCGGTGCGTCCGACGAAGCAACGATTGCGAGGTATTCGCCGGATGCCAAAGCCCAGCCGAACGGCCCTTCTGACAACAGGCTATGCCGGCTCCGCCGGAGCGATGTGCAAGCCGATGCTGTCGCCGACGCACGAACCCGAGGCCTTCACGGACTCGTTAGCCACGAGCGCATAGCGCACGGTGGTCTGAACCTGGGTGTGACCGAGGAGTTTCCCGATCGTCGGAAGGCTCTTGCCGAGAGTCAGGGCCCGGGACGCAATGGAATGCCGCAGATCATGGATTCGCACGTCGTCGTGGCCCGAGCCGGGCGCGGATGCGGTGCCAGGGGTGCTGAAGATCGGTCAGATGGGCGCCCGGCTTCCTGCCGACGATTACCCACGGGTTGTCCTCGAAGCGGGGAAGGGCGGAGAGCAGCGCCATCCGCGCACCCGTCTTGCCGTCGCGGAGTCTGATCTCCGCCGCCTCTAGGTTCACGTCCTCCGAGCGTAGCGTCCGGATCTCGCTCGTCCGGCAGCCGGTCAGCATGAGCAGGCGGATCGCCGTCACTGCGGAGAGCGTCTCGGAGCCGTCGGCCTCGATCTCGTTGAGGACCTAGCCGAGGCGGTGGAACTCCTCGTCGGTCAGGAACCGCTCGCGCTTCTTCTCCTTGTCCTTGCGCAGGCCCCAGGCCTCCGCGAGATTGAACATCTTCCTGACTACCTCGAGGATGCGGTTCGCCTAGTAGGGCGTGTTCCGGTGCTTTTGGTGCAGGGCGGCGATGTGTTCCCGGTCGATCGCCATCTTGCCGATATCGGGGATCACGAATTTCTTCACCAGCCAGCGGCAGGCCTCGACCGTGCGCGGCTTGCACCGGACCTGGACGTGCTCAACCAGATACCGCTCGGCGACAGTCGGCCTTGATGCGGGCCTGTTCCGACGTGATGACACCGTGGCGGCCGAACGCGACGCGCTTCGACTTTCCGCACGCCCGCGTCTGAACGACATAGACCTTGGACCCGGAGGGATACACGCGGACGCCGAACCCCTGCAGCTTGCGGTCCCAATAGACGGTGTCCTTGTCGCCCACCGGCAAGGCGTGGAAGTTGCGATGCGAGATGGTCCTGTATTCGAGCCTAGCCACGTTATTCCCATTCCCGTTTGCGGTTGACAGCGATGGTGGCGAAATCTACCGTAAGTGTACCCTAAGCGATCTCACTTCACCACGTGGCCCATCTAAGGTCCTGTTTGGCCCCGCGAGGGTCCGAGCAGGCACTCTTGGGAGAAGTCGTGCACATTCCGGCTCATAACCTGAAGGTCGTAGGTTCAAATCCTACACCCGCAACCAAAGACAGTGCCGCTAAGATAATCTCTTAGCGGCGTTTTCGTTTTCTGGAGGTTCTCTTCCGGATGGATTTCGGAATGCATTCGGAACGGTATTTGGGGCATTCCAGGCACCTCAGGGCATTACTGTTCGGTCACGCCGGTAGGGGCGCGACCGCAATCTCCAGCGCTTCGGTGTTCTACCCGCCTGCGGTCGGCTCAGTGGAAAGCTTGCGCCGGCCCTCGATCCTCATGACCGAACCAAACTGGTAGAAGCCGGCCAAAAAATCCGGATGATCTCCACCCCTACCTGAGCTTCTGATTGACTGCTGGACTGATCCTGCCATTAGTGCTGTGTTTATCGGCCGTTGTTCTGTTGGAACGTGTCTGTTACGATCGAGACCGAAGCGCAGATGCGGCTGCTGCCGCTTGCATTATTTGGGTCACAGCCGATGTCGCGATTCAATCCGCACCGTACGGTAACAGGCGTTTATGGCGCAGCCGCGCAGTGGAGGTCAAACTGCCTGGAGACCGACGGATCCGTGTTGACAGATGAGAGGAGCCTCTGGAATTCGACGCTGCTGGATGAACTCGATCGCCGCTTCGTGAAGAACCTCGACGAGGGCAATGGGGACTTTTGGGAGAAGCTCCAGGCTCAGCTATTGCCGGGATCTCCCGCCTGCAAACAGCTGATGGCCGAGCAGTTGTGGATTCTGATGTTGTTCCAATCGAACATCAGCGTGGCAACGAAACTGGACCGGATTCATCAGATTTGGTCTTGGTCCGGGGAGGAGCTGCCGGACGAGCTTCCCCATCTGAGCGACGCCGTTCTACATGGCATTGGATCGACGGGAACCGCCTACAACACGGACCGTAGGCGAGAACTCGTCTGTCTCATTGCCAGCATTCGTGACTTCAAGAGACGCGGGCCCAACGAACGTGCTGAGATTGTTGCCGACCCCTGGGCGTTCGCCGGCTGGCTGAACGGGATACCCGAGGCGCGCAACCGCCAGCTTCGTCACATTCTGGCTCATCTCCTGTATCCGGACACATTCGAGAGGATCAGTTCGGAGAGGGACAAGAAGCAGATTTTGGCGACTCTTAGCGAGATTCCGGAGAAAGAGGTTCGGAAGTGGGATCTGATCGCCATGGATCGCGCGCTTTTCGACTTCCGCAAGCGGCTTGAGAACGAGCAAGGCGCCGATGTCGACTTTTACCTGGAGGAGTTCACGAACGTATGGCGCGCCCGGACGACGAGTTGGCTGCTGAACTGGAACCCCTCCAAATGGCCGTGGGCGTCCATGCCAACCGACCGGAAGGTTGCGCTCGCCGGAGGGAGGGCTTCGAACAGTTGGCCTTGCGGCTCTGCGAAGCTGCGCGAGGGCGATCGCGTATATCTCATGCGAACAGGTGTCGAGCCAAAAGGGGTTGTTGCGACCGGGACGGTGACACGCGCACCGTACGAGGTGCCTAGCTGGGACTCCAGCCGAGAAGACATGAACGGTTTCGAACGCTTTATCGACCTGGAATTCGACGCAGTCCGGCATGCGGACCACGACAGCATCGTCCTGCTGGAGGACCTTGAGCGCATCGCCCCGAAGCAGGACTGGGCCCCTCAGTCTCTTGCAATCGAGCTTCGGAGACAGGCGGCTCAAACTCTTGAGCGGCGGTGGAAGGCGCTGCCGCAAATCTCCTTGCCCGTAGAGCCCTCGGGCATGGAGGGTCGTGAGCAGGCGGCGACTCGACCGGTCGATCCGATCAACCTGATTCTCTACGGTCCGCCGGGAACCGGAAAAACCTATCGCCTGATGACTGAGTACCTTCCCCGGTACAGGGAAAACGGCGAGGATCGTTTCGAGTTTGTCACCTTTCATCAGAGCTACGCTTACGAGGACTTTGTCGAAGGCATTCGCCCTGAGACCGAGGACGGCACAATCAAGTATCGGGTGCGCCCGGGTGCCCTGCGGCGTATCTGTAATCGGGCAAGAAAGGCGCCGAACAAGCGGTTCGGTTTGTTCATTGATGAGATTAACCGCGGCAATGTTCCAAAGATCTTCGGCGAGCTGATTTCGCTCGTCGAGGTCGACAAGCGCATCCGCACTGACGCATCAGGGTACCGAGTTCCCGCTTGCAGTGGCTTGGAAGTGACGCTCCCGTATTCCGGAGAGCCCTTCGGCGTGCCGAGGAACGTGGACGTGATCGGAACCATGAACACGGCAGACCGCTCGATCGCCCTTCTCGATTCCGCCTTGCGGCGGCGCTTCCGGTTCGAGGAACTAACCCCCCAACCCCGGCTGCTCAAGACCATCGACGACGGCGCGGATGGGTTCATCGATCTCCAGCAGTTGCTTGAGACGATTAACAACCGGCTCACCCATCTGCTTCATCGCGATCAAACCATCGGCCACAGCTACTTCCACAAGGTGGCGACGTTCGACGAGCTGCGTCGCGTGTTCGCACAGGAAATCCTCCCGTTTCTCCAGGAGGCGTGTTACGACGACTGGAACCAGATCAGGCTGGTGCTGGCAGATCAGACCGTCGGCGAGGAATTCCAGCTCGTTCGCGCGCGGGCACAGACTTCGACGCAACTGTTTCCGAATATGGAGATCAGCGACATTCCGGACAAGCCAGCCTACGAGGTCATACGGGAGGACGAGATCACACCAGACGCGATCCGCAAGGTCTACGAGACACCCGAATGAGATATCTGACCCTGTGCGAACGGGACACCGTTGGCGTGGGGCAAGGCCGCCCGCTTTCGGAGCACGAAGCCGACGGCATCGCGAAGCTTGCCGATCGCATGCCCAAGGGTTCGCTGGCCTGGGAGCGCCGCGCACTGCGTTTTGGCCCGTTCTGCGGCGTACTTCGCACCTCCGAATTGACGATTGAACTGTTGCCGAAGATTGAACGGGGCGCTTCGACCCCGGCCGGATCACGGGGACTACTGGTTGCCATGCTGGCATCGACTGGTCGCCTCCGGTTCAGTCGAATTGGCGACGCCGACCTCGGCCGTCAGAACCTCCATCTTCTGGATATCTTCATTCAGGACTTCTGCGAGCGTGTGAAGTCGGCGCTACGGGGCGGCGCCATCGCCACCTACATTGCGACGGATGCCAATCTGAGCGCGATTCGGGGTCGGTTGCGCCTGACCGAGCATCTGGCGCGGAATGCCTTCGATCATTCCAGACTGCTGTGCCGATTCGACGAGCGCACTGTTGACAATGCGTTCAATCGCGCCTTGAAGCACGTTCTGCGTGCCCTCCTCAGCCATGCGCTGGCTCCTTCGACAAGGGCCGGTGTGACATCGCTTCTGCACCGGCTCCATGAAGTCACGGATCAGCGAGTGCGGCCCTCGGATTTGGATGCGCTCCGTTTCGACCGCACCAACGATTACTGGCGGAACGCATTTCAGCAAGCCCGGTGGCTGTTGGACGGGATGTTTCCCGACGTCCGGACCGGTGACAGCCGGGGCTCGGCCTTGCTCTTCAACATGGAACGTCTCTTCGAAGAGGTGCTCGGGGAAAAGATCCGTCGTGCAACTCGAACTCTCGCCGATCTGCAACTCCGCGTCGAACTGCAGAGTGCGCAGCGCCGCCTCGCAACTGAGGGATTCCTGTTGCGGCCCGACATCGCCGTTTTCGTGAATGATCGGGTCGAGGCCATACTTGATGCGAAGTGGAAGCACCTGCGAGCGGACGAGCCGCACGCTGATGTTTCGAGCGCCGACGCCTACCAGATGAACGCGTACGCTGGCAGGTATGGGTGCCGACAGCTCACTCTTGTGTATCCGGCCTCGGCAGGGTGCGCCCCTGGTCTCGTCCGGCAGTTCCGACTGCAAACACCTTTGCAGCCGATCTTGGACGTGGTGGCAGTGGACCTGCACGAACTCGCCTTCGGAAGCCGCGTTCCTCTCGGGCTAGAGGGGATGTTTGCCGGGATCCGAACTGGCGGTAGCGCGAAGGAACGTGCTCAGGCGGCGGGGAGCGTAACTGGATGAAGACCGGGGACCAACATCTCAATACGGCGCCCTCGAATGCCGCAAGAACGTCCGCTGGGTTCGACCTGATCGCCTCCGACGGAAACCGCGGATTCCTATCTCCGGAATCATCTGCTTCCGTGAAGTGATCTCCAGTTGCAGGAATTCGTGCCGAACGGGCCGGCGCGACAGTTGGGCGGGTCAGGATGTCACCGTTCTCTGGCGCAGCGTGTTCGGATTGAGCGGGTTGAAGCACACGAGGGGGCACAGTCTGGCGAACCGTGGCCCATCCAATGATCCGACCGACTTGAACACTGAGAAGGCCAAGAGCCGTGGACCCTTGCTGGAACATAATTCTGCCCATCGCGGTCATAGAGCCTCAGTTCGAGGGCGTGTGAATGGCGCCGCCTTCGATCCAGACCCTGCAGCGCATTGCCGGCGAAACCGGCCATCAGGCAAGCACGCTCGAAAAGTTGAACATCCTGCAATCGGCTCAGGGTAGGCCGGCACCAGGTTGTCGGCGATGTCGCGTTGGCGGTAGCTCTGACCGCGGAGAGCGACGCCGAACTCCTTCAACTGGAATGTTACGGGCTTTCGTGAAGAGAATGCGTTTACGTTCTCCGGGAGAATGAGACGGCGGGTAATTTGGCTCTCGGCATCGTGGTTGCCGTAAAGCAAGAAGACCTAGTAGACGCCAGCTGCTACGAGCCGGCCCATCTGCCTGACAAAGAAAATCCCCGTCTGGTAGTCGCGCCAGTCTCCGTCATAGAGATCGCCTGCGATGATGACGAACGCGGCCTCCTCATGCAGAGCCACAAGGTATTCAAGCGCCTCGCGGGTTGCTGTACGGATACGGTCAGCCGCGCCGCCCTCCTGCCCAGCAATGCCTATCAGAGGGCTGTCGAGATGAATGTCTGCGGTGTGGATAAACCGAAAGGACTTCAAGGAAATACCACCGACCGGTCAATGTTGGATGCTAATGCGGGGAAGACTTCTGCGCCATGTCGGAAAGATGACGGAGCTATGCAAGCCAGCCTGAAGACGGGAAGGCATGGATGTTCCAGACCCTGCTAAGCATGCGATCACCGGGCAGGTGGTCATTGCACAGGTAATTCAGAGGAACGGACAGCTTGTAGCGGCCGATGGGAATGCCGTGGGTGTGGCGCCGGGAAGGCAGCGATTGGCCGAGGCGACGGGAACTATCGGGAGTCTGCGCATTTCAGGGTGGTCGAGGAGCATGCCTAGGATTGCGGCGCTCCGACCTCAGATGGAGTGAGCTTCTTCGGATGGAGCGGCAAATCAAGAGGAGGCGACCGGTCGAGCTGGCCAAGTTCGCGTCGGGGCAGTCGGCTTGGCAAGGAGAAGGCAGACGTAGCCGAGGCGAAATCCGGGCTAACATATATTTTGAACACTAACACAACTCATGTTAGTGTTCGGGAATGGAGCTAGAAACCCGACATGTCCCTTCGGAAAGGGACCTGTATCGAGACCGGCTTGAAGGCTATCTCGCAGCGGTCCTGAAGCTCGATGTCCGGTTGCGGGACTGGTACGGGCAGGAGGCACTGCCCGTCTTCCTCACTCGTCTCTATGAATTCTTCGAAACGCGGGTTGGTCAAGCTCCAGTACTCTTCATGTTCGCAAAACCAGACGATGGACACACGCCAAAGGAGATCGGGAAGCACCTGGATCTCGTTAAGAGAGGATATGACGGTATAGTCGTGTATTCGTCGGAAAGACTTACAGCTAGCTCTCGCGCACGCCTTGTCACGGCTGGCATCGCCTTCGCAGTTCCCGGAAATCAGCTGTTTGTTCCGGAACTAGCGACGGACTTGCGCGAGCATTTCAGGGGGCCGAAACCGAAACGGCCCGACAGTTTGTCGCCGTCGGCTCAACTGGTTCTGTTTTTCCACCTCCTCAATGGTGACCCGGGTCAGCAATGGACGCCGACAGAGATGGCGGAGCCGCTTCGGTATTCGGTCATGACCATGAGCCGCGCTTTCGAAGAGCTCGCCGCCGCTAGCCTTGCCCGGATCGAACGGCGCGGTCGCAGGAAGCTCTTGTCGTTTCGCGCAGAAGGGCGCTTGCTGATCGATATTGCCAAGACGCTACTGATTCGTCCCGAGCGGCGAGTGGACCATATCCGATGGCGGAAGAAACCGTGGAGTCTGCCGCTGGCCGGCGAGCACGCCCTCGCCCGTCTAACCGATCTGAGTCCTCCCGCGACACTGCCGGCTTATGCCGTGACCTCCGATCAGATGCGCGAACTGATCGCCGAGGGGTGGGTGGATCGGCGAGATGCCGAGTACGGATCGGATGGAGCGTTAGCGACTTGGCGATACGATCCGCGGGTGTTGGCGAGGAACCAAATGGTCGATCCGCTTTCCCTGTTCGCCCAGTTCTGGTTGGACTCAGATGAGCGTTTGTCCATGGCCGTCGACCGGCTGCTGTCTGGCGCGCCGTTCGGCCTTGGCGATGGCGCAGAGCGCGCAATAGGCCGCGCCGCCGAAGGTAGGGGGCCGGCGCTTGACGCAGACCCCGGCGGCCCTGCGGACGCCGTAGCGGGCGCGCGCGGCATCACAGCAGGCCCGGAACTCTGCCGGCCCTCCTCGGGCGGGACATGCCCGTAGCGGATGCAGAGGCCGGCGGCCTTGCGCTCGGCGTGAAGGCGTCGGGATGCATTCCACGGCTGACGAAGGCAGTGGACGGTCGACCGTCACCGGTGGGTGAAGCAGTCGGGGAACCGCCAATGCAGGGGCCGGTGCGCGACGGTTGCGCTGCAATCGGCGGGGACGCGCGCCTGTGGCGGCGGCATGAAGACATTGCGGACCGGGAATGCGTCGGGCGCTTTTCCCGGTCGCTCGCTCTGGCACGGCGGCGGCGAACGATGGCGACGAATGGCCGTCCGAAGCAACCGGAGCGATCCCCGGTTATTATCGCCACGCCCGGACCGGCGCCGGGCTATGGATGTCGAAGCGGTTGCGGAACGACGCGGCGATCCGGTAGTCGCGGCGCAGGCGAGCGCACGAATACACTCCCGCCAACTTCACTCATGCCCGGCACGGTATCGAATGCTCGAACGTCTTGAACTGGAGAATGTCGGTCCTGCGCCGGGAATGGCGCTGGACCTGCGAAGCCGGCTGAACCTGATCACCGGCGACAACGGGCTCGGCAAGAGCTTCCTGCTGGACGTCGCGTGGTGGGCGCTGACGCGCAAATGGCCCCGCGACCTGAATCCGCGCCTGACATCGGGCTATCCGGCGCGCCCGACCGATATTGCGAGGCCGGCGAAGTTGCGTTTCGAGTTGACGACCGATGCGGGTAAAAGCAGGAGATTCGAGAGCACGTATTCCGTCCAGGACCAGGGCTGGACCGGTCCGCCCGGGCGGCCGCGGAGCCCTGGACTGGTCATCCACGCACACGCCGACGGCGGCTTCTCGGTCTGGGATCCCGCGCGAAACTACTGGAAGAAACGGGGGAATATCGACATTCAGGATCGACTCCCGGGGTACGTCTTCTCGCCCCAGGAGGTCTGGACCGGGTTGATCTCAGAGATCGACGGTCGGGCGACCAAGGTGTGCAAGGGCCTTCTCGACGACTGGTCGAGCTGGATCAGGGAAAAAGGGGATCACGCGCACCGCATGTCGGAGGTCGTCGGTGCGCTGGGCGTTGGCGGCGAGCCGTGGGACGTCGGTCCGATCCTGCGCCTGTCCGTCGACGACGCACAGGACGTTCCCTCGATCAGGACCGATTACTCCAATGCGGTCCCCATTGTGCATGCGTCATCCGCGGTACGCCGGATCGCGGGACTGGCCTACATGCTCGTGTGGGCCTGGAGCGAGCATGTGCTTGCCGCGGAACAGCTCGGCCGCACGGTCACCGGGCGGGTTATTCTGCTGTTCGACGAAATCGACGCGCATCTTCATCCCCGGTGGCAGCGAACGATCGTGCCCGCAATTCTTGGAGTAGCGGATCGCCTGACCGGTCGCGACTCGGACGTACAGCTCATCGCCGCCACTCACTCGCCGCTTGTGCTGGCCTCGATGGAACCGCATTTCGACGAGGAGCGCGACCGGCTGTTTCACCTCGATTTCCGCGAGGGCCGGGTGCAGCTCGATATCGTGCGATGGGCGGCACAGGGGGACGCGCTCAATTGGCTAGTCTCGGAAGTTTTCGGACTTCGACAGGCGCGGTCGGTCGAGGCCGAGGAAGTCATTGAGGCGGCCCAGGCATATATGCGCGGCGATACGCATCAATGCCCGGAGAACCTCCGGGAACCCGAGCGGATACACCAGGAACTTCAGCGCGTGCTGGCCGGGCACGATCCGTTCTGGCCGCGCTGGGTCGTGTGGACGGAGCGCCAGGGCGGAGAATGATCCGTTTCGAGCGCGTTCCCGAGCCGGCGGACTTCGACCGGCGGGCCAGGGTGCCGGGCAATCAATGGCTCGCCGACCATCCGGACAGCACGCGCCCGAGGGATTTCTGGCGGCCCTTCGAGGGAATGCTGGCCGACGGCTTTCGGAATCTCTGCGCGTACTCGGCGATGTACGACCCGGTCGGAACAGTGGACCACATCGTCAGCGTCGATGAAGACCGTTCGAAGGCCAATGAGCGGGAGAACTACCGCTACTGTCCGGCATGGATCAATTCGAGCAAGGGCAAAGTACCGGCAGGCGATCTTCGCGATTCGCATGAAATTTAGGACGATTGGTTCGAACTTTATCTGCCGTCCTTGCTATTACAGGTCTCGGAGGCCGTTCCCGAGGAGTTTTGCGAACGCGCCGAGAATGTATTGATCCGGCTGCATCTGCGAAACGACGAGCGGGTCATGCGGCAGCGCGAAGTGTGGTACCTGTTGACAGAAACTAAAAAGCGCGGCCATTTGATTATTTGGGGCGCGTTTTCGGCCTGCTTGGAAAAAGATGCGAGTGGCGTGTTTTCGGTTCCCGTCCGGTGCTTTTGGAGCCTAGGTCCGGTCTTTGGCGCGGCCTGCTCTTCTTTCCAAGTAGCCCTGGCCGCCGCGCCGCGCGCGCTCTGTCGCGAAAGAGGAATATGCGC
>Ga0209754_1003418_pt1 | contig 10820 bp, 13 predicted proteins | sample MesohylBB_FD_187295 | JGI IMG/M metagenome (GOLD analysis project Ga0209754, IMG submission 187295) | Host-associated microbial community of the marine sponge Aplysina aerophoba from Gulf of Piran - sponge mesohyl, lysed by bead beating... | ecosystem: Host-associated > Porifera > Sponge >... | reverse complement strand
CCGATTCTCCATCTCGGCGCGCCCAGGCCAGTCCCGATTGGCGCGCGGGCTGTAGGCGGGCAGTTCTGTGGAGGAGTCACCGAATGACGCCAAACCCTCTGCTCAGTGCAGGAAACGGGAAGAACGAGGCCCCGTTCTTGTTATACTGACACAAGCACGGAGGAGCACCCACACATGTCAATCCAATCCAGTGACGAAGGCTCCGCGCCCCGAGGCACGTGAGCCGAACCGGTACCGGCAGTTGAAGTCCGTCGGCGCGAAGGTTGCCAAGGCTCCGCAAGGCGCAGCATCCGTCGTGCGTGTAACCAGCCGCGTGGCCTATGGCTATACCAACGGGACGGTGCGTGAACTCAGGAAGGCCGACCTGCGCTTTCACACCAATGCCCTTGACCTGGCACAAGCGATTACGGCCTCCACTCAGGCGACGATCAGTGACCTCGCCGGAAACGCAGCAACCCAAATCGGCAACGCCGGCAACCTCGCCGGAAACGCGGCAGCCCAAATCGGAGACGTCACAGGTACAGCAACCACAGTGCTCCTCGAACAGGGCCGGACCTTCCGGGAGAAGTGCAGGGAACCCTTCAAGCCACTGGATCCGGGTGCGAAGAGAATCGGAGACAAGGCAGAGGCGTGGGCACTAGCAGCCGCGGCAGCGGCCAGCGGCGCTCTCCTGAACTTACAGAACGCGGTTCCATCGTTCAACGACCTCTCTCCCACGCTCAAGGCGAAGTTCGTGATGGCGGGTATGCACGGTGCCTGGAGACCTGTCGACGTTGCGGCAGCCTTCTACGAGTCGAGCGGCCCGTTCCCGGTGAGGTATCTCGGGCAGGACTCGGTGCTCGCCTTCCTCGACGGGAAGCATGCCAGTCACATCGAAGCCGTCGTCAACGCTCCCGGAAGGATGATGGACGCTGCCAACATCGTCTGGGAGAGGGCCCGTGACAATCTGGCTCGAGGGGCAGCCGACATGACCCCACTCGAACTGGCGAAGGCCAACGCCCTCAACGCGCTGGATGCCACCGGGATCGTGGCGACCGAGGCACTGCAGACGGCTGCTGTCGCCGGGTGCATCGGCATGGCGCTCGAGGGCGTGGTCAGCGTGAGCGAGAACCTCATCTACGTCTACAAGGACGAGATGACGCTCCAAGAGGCGCGCAGGAAAGTCTTGAGGGACATGCTGAAGAAGGGCAAGGCGGCAGCGATCGGTGGGGCGGGCATGACGGTGGTGGTTGCCTTGGGTGCGGGACCCGCTCTAGCAACAGCTGCCCCCGTCCTTGTATCGGTCGGCGGAATCCTCTACATCGTGAGCGCTTACAGCCGTGTCAAGACGGCCTTGGACTCGGCCGAGCAGCGACCGGATCGGCTCACTCTGGAGCCTCCCTTCCCGGCTTTGGGAACCGCCTGATCCCCATACCGGTTATCGTTCAATACTCAGGCAACGACCCGTATCTATGGGAAGGTTTCGATGCCGGTTGCGCACATCCACTTCATGTACGACCTGGTAAAGGGCGACCTTCAGGAGGCTAAGCGCAAGCTCGCCGACGAGGTCGCGGAGAGCATCGCCCGCAACGTGGTTCACCATCACCAGGGATCGCCCAAAGACCTCGTCACCGTCGTGTTCCACGACATCGGCGCCGACGACTGGGCCACCGGCGGTAAGCTCTTCAGCGACCGGACCGATTGACCCGAGCGCCCGCCGGAAGACTGAGCGACCGACACTCTCGGAATTGTCAATGGGCAGAAAAGGAGGGACGCGTGGTCGGGATCGATGACTTCGGTGTCGTGACCATGCTGAGGAGAGGAGCCCATGACAACCGCTGACCAGTACAGCGTCACCGAGGACGAGATCCGGTTCGATAGAACCGCCGAGGAGCGCCTCTATCAGCGATTGTTCGACTTCTGGCACCCCGTGGCCTACTCCTCCAAACTGGGCGACGACAAGCCGCTGGCGGCGACGCTGCTCGATGAGGCCATCGTGCTTGTCCGCCTCGCTGGCAAGGTGCGCGCGTTCCGCGACCTGTGCGTTCATCGGGGTACGGCTCTGTCACTGGGCTGGGTGGAGAACGACTCGCTCCGCTGCGCCTACCACGGCTGGAAGTACGGGCCCGACGGCATGTGTACCGAGATCCCCTCGCGGTTCGGTACCCGGATCCCGAAGCGTGCTCGCCTCACCCGCTACGCCGCGGCGGAGGCGGCCGGCCTGATATGGGTTTGCATGTCAGGGAATCCACGCTACCCGCTACCCGAGTTTCCATATCGCGACGATCCGGGGGTCAGGATCATCGAAGTGCCCTCGTACAACTGGAACTGCTCGATGCCCAGGAGAATCGAGAACTACGTCGACTTTGCCCACTTCGCCTGGGTACACGACGGGGTACTGGGAGACCGGAACCAGCCGGAGGTACCGGACCACGGTATAGCCCGGGTCGGTCACGAACTACGCTTCGAGCATCCGCACATGGCCGAGCCGCCCGACTCCGGCAAGAACAAGAACCTCGACTCGGATGGCGGACCGGTGGAAGTCCAGATCGACTACCGCCTGTTCATGCCCAACACGATCCTGCTCGACCAGTGGATTCCGGCCCTCGATCAGAGGTACCTGCTGTTCTTCTCGGTGCGCCCGACCAGCCGCAAGACATCCAGGTGCTTCACCTTCATGGGCCGCGACTACTCGATGGACGATGACACGGACCAGGAGATGCTGGACTTCAACGCGCTCGTAATCGGCCAGGACCTTCCCATCGTTCAGTCCCAGCGCCCGGAGGAACTACCGATGGATCTGTCGGCCGAGGTACAGATCAAGGGATCGGATCGTGTCGCCGTTGAATACCGGCGCTGGCTCAAGCAGATCGCCGACGGCACGGATGCGGCTTGATGTGCCCGAAACCTGGTGGCCGTGACATCGCAGAATCCGCCCATGGACCCGCATAGCGAACTGATCAGACCGCCTTGCCGACCACCCCGGAAAGATCGCAACCATGGAGTTCCCGCAGCAGTTCGAGGAAAGCTAGCACCGGCGGGCTGTAGTGCTGGGCGCGACGCACCAAGACGTGGGTCTGTAGGTATACGCGGTGCTTCTCGGCCATATCGATCGGGGTGAGCCTTCCCATCTCGACCTCGCCTCGGATGGCGCTGAGTGGCAGGAAAGAGATGCCGAGTCCTAACGCCACCATACGCTTGGTGGCTTCGATGCTGTCAAGGGTCGTCTCGATCTTCGGGACGATTCCAGCCTCGCGACATGCCTGGTTGATGAGCAGGAAGTACGTGGAACTGGGGTCGTACAGGATGAGGGGCTGGCGTGCCACCTCCGAGATCCGCGCATACCTCGTCTCCGCGAAGGGGTGGTCGGGGTAGGTCACCAGCACGATCTCCTCGTCGTACAGGTAGATGGAGTGCACATCCGAGTGAACCAGACCCCTCGACAGGCCGACATCGACCACGCCGTCGACGATCATGGCGAGAACATCGGTGGACCGGCCCGTCCGTATCCGCGCCGAGACCTGAGGGTGGCGGCGCTGGAAGCGGTCGAGGGTCGGGGGAAGCATGTAAGTGCCGATCGTGCGCGCCGAGCCGATCGTGATGGTGCCATGCTGCGCGTCAAGAGTTTGGCGAACGGCCTCCTGTCCCTTGTCGAGAAACTCGAGGGCCCGCTCCGCGAACGGGAGGAACGCCTCCCCCGCCTCGGTCAAGCGGACGCCTCGCCCCATGCGGTGGAAGAGAGGGGTACGGAGTTCGCGCTCCAGCGACCTGATCCGGGCACTGAGCGACGGCTGGCTCACGAACGAAGCGCGAGCCGCTCCCCGGAAGCTACCGATCCTGGCCGCCGCCAGGAATGACTCGAGTTGCCTGAGTTCCAACCATTCCCCATTTCCGATAGGTTGATCCTATCAGTTCGATCAGAAGAAAAGGGACAGTTTATCGCCCGATAATGTCGCATTGCCCCGTAACTTCGGTCATGCTTCTCCGAACGGCCCCCGCATAGGAAGGCGCGGGCAGACACACGAAGTCGGAATCGGTACCCGGAAGGGGTTAGCAAGTTATGTCGATGAACGGCCAGAGCAGGTTCGGGAGAGCTGCGACTCTCCAAGCCCGTTGGGACCGGGAGGCGAGGTGGATGGGGATCGAGCGCCCCTATACCCCCCACGACGTACTCCGGCTGAGAGGCAGCCTGAGGATCGAGCACAGCCTTGCCCGGGCCGGCGCCGAGCGCCTCTGGCACCTGCTGCAGACCGAGCCCATGGTCCGAACCTTCGGCGCCCTGACCGGAGCGCAGGCGGTCCAGATGGTTCGGGCCGGACTCAAGGCCATCTATCTGAGCGGCTGGCAGGTCGCAGCCGACGCAAATCTGTCGGGGCAGACCTACCCGGACCAGAGCCTCTACCCCTCCAACAGCGTGCCGAGCGCTATCAAGCGCATCAACAACGCCCTCACCCGCGCCGACCAGATCTCGTCCATCAACGGCGAGACCGGCACCGACTGGTTCGCTCCGATCGTGGCCGACGCCGAAGCCGGATTCGGCGGCCCCGTCCACGGCTTCGAGCTCATGAAGGCGATGATCGAGTCTGGCGCGGCCGGCGTCCACTTCGAGGATCAGCTCTCCTCCGAGAAGAAGTGCGGGCACATGGGCGGGAAGGTTCTCGTCCCGACCTCGCAGTTCATCCGTACGCTGACCGCCGCCCGGCTGGCCGCCGATGTGATGGACGTTCCTACCGTCATCATGGCGAGGACGGACGCCCGCGATGCGAGGCTGTTGATGAGCGACGCCGATGAGAGCGATAGCCGGTTCCTGACCGGGGAGCGAACTTCGGAGGGTTACCACGGAGTTCGGGGCGGGATGGGGGCCGCCACGGCCAGGGCGCTGGCGTACGCTCCCTACGCCGACCTGCTGTGGTTCGAGACCTCCGAGCCGGATATCGAGGAAGCCACGGCTTTTGCGGAGGCGATCCATGCACGCTTCCCCGGCAAGCTACTGGCCTACAACTGTTCCCCGTCCTTCAACTGGCGACACCACCTGAGCGACCGCCAGATTGCCCGCTTCCAGGATCGGATCGCGGAGGTGGGCTACAAATTCCAGTTCATCACCCTGGCCGGATGGCATCTGCTCAACTACCACACCTTTGACCTGGCACGGTCCTACGACACCCACGGCATGGCCGCCTACAGCCGGCTCCAGGAGACCGAGATCGCCTCCGAGTCGCTGGGGTACACCGCGACCAAGCACCAGGCCGAGGTAGGCGCCGGCTACTTCGACGAAGTGATGCAGATCACGACGGGTGGCCGCTCCTCCACACTGGCGCTGGTCGGATCGACCGAATCCAAGCAGTTCGACTGACTGCACCCGGCCTTGATCCTCCTAGGAGGGTGCTGACCAATGACGATTGCTGGGGCCTGCCGTCCGCCGACCAGGGATTATGCCGGCGGTTGGCATGCCGCTGGTGGATTGCTCAGTACCCTCCTAGTGTGTGGACGTACAGTGGCCGTACACGTCGGGAGGTCGGTCATGACCACACGTACCGAACGGCGGCGTAGCCGGCGGCTCGAGGTCCGTACAACGCCTGAGGAACGGGCGCTAATCGATCTTGCCGTTACCGTATCCGGTACAGACCCCACCAGTTTCGTCGTGAAGAACCTGACAGTGGCCGCGCGGCGGGTGCAGGCCGACAGGTCCGAGTTCAAGTTGGGACCGGACGCGCAGCGGGTCTGGGAGGTGATCAACCAGCGACCGGTCCGAAACCTTCCTGAACTGAGGGAGTTCATGCAGCGGCCATCGCCCTTCGTCAAGAGGTGACGGGGCAGTATCTCCCTCCACGACTGCTCGAACCGAACCACGAAATCGACCAGTTCGTGTGCCGATCCGACGAATAGACCCCGTGGTTGCGCCACCACGCCCGCCAAGCCGGAACTGTGGGGACCGCCAAGGTCCTGGTTGTCACTCGACCACACAACGTGGAGGTCGTTGCGTACCACGCGTGGTGCATGGGGAGCATCACGCTCGCCGACGCGCCAACCCTGCTACGCACAGGAGCAGGTCGATATCCGCAGCCCGTAGCGCTTCTGACCCGCCTCGGAGTTTCGATGCATAACGAGGTTGAGGGGCTCGGCACAGGGCTGCTACAGGATGTGATCGGCCGGAATGCTCAACTCGGAGCCGAGATCGGGTGCCGACGACTGCTCGTACATGCCGAGACCGCCAAGGCCCGGAATTCTACCTCCATCTCGTTCCCGCCTTCGACCAATCCCCCACCGATCCCCTCCATCTTGTCCTACTGATGAAGGACATACTCAAGACACTCCGTACGTGAGTTGCTTCCCGAGGTGCGTGCGAGGATGGGTAGGCAACGGTGGCTACGGGCGGAGGACTGGCTAGCCTGGATCCACCGGTCAGAGTGTTGGGGTTGGGTGTGGATAGACGCGGAACGTGCCTCTGATCTGGGCTAATAACTGTTAGCGATAGCAGTTTTGGGCCAGAGTTGGGAGGCACTTCCTGTGAGTGGAGTTGTTCAGTTGGCGTTCCGGGCGGACACCGGGGAGGTGGTCGGTGCCCGGCTGCGGGAAGGGGCATCACAGCGGGGGTGTGGTGCATTTCGCTAAGGAAACCATACGGCGTGCTCGGCGGGCCGGAGCCGCAGGCCCGATCAACGTGCGCGCCGATTCTGGGTTCTGGTCCTACACCATGCTGGGGGGGCTTGGACCAACTGAGAGTGGGCTGGTCGATCACCGCCAAGCTGAACGCCAACGTCAAAGCGGTGATCGCCGCGATCGACAAAGAAGCCTGGACGGCTATCGACTACCCCGAAGGCGGCGAAGCACAAGTCGCGGAAACCGTACTGGAGATGACCAACCCAAAAGAAACGGTCACAGCGGCGCACGGTTCGCCTCGTAGTGCGCCGCACCCGCCTCGTCGGATCCCAAGCAGAACTCTGGCCCAATTGGCGGCACCACGCGTTCGTCACCAACCTCGACGCGTCAGCAACCGACACCGACCGACACCACCAACCCCACACCCGAGGAAACGACCCCCACACCCACACCGGAGAAGACGACACCGACACCAGCCGTCGGCTGGTCGAAGCTGACCGGTACCACCGCAGCCACGCGGTGTGCGAACTCGCCATCCGCGACCTCAAAGGCTCAGGAGGTCTAGCCCATCTACCATCCGGTATCTTCAACGCGAACGCCGCCTGGCTCCTCTGCGCCGCGCTAGCATCGCCCGTATCGTGCAGCCCGACCAAACGCTACTGAGCCCCCTGGATGAGCAGTTTCTGCGCCGGGCGATCGCGTTGTCCGCCAGCGCGGCGGCCAAGGGCAATATGGCCTTCGGCGCGCTGCTCGCCGATCCCGACGGCAACGTGCTCCTCGAAGCCGAGAACACGACCTTCACCGAGAAGAACGCCCTCCGACACGCCGAGACGAACCTCGTCGAAGAGGCCCTAGCCAGCCTCACTCCCGAACAGATCGCAGGAGCCACCCTCTACACCAGCTGCGAGCCCTGCGCCATGTGCAGCGGATCCATGTACTGGGGCGGGATCAACCGCATGCTCTACGCGATGTCCGAACACGACCTGCTGGACATCACCGGGACCAACGAGCACTGCCCCACCATGAGAGGCGTGGGATGCCGGAACATACTCGAGACCGGTCAGCGTCACATCGAGGTGAGCGGACCTCATCTGGTCGAGGAGGCCAGCGCCGTGCAACACAGCTACTTCGGGACCACGCCCGGGGACCGCCCGTAGAGAGGGGCTCCTGCCAGGCCCCCGCAGCTAGCATCCGTGCGATGCCCGAACTCAGCGCACAGGACGAACGCCTTCTTCGACGAGCCATCAAGGTGTCGGCTAGGTCGGTGGCCAACGGGAACCTGCCCTTCGGCGCCTTGCTTGCCGACCCGGACGGCAACGTTCTTCTGGAAGCGGAGAACTCCGACATCACCGGGAAAAGCCCCCTGAACCATGCCGAGACCAACCTGATGAGGCTGGCGGTCGAGAACCTCACACCTGAACAGATCGCCACCGCCACCCTGTACACAAGTTGCGAGCCCTGCGCCATGTGCAGCGGATCCATGTATTGGGGTGGACTCAACCGGTTGGTCTACGGGATGAGCGAACACCACCTCATCGATTACACAGGCGCCAACCCGCTCAACCCGACGATGCGAGGGGTGGGTTGCCGCGAGGTCCTCAACAGCGGCCAGCGCCGCATCGAGGTGAGCGGACCCCACCTCATCGAAGAGGCCTCCGTGATCCAACGGGACTTCTGGAAGAACTGATCTGTCGCGGTCGGATGCGGAACCACACGAATCGTCCCGGCCCTACCTGAGCAACCTACGACCAGAGTCCACGGGCGGCCGAGGCGATGGTGGCAACCACGATGCCGTTTTTTCCATTCGAGGCCATTCCTTTGTATTGGAATGGAAGAGGTCAGGGTCCCTTGGCCCGGTCGCTAGCGCCATCCGCCAGTTGAGGATGGCCCAAGGCAGTTTTCCGCACCGAGTGATCCCGCTCCTAGCCGTCCCTTATGTGGGAAAGGCCGCGCAAGAGCGCTGCGCGCAGGCAGAAGTTCCGTGGCTTGACCTCTCGGGCAATGCCAGGATCATCGTTCCTGGCATCTTCTATCAAGACCTGGGGAATCCCAACCGGTTCCGCAGGCCCGGACGGCCTGAGAGCGCTTTCGGACCAAAGGGTTCTCGCATAGCAAGGCTGTTGCCCATAGAACCCTCCAAAGCCATGACACAGCGCGCCATAGCCTCGGGCACCGGAGTAGACGAGGGACATACGAGCCGGATCGTAGGCAAGCTCTTGCAAGCTGATCTGGTAGAGCGAGGAGAAGACGGCGTCCGCGTCCCAAACCCTGGGACGCTGCTTGACGCTTGGCGGGAAGCGTACGGATTTGACAGGCACCATGTGATCCGCGGCCACATCTCATCTGGAAGAGGTGATCCTCTGACCCGTCTTATCGCCGAAACCTTGTCCAAGGCCAACATACCCTACGCAGCGACGGCGCTCTCCGCAGCGTGGTTGTGGACGCGATACGCAGGATTCCGTCTCTCAACCGTGTACCTCCCAACTCCCCCTTCGAAAAGCATCCAGAAGGGCTTAGGGTTTCGAGAAGAACCTAGAGGAGCAAACACCTGGCTGGTCGTACCCAACGACGAAGGTGTCTTCGTCGGAGCAGAGTCAGTCGAAGGCATACGTTGCGTCCACCCGGTACAGGCCTATCTCAACTTGAAGGACCATCCCGAAAGGTCGACGGAAGCCGCTGCAGAACTCCGGAGCCAGATCCTCTTGAGAGGCGACGATGATCTCCAAGCCATCGACCGGTGAGGGTACGGCTACGAGCAGTTGGGCTTCGTCCGCCGCACATGCCTCTACATTGCAACGAAGCTCGGTGATCTGCTTGGCGAAATCGTTGTCGTCGGCGGTCTGGTCCCAACCTCCTCATTGATCAGGAAAACCTGCCGCCAGGTTCGGAACCTCACTTGGGCACGATGGACCTGGACTTGGGGCTGGCAATAGCCATGCTGAATCGCGAGCGCTACCGGGAACTGGGCAGCAGTGGAGTTGCCCCGCTTTTGTGGACAGTTCGCGATTTTGTTATCCACAGGTGGTTTTGGTTATCAACAGGGTGGTTGGGTGCTCCTTTCGTAGTCTACGGGTGAGTGGTATCCGATGGCGGAGTGCCGCCTTCGGGGGTTGTAGAACCCTTCGATGTAGTCGAAGACTGCGGAGCGGGCCTGGTTCCGGGTGGCGAAGCTGGTCCGGTCGAGGAGTTCGGTCTCGAGGGTGGCGAAGAACGACTCGGCTACGGCGTTGTCATACGCGTCGCCTCGGCGTCCCATCGACACTTCGACGCCGGCCCGCTCGCAGCGGGTCCGGAACGCAGCCGAGGTGTATTGACTTCCGCGGTCCGAGTGGTGGATCACCCGGTCGGGTGTGCGTTGTGCGAGGGCCATGTCCAAGGCGTCGGTGACCAGCGGTGTGGTCAGGTCGTTGCGCATGGACCATCCCACTACTCGCCGGGACCAGACATCGATCACAGCAGCCAGGTACAGGAACCCAGCCCCGGTCGGGATATAGGTGATATCGGCGACCCAAATGTGGTCCGGTCCGGTAGCGGTGAACTCTCTGCGTACCAGATCCGGTGCCGCCACACGTTCGGGATTCTGCCTGGTGGTAGACACTTTACGGCGGCGGTGAACCCCCTGGATGCTGGCCTGGCGCATGAGCCGGGCCACCCGCTTGCGACCCACGGCCACACCTTCGGCCGCTAGCTCTGCGTGGATACGGGGCACCCCATAGGTGCCCCGAGACCGGCTGTGGATGTCCACTATCTGGTCCCGCAGTGTCCGATCCGCTCGTTCCCGGGCGGATGGAGGACGCCGGAGCCATGCGTAGTAGCCGCTGGCCGAGCACACCCAAGAGCTCGCACATGCGCTGCGCCGGATAGGTGGCCTGGTTGGCTTTCACGAACCCAAACGCCGCCGCGGGGTCGATCCGAACTCTGCTCGGCGAACCAGGCCGCTGCTTTTGCCAGGATCTCCTTCTCCTCCCGGAGGATCCGGTTCTCCCGCCGCAGCCGGCGCAACTCGTCCCGCTCGGCAGTCGTTAGCCCTTCCCGGCGGCCTTCATCAATATCGGCTTGGTTAACCCAATTGCGGATCGTCTGGTCAGACGGTTCGAACTCCCGGCTCAGTTCACCAGGCGTGCGACCCGCCCTGACCAGGCGGACCATCTCCGCTCGGAACTCCGCCGGGTACGGCCGTCTCGTCTTTGGCATGCTCTGACACTCCTCTCAGGGAACAATCCCAAGTCTTAGAGTGTCCA
>Ga0209754_1003412_pt1 | contig 10829 bp, 9 predicted proteins | sample MesohylBB_FD_187295 | JGI IMG/M metagenome (GOLD analysis project Ga0209754, IMG submission 187295) | Host-associated microbial community of the marine sponge Aplysina aerophoba from Gulf of Piran - sponge mesohyl, lysed by bead beating... | ecosystem: Host-associated > Porifera > Sponge >... | reverse complement strand
GAGGACAGTTCGTCTCTATTGATAGACTCGCTCGACAGGAGGTCCTGCCAGGCAGGATCGATGTCGGCGTTACTACGGGCGATTACATGTACTTATTCTTGCGCCGACCCTAAGTGCACGCGTTGAATGACCGCACTGTCCGCGTAGGCCAGGTTGGTCTCAGTGATGAAAAGGTCGATTAGCGCCCAGATGGCGCGAAGGCCGCCTTCGTCGGCCCGGGCCTTCGGCGTGAACGCGACGAAGATGTCGATGCGCGAGCCGTCCTCGACGGGCGCCGCCGTCTCGGACGGCCGTACAGCCGGGGGCGAAGGCGGCCGGATCGGTGCCACCCGGGCCGGCCCGGGTGGCGCCGATCCGGAGGGCGTTCGCGTGTCGGACCGGAAATGACGGAGGGTCGCAGGGTCGAGCTGCCGGACCGCGTACAGCTCGTTGCCGACCCCGCGGATGGTGTAAGTTCCCCCCGGAGCCCGCACCGTGCCGGCGACCACCTCGCCGTTCACGACCAGCGTCACCGATGTCAGCTCCTTCCCCGCGAGGTGGCCCGTCAGCCAGTAGCCGGCCGACGTCGGTCCGGTGTCGGTGACGACCGCCTCGAACGCGGCGTCGTCGAACAGGTTCAGCCGCAGGGCTCCGCCGGCCACTGACTCGACTTGCGCCCGGACCTCTTCGAGGCCGGCGAAATCGATGCCGACGAACCGCTGCCGCAGGACCCCCGCTGGCACCTCCAGCGCCGCGCCGGCGCCGACGGGCGCAAACAGGAAAACGGGATTGGGATTCTGAGCCCAAGCGAGAGATGCGACGGACAGGAGGAAGGCAACGGCCCCAAGGGATCGAGATCTCATCAAAACAGTCCTCCGATGCGTTCAATCGGACCACGGCGGGGAACGTAACCACCGCCAAGCGGACTGTACATCGGAAGGCCCAGCGGGGGACAGGGCGTTCGATCCGGCCGACGGTCTCGGCATGCTCGATCTTCAGTCCATGGTCAACCGGAACTCGACAGAGCCACCATAACCACCGCCGATCCCCTTCCGCGAAAATGCGCCCAGACTAGGTCCGCCATCGGGCCTGCAAGCGCCGCTGGTTGGCCGCCGCCCTTCGTGGAGGGGCAGCGCGGCGGGCAGCAGGACGACGACTCCTGTTCCTGCTTGGCCTCCATGGCCGTGGGCCGCGTCGACCACGGTGTCACGCGTCGTTCAGACACGGGCGCCACGGTGCGACGACATCCGCGCTGGCCTTGGGGAAGACCAAGAAGGCCAAGTCAAGCCAGCGGTGGGGCCGACGCTACATACGGACCGGAGATCACTGACCGGGCCGCAAGACGCCAGCCATGCCAGACGACGCCTCCATAGTCCCACCCTGACACCACTGCGCCCGCGCTTTGCCACCTCGGGTCGGAGCGCGGCGGCGTCGAGCGCGGCCCGAGGCCGCTTCCTGTTTGAGCGTCCCGCGTACCCAATGACCCGTGGGGCACCCTGGGGCTCACCGCCGACTCCACACAGCGCGCCCGACGACGGCGGGTGCCCCGCGGGGTCGGCTCAACGGCATGGCGCACGGGCCGCCTGCGACCGATACCGTGGTGTGGGAGGACACGCCCATGCATAGAACCATTCTCGGTGTCGCCCTCGGCCTCGCCGCCGCCGCTGGCGGCTTCTGCCCCCTCGGATCGCCGGATTACGGCTCCGCGTACGAGCGCGACCGCCCCGCGTTCTCCGACCCCGCGCTGGTCCTCGAACGCGGACGGCTGGCCGTGGCGAGATCCTCGAGGAGGCGGATGACGTTCCAGCTTGCGCACGCGATGGAGCCCGGCACGGCGCGGGACGCGAACCCCGATCCGCTCACCCGTTGAAGGGATGGAGGGTCGCCGGCGAGGTGTCGGATCGCCCCACTGCCCGGGGTTCGCGCCGAGCGTGTGCGGGCGATGCGCCCTCGATGAATCCAGACCCTGCTCCGCCCGCTCGTGGTGCCGTCGCGGTCCGCGACGCCCGCGTCACGGATCGCCGCCGTCGCGCGTCGGTCACGCCGTCGCCCCATCGGAAGCGGATCGAGTCTCACATCATCACCTTCGCCACGGTCGGTCGCGTGCACCGCGGCGCGGCAGACCACCGCCGTCCGGCCCCACCACGGAATCAAGAGCCGGACCTTGGTATCGACGTTCGCGACCGTACCTGACCGTGCCATGTTGGGACCGGAAGTCGGTGGAACGTCGCGCTCCACTCCGGCAGGTCGTCGCCGACTGCGCCGCTCAGCCGTGGGTACGCGTCCTCGAGCCTGGCGTCGGGCGCCACGAGGAGCCGGTCCGTCGGTGCCGTCGAAACAAGTCCCGCGAGGGCGCAACTCGGTCGGCGGGACCGGGCGCCGGGTACGACCCGCCCGATCGTCAGGAGCCGCTGCTCGACCTTGCCGAACGCGATCGCCACGGCGGGCAGGCGGTCGTCGAAACGGTCCAGGCGCCCATGCACAGCGCGGACATCAACCCGCATGTCGCGAACATCGGCTCGCACATCGCGGAGGTCGACCCGGCACCGCCCACCAGCGACCGATGCCCACGCACGGAAGATCGCTTCTACTCCCCCGGACGAGCGGGACTGCCGCTGGACACGACCTCGATGGCGCCGGTATAGATCGTCAGCGGGAGCTGAGCTTCGATCTCGGACCAGAACGCGAACGCCTCCACCGTGTAGCCGCCCGGCTCGTCCGCGGGGAATGTCACGCTCAACGCGAAGCGGTCTACGTTGAGCTCGTCGCACTCGTAGATGCGGTCCCCGTCCGGCGCGCCGTAGCGGCGGAACCGGAGGCAGACGGCGTAGTAGTCGCTCCGGTCGGCGAGAGTGAGCGCGCCGGAAACGTTGACGGCAGTCCCGGCGTCGAGGCAGCCGCCGAGCTCTTCGTCAAGCTTGATCCCAACCAGCGCATCGGTGCCCACCTTGGCGCAGCGCACGCCCGGACCGCTGGCCGCGACCGGCGCCAGCGCCTCCGGCTTCGGCCGGATGTCCGTCGTCATCGCGGCCAGACCGCCGGTCGCTTCCGCGAAACTCGGATAGCGGTTCCAGCTCGTGACGCCGGAGGACTCTCCCAGCCGGCGGGCGAAATAGTTCACGACGTCCATCTCGTACTGCGACGCCAGACCGCCCCGCGAGACGTAGACGACGGCGCGGCGGACCGCGGTGACCGCCGGACCGCTCCGGATACCGTCGGCGGCCATCAGGTCGTTGACCGTCACTTCGACCGTCTCGCCGGCAACCGCGGTGCCCGGCTCCGGGGCGCCGCTCGAAGCCGCGTCGAACTGCCCCTGGTCCAGAAACACCTGCACCGAGGGGAGGTCGGCGGCGGGCAGGAGTCCCATGCGATAGAGCGTCAGCGGGTGGTAGCCGACCAGCGGCACGGTGCGCTCGATGCGGTACGCGCCGCGTTGTCCATCCTCGGCAATCCCGCGTCCGACGCGCACATCGCCCTGGAGCACGGCCCCGTAGGTGACCGCGCCGGGGGTCAACAGCGGCGTATGCACGGCCGGCGCGTTGCCGAAACGCTCGATGACCGACATCCCGGACGGCGCCGGCGGCGCGACGGGGCCGACCTCACCCCACGTGGCCGTGTACTCGCCGTACTGATGGCCCTGCTGGTGAAGGACGGCCTGCCAGCTCGCCCAGCCGGTGGTCGAGTACCCCTCGACCGCCTGCAATATGCCCGCGCTGCCGTAGCTCGCGGACAGGTCGAACAGCTCGAGTCCGATGCCGCCGATGTCGTTGCGGATGATGTGATGGAACCCGGTGTAAACGCCGAGTTGCGTCGCCTGGCTGACGACGGCGATGACCTCGTAGTCGTCGGCGAAGTGCTCGTAGAACAGGCCGGTGATCTCCGGGAGGTTGAGCGCGGTGTCGCCCCCCAGGACGCGCGAGTCGCCGAAGTCCGCGTCCACGACGTTGACCACGTGACTGGCGTACTGGACCTGGTCGTCGAGCCGAACTACCGTCGAGGCTGGAATGTTGGGCGGAACGATGGCGAGGTAGACGTCGACGTGTCCGTGCACCGCGCCTTCGTCGCCCGTGGGGCTCGTCTCGTCCGCTGCGGTGGCACGGGGTACTACGAGCCTCCCCCAATAGAACGACGGCGTGTCGACGCCCCACGCGTACCGCCGGAGCGCGTTCCGCAGCACGCTGGCGTCCCATGCGGGGCTGAAGACGCTCACGACGCGGCCGCTCACGGCGTCCGTGCGGGTTCTGGACCATGTCTCGACCGTGTGGCGGCTCTCGGCATCGGCATCGACGCGCTCGAACGTCACCGTCTCGTAGTCCCCGAGCACGAGGAAGCGGTCGAAGCCGAAGGTCCCCTCGTGGTCGGGGCGCAGGAAGCGGGGAACCTGGTCTGCATAGAGCGGACGACCGTCCGGCAGCGGCTCCATCTCGCCGGCGACGCCGGCGCGCGACGGATCGCCCGCGAAGGTGCCCGACAACCACGGTCTGGGATCAGGCGGGGTGGCGCACAGCAGGCCCGACCCGGGGCCTCCAACGTCCTCCGGGTCGAGCGCGAGCGGCGCGAGTCGGTCAGCGAGCGTCTGGGCGTGCACCCACACGGATCCCAGCACGAGGACCCCGGCCACGGCGATCCCGGCGACGTACCCGGCCCACGTCCTTGCGGTGGTCACTCGCGCCTCTCTGGGGCCTCGAGCACTGCACACGGCATGGCACGGGCGAGATGGTCGGTTCGGCGCGACGATGTGACGTCGAAGCCGACGGTCCCGCGACGGCGTGCCGAAAAAAGCACGACCCTGCCAGCGATCTCCGTGCCCCTTCCCCGGCTGCGGCAGAACAGTCCCGAGCGACGGCGTTCTCGGCCGTCAGCCGCCCTGGGGCAGTGCGCGGGGCGAAACCGGCGCGAGCACGGTGAACGGCGCCGGACGGGTGAGGCACCAGACCACCGCCGCCGGCAGCGCCAGGGCCCAGCCGCGGAGCAACCCCACATGGGGGTCGAAGCCGTAGTGGTGGGCCAACTCGTCGACCGGGACGCCGAAGAGAGCCTGCACCACGACCACGCCGCCGAGACCCGCCAGCGCGCGCCGCCAGGACGAGGCCCGGCCAACCCCGGCCACCGCGATCCAGAGCGCCGCGAACAGCCCCACCTGGAACGCCGGGAGGATCGCCCACGCACCCTGCTCGTCCGCGAAGGCGTGGCCCCCGTGGCCGGCCAGCGACTGCAGCCCACCGACCGCCCCGCCGACGACGGCGCCCAGGACCGGGGCCGACGCGAACGCGGCCAGGGTGCCCAGCGCCACCGCCGCCGCCGCCCGCGCCGCGCCCCGCCGGCCGTCACCCGTCGTCCGCACCGCCGCCACCGCGACCAGCAGCACGGCGACCAGCGTCTGCGAGAACGCGTGGATGGCGGCGGCATACGACCCGATGACCGCCGCGGGAACGGCCAGCACCAGCAGCCGCGAGACGCCCAGGGCGAAGAAGACGGCCGGCGTCGCCACGAGCATCGCCGTCCGCCGACGCCAGCCCATCGGCGCTGCGAGCGCCGCCGCCACGTACAGCGGGATCAGCGGCGTGAAGATGCACTCCTGGGTGACGATGAACCCCCCGTGCGCGGTCCGGATGACCGCCCCCGACACCGCCGCCGCAGTCCCCGACGCGGCCAGGATCGCCCCGCCCGTCACCGCGATCCAGCCCGCGACGACGTCGACGAAGGCGCTCTCGTAGAAGAACGGCGCCGTGGCGAAGTAGCCCGCCACCAGGAGCGCCGCCAGCAGCAGGAAGCGCCGCGCCGCATCCCCGAGCGCAAGGCCACCGAACGACGCCACCTCCTCGCCGCCGCCAGTGGTCCCGTCACCCGGGTCGGCCAAGCCGAAGCCCTGCCGCCCCATCCAGCCATACACGAACCCCGCCGCGACCAGGATCAGGACCGCCGGCCAGACGTACACGTGCAGCAGGTCGAGCAGCGCCTTGTCCTCCGCCACCAGCGACAGGTTGCCCAGCCGAACGACGTTCATGGCGGTAATGAATGTTCGCCGCCCCGTTCGATGTCCTGTCCCCCTCGATCCGTACTGCACTGATGTCCGTCCGTGATCTCCGCGTCCCGGACCGTGTGGGCCAGCGCAGCCTCGACCACCTCGCGCGGGTGGTTCGTCTCCTCGGCGGCCCAGTCGCGGAAGGTGGAGCGGAAGCCGTGTGGGACTTGCGGGGATCGCCGCCTGCATCAGCGGCCTCGACAACGCCATGTCGGTCAGCGGCTGGCCCTGCGCCGTCGGGAACACGAGCGGGCAGTCTCCGGCGCCGAGCACCTGCACGGCGCGCCCGCAGAGCGGGACGCGGTGCTCGCGCAGCGCCTTCATGCGTTCGGCGGGAATGGTCCACACGGCGGCGTCCAGATCCAGGTTGGATCACAGCGCCCCACGCGCCTCGCCCCGAAGCGCGCCGATCGGGGGCCCGGTGGGGCGAGCGGCTGGGTCGTGGCCGAGGGCAGCGCGACTTGCGCGGACCGATCGAAACCGGTGCGCGAGCCCATCGGGAGGACCGTGCCTGCGCGCGCCGACCCGATTCATCAAGGATTCCGCGGCGCAGGCACGGTCGACCTCCGGCGCGGCTCCGCGATCTCCTGCCGACCGGGAAGGGGGGCCGGGGCATGCTGATGCGGCGGGGCTCCCGGACTCGGATCTCCGCCACCACGCCCACGCCGGGGCGGACGGCGCGTCGCCGGTGCGGTTCGCCGGGTCGTCGGGTCGCATTCTTGACGCCCCGACCGCGACGATGGTAAGGTCCCGCCGCACGGGCTGGCGGATTGTCGGAGGATTCGGGTCGGCGCGCTAAAGCTGGGCGTTGCACCGGCCGACAATAGTTGGTAGAGTTCAGCGATTGTCGCGAGGCCGTCGGTCGGTCGCCGGGGAGACGGTTCGGCTCCTCTGGTTATAGGAAGGCTCGCATGGTGCGGGCGCCGGGCTCCCTGCGGGAGTCCGTGGAATCGGGACCCGCAGGGTCCACCGTCTCGACGACGGGAGTTGGAGGAACAGAGATGATGAGCACACGGCGTTCCCTTTTCGTCACCGGCTGCCTGCTGTCGGCGCTGGTGCTCTTCAGCGCGACGGCGGCACACGCGCAGGAGCCCACGGCGCCTGCGTCGCTCACCGTCGTACCCGAGGGGTACACCGGTCTTCGGGTCACATGGCCCCCATCTACCGACGCCTTCGGTGACGGCTTCACGGGCGGCGGCTACGAGCTTCGGCACCAGCAGCATGACACCGCTGCCGCCGTCGATACCGCCAACGCGTTCACGATAGTGGACGTCAAGAACGTCCAAACGCATCTGATTGGCGGGTTGACGGCGGGTAAGCGCTACCTTGTCGAGATTCGCGTCTACGGCAACATCCCGGACGACAACCCCGACGTAGGTGTGTTGAGGAGCGGTTGGGCCAACGTCCAGGTAGCCTCTACAACCGCGTATCCGGTGCCCGGCAATGTCATGGACCTTGAGCTCGTGGCCGGTGACGGGCACATCGTTGCCACATGGGATCCAGCGGATGGGAAGGGCATCGACATCACGGGTTACGAGGTTCGCGTAATGCCGAAGGATGGGCAGGAGTCCATCTACCAGCAGGGAACCCAGACGAACAGAACGATCGGTGGGCTCGCGAACGACGTGGAGCACACGATCAAGGTCCTGGCTCGGAGTCTCGGGGGTATCAGCGAAACCGCTACCAGTGCCAAGGCTACGCCGATGGCGCCAGCCATCACCCCTCCCATGAACGTCAAGGCGACGGCTGGCGACGCCATGATCTCGGTTTCCTGGGATGCCGTCGACAAGGCGGATTCCTACGAGGTGTCGTGGTGGCCGACCGGTGGCGGGGTCACCTCCAACGCCGAGGTCACGGGGATGTCCTACGACATCATGAACCTGACGAACGGCACCGAGTACGAGGTCACGGTCGCGTCCATGATGGGCGACATGAAGAGCGCGGCTTCGGACGTCGTGAAGGCCACGCCGGTGGCGGGCGACGAGCCGGAAGAGCCCGAGGAGCCGGAAGAGCCCGAGGAGCCCGAAGAGCCCGAGGAGCCGGAAGAGCCTGAGGAGCCTGTGCCGGCCCTGCCGTTGTTCGGTGCGCTGGCGCTGGGCGCGGGGCTGGTTGCTGCCGGCCGGCGCCGCCTGCGGGCGCAGCGGCTGCTGAAGAAGTAGCCGGGGTTGGTTCTCGACGCCGGGGCGGGTTCGCCTGCCCCGGCGTTTTTTTTGCCCTCAAGACCGCAGAGGTCCGGCAGCGTTCGCTGGTGAAGGGAGAAGGCGCATGTCTTCGTCTGAGGGACGCTCCGCCTTGAGGACGATCGCGGTGCTGCTGGCGACCCTGGCGCTCGCCGCGCCGGCTCGCGCGACCACGGTGGAGCCGCTGACGTTCTCGGAGGTCGTCAACGGCGCGGACGTCATCGCGGTCGGCGCCGTGTCGGCCATCGCGGAGACCTGGGACGCGGAGCGGGAGATGCCCCTGACCGCGGTCACCATCTCCGTCCTCGAGGTCCTGAAGGGGGAGGTGGAGGGAGCGGAGCTGACCCTGCAGTTTCTTGGCGGGACCACCCCGGGAGGGGCGACGCTCGCGGTCGCCGGAATGCCGAGCTTCGCGGTGGGAGACCGGGCGGTCCTGTTCTCCGTCGGCAACGGCGTCGAGGCGTGTCCGCTCGTCGGCTGGTGGCAGGGCCTGTACCGTCTCTTCTACGACGCGGGGCGGGACGCGTTCACCGTCGCCGACCATGCCGGGCGGCCGGTGGTGCGTATCGACGGCGGGGCGGGTCGGTTGGTGGCGACCGTATCGGCGGCCGGGAACGACGAGGCGGTCGCGGGAGAGGATGCCCTGACCCTCGACGACTTCCGGAGCGTTGTGCGCACGGAGATTCGGTGACGCAGAGAGAGCGCCGCGCCGCACGATTGCCGGCCAGGGCGTACGCGGTCGCGGCCTGCGCGGTGCTGTTCCTCCTGCTCGCGCAGGCGGTCGGGCATTCCTGGGTCCGTATCGGCCACCTCTGGTTCGCGGACGGCATTCCGCTGCACCTGCGCCTCAGCACCGGGGGTTCTTGGGACAGCGCGGCGATCGACGCGTTGCGCGCCTGGAACGGGGCCGGTGCTCGCTTCCAGTTCTCGTGGGGACGATACGCCAGTGGGCGCGCGTCCTGCAGCGCCGCGAACGGCGATCACGATGTCATCTGGTCGTACTCGAGTTGCCCGGGAACCCCGTGGGGTAGGGGCACCGTGGCAGTGGCCTGGACCTGGCGGAACACCGTTACGGGTGAAGCGCTGGACAGCGACGTCGTCTTCAACCTCAACCGGGACTGGGACGTCTACGACGGACCAGCGCGATACGACGCCGTGGACTTTCGGAGGGTCGCTCTCCACGAGTTCGGCCACGTCCTCGGGTTGGATCACCCGGACGATCACGGCCAGTTCCGTGACGCCATCATGAACTCGACGGTCAGCGACCTGGACCGCCTCCAGAGCGACGACATCAGCGGCATCCGGGGGCTCTACGGCTCCGAGCCACCGACGCGGGGCACGCCCGACCTGGTCGTGGAGTCGCTGCAGACCAGCCCGCGAACGCTGACCGTGGGAGAGTCCTTCACCCTGTCAGCCCGCGTGCGGAACATCGGGGACGGGGATGCGGTGGCGACGACGTTGCGCTACTACTACTATCGGTCCAGCAGCGAGGGATGGGTGGTCGTGGGGTCGGACCGCGTGGGCGGCCTTCCGGCCTCGACGGGCCGCTCGGAGTCGATCCGCCTGACGGCCCCGACGCGGGCGGGGACGCACTACTACAACGCGTGCGTGGCGTCCGTCGCGGGAGAGCGCAACGAGGACAACTGCGCCGGCAGCTTGCGGGTGACGGTGACGGGCGGGGCGGGCGCACCGGACCTGGTCGTGGATCCGCTGCAGACCAGCCCCGGGACGCTGACCGCCGGGGAGGCGTTCACGCTGTCCACGAGAGTGCGGAACGTGGGAAGCGGGGCGGCCGCTGCGACGACGCTGCGCTACTACTACTATCAGGCCAGCAGCAAGGACTGGGTTGCCGTGGGCTCGGACCGCGTGGGCGGGCTTCCGGCCTCGACGAGCCGTTCCGAATCGATCGTCCTGACGGCGCCGACGCGCGCGGGCACGCACTACTACAACGCATGCGTGGAGTCGGTCGCTGGCGAGCGGAACGAGGACAACTGCTCGGGCAACCTGCGGGTGACGGTCACCGGCGGCGGCGGCGCCCCGGACCTCGTTGTGGATCCGCTGCGGACCAGCCCCGGCACGCTGACCGCGGGGGCGACGTTCACGCTGTCGACGAGAGTGCGGAACGTGGGGAGCGGGGCCGCCGCGGCGACGACGTTGCGCTACTACTACTACCGGTCCAGCGACCGTGAGTGGGTGGTGGTCGGCCAGGATCACGTGGGCGGGCTTCCGGCCTCGACGAGCCGTTCCGAATCGATCGCCCTGACGGCGCCGGCGCGCGCGGGCACGCACTACTACAATGCATGCGTGGCGTCTGTCGCCGGGGAGCGGAACGAGGACAACTGCTCGGGCAACCTGCGGGTGACAGTCCGGTAGCGTTCAGCGGGGGTGACGGGATGGGAGGGTCGACGACACCGAAGGCGGCGCCGCTCGTCGAACCGGCGACCGACGGGGCCGCGGGATCGGCGAGCCCGGAGGCCGTCGGGGCGGAGGGGAACGCGATGCTCCGCTTCACGCTCGTCACCGGCGCGTGGTTCGTCGGCCTGTTCGGGCTGATGCGTCTGCCGTGGGTGGAGCGGGTGGTCCTGACTCCGTTCGCGGAGGTCCAGCAGCGGGTGGCGGACCAGCTCACGGGGGCGCCGTCGGAC
>Ga0209754_1003397_pt1 | contig 10862 bp, 10 predicted proteins | sample MesohylBB_FD_187295 | JGI IMG/M metagenome (GOLD analysis project Ga0209754, IMG submission 187295) | Host-associated microbial community of the marine sponge Aplysina aerophoba from Gulf of Piran - sponge mesohyl, lysed by bead beating... | ecosystem: Host-associated > Porifera > Sponge >... | reverse complement strand
CTCCTCTAGTCTCCTGCAGCACTCGAATCTCTCCCGAAAGCATTCGCCCAGCCTAGAATGGACTGGACGGGCAGGGTTTGCGCACAAGTCGCGTTGTCCGCATGCGAGTGAATTCAGCAACTCTGGAGTTGAGACGGTACCTCCCTGGGTTGCGAAGCCGCGATGGCAGGTTGCGACATGCAATAATTCGTTGAGAGTATGGCAGTTCAGGACTTGCCTAGCTGCGGAAGCGCCAAGTTAATTGCAAACCCATGTCGCTTGGAACCAAGCAGCTCGGGCAAGAAGCCGCCCTCGTTCGTATCGACGCCATTGCGAGTGAGAGCCGGCATTGCGGAATAGTGTCTCCTGCAACGGAATTCGCGGAAATTGCCGGCCCGGCTCCGCGTCGGTCAAGCGCGTTCGGAAAATGCTCAGGCATGCGCAAGAGTCTAGTTTCCGCGGATTCCGGCACGGGTGCGAGCATCGCTGCGGTTGTCGGGGCTGACCGAATTTGAGCAACCACATTGAATGAAGCAATTGGCGGTTCCCTCGTTCACGGTTTTTCTCTGAAACTCTTTGCGGGCTTTGGGCACACTTACCCCTGGTCGCCGGCACCCGATCCATGGACCGCAGGGTACTCCGGTCCCGACAACAGCGCCACCTTACGCCATCGTCCCGGAAACCGTCAGTCCCACGCGAGTTTCATGCTCCGGGGTAAGTAAACGCAGAAAATCATGAAGGTATTAGGAAACCCCGGCACGATTGCGCAGTCCGCGCGGCGCGCGCTCCGGACAACTGTTCACGGCAGCGTCCAAGGGCGTCGGCGGCAGTCGGACAACACGGATCGTCACCGCTCGACCGAACCCTTACAAAGCAGATGGCGGCCCATTTCATTTGCAAGAATTTTTTCCATTCGTTCTTAGTCCGGGCAGCGCTAGTCGCATCGCGGGATGCGATACGACTAGACGCGCCAAACCGACCATAAAGGCGTGGATTGCCGGCGGACGCCGTACGACGCTAAGCCCCTATTATTGAGGCCCTTTCGGAGAGGTCGCTCACCTCGCGCCAGAATCGCGACTGTCGAAGGCAATTCGGGGCGCTCGCAAGCCGAGCACTTGAAGTCGACGATATGGACGGCGGAAAAGGCGGGTATGGTCCGCTGGCCGTCGGCAACCCTAAGCAGTCGCTCCTTGATGCTTGCGGCGGCGCAGCGGCCTTTGAAATTGAGCTCGATGGTCCTTCGTCGCCGGAACCATTTGAGCAAGTCGACCGCGTGGCGAGCAAGGTCGCTTCCTAGCTTCGGCCGTTCCATGGTTATCGGAAGTCGGAGCAGCGGCTTTTCGCCCTTCCCTTCTCGGTTTCCGAAGGCGCGAGCACGTCCGGCGTCTCGCGGCGCTTCGCAGTCGTCAGATTCTCGAGCGTTTTATCGGCGGCACGGATGTCGAGATATTCCTTGCTAGGCTTGCCTAGCCCGGCGCCGACGCGCACGAGCAGTCTTTCGCCGATCGCGCCAGTACTAAATCTCGTAAAGCGCCCGGTTCAGCCACCTGAGCGTTCGGCCTCGACGCAGAACCGGGAAATCGCCTCGGAACCGAATAGTCGAATGGCGACTCTCAAGGCCCAGATATAGGCGATTCACCAATCCCAATTTATTCGGACGGCAGCAAGCAAACGCAGACGCCGAACTTTACTCTCAAATTAATATATCGCAGCTGTCGGCTATTGGACGGTTGGCCGCAAAGGCATGGAAATTTAGAATCCTAGGCCGAATGCAGTCGCTTCGCCATGAACTCGCCCGCCTTTTGCAACTCATCGGGCGCAATTTCATGGCCGAAGCCGCGGGACAGGTGCATCTCGACCTCGAAGCCTGCTCGGATGAGCATCTCTCCGGAGTCCTTGAGGCTGGATGGCGGCACCAATTCGTCGCGGTCGCCGTGCGCTAGAAATATTGGCGGTCGGACTATTTTTCCTGATTTCAGCGGCGCATCGCTTATCAACCTTCCTGAGAATCCGACGACGCAGGCAACGGGTTCAGACCGAAGCGGCGTAACCGATAGCGCTAGCATCGTTCCTTGCGAAAATCCAAGCAACCCGACGTTCCTGGGCGATAGATTGCTCTGATCCAGCGCATCGTCGATAAACCCGTTCAAATCCCTATTTGATGCATCGAACGATTTGGCAAGCTCGGCCGGGTCCGAATCGTCGATCCAAGGAATCGGAAACCATTGACGCCCGAACGGGTTGGACCTGCATTGCTCAGGCGCATCGGGAGCAAGAAAGGCCGTGTCGGGCAGAATCGGCGATAGGAAGTTGGAAAGGCCGAGCAAATCGGCGCCGTCGGCTCCGTAGCCATGCAATAAAACGACCAGACTTTTAGCTGTGCCCGATTTTGGTTCGAATGAGCGGAATTTGAGCTTGCGCACTATCGAATACCTTCCTTCTTTTTTTCTATGCGATAATATGCCCAGAGAAGTCTTGCCGCGACAGCGCGCCACGGGCTCCACGGCTCAGCCAAAGTGCGCAGTTCCGACTCGCTAGGCCGATCCGTCAATCCAAAGAGCAGACGCGCCGATTCCTGAAGCGCCAAATCGCCCGCCGCGAATACATCCCGCCTCCCGAGCGCGAACATTGCATAGATTTCGGCTGTCCACCGCCCTATTCCAGTGACCTTGGTCAATAAAGCGACGACCTCGGAATCCGGCAGGCCCCGAAGCGAGTCGTAGTCGATGTCGCTCTCGGCAAGAGCGCGCGCGTAGCGAATTTTTTGCCGGGACAGGCCGCACTGGCGAAATTCCTCGTCGGTTGCGCCGCAGACGCGCTGCTGATTATTCAGACCGGCATTCAAAATTCGAGCCCAAATGGCGTCGCCCGCCGCAACGGACACTTGCTGGCTGACGATCATGTCAAGCAATGCTTCGAATCCATCTTTCCTACGGCGATGTGGCAAGGCGCCTGTCAATTTCAAAGCAAAGTCGAAGCGAGGCTCAATTTCAGCAAGATAGCGCGATCCTGCTTCCAAATCGCCTAGCGTTTCGATCGTATCATGCGGTCTGTTTTTCATTTCGCCCGAAAAGTCTCTGCAAGCCGCTTCCCTTATGCTGCCCGGCGAGCGTATTCAAGAAACAATGCCGCGTCCGAAAACGCCAATTGCAAATCGGGGGTGTAGTTCAGATTCGTTGGTTGGCATGATTTTCGTGGAGACTGCGGTTCGGCGGCTGCCGCTGGACTGTGAAAGGGGCAAACGCCATTCTGGCCGCCAAGTGCTGCATCAAATACATGCGCAGGGTAGACTCCTTGACTGGAAAGTTTGACTGGCCGCCACAGCATAAACCAACAAAATCGGATTGCACCCGCAAATCGGCCGGGAGTTGACTGTCCTTTAGCTTCCGCGGGCGCCAATCGACACTGCGTCAATTCTCACGCCTGCCAAGGTCGCGGCGCCTCTGCTGGATTGCCGCCCGTCGCCAGAATTTCCCGGGTTCAGTCGATGCCCTCCGAATTGTTCCAGGCGCCAACGGCCGGCTGGCAGCATCAAGCGAAAGGCGCATGCGCGAGAATTCCCCGCCGGTCAAAATTACTGAAGGTCTTGATCTTTTTACCTCCCGCGGGCGGACTAAAGCTCCAATTGGCGCCAGTCACGACTAGTCGCCGAAAAAGCGCAAGAAACTAGATTCGATTGGAGATTCGTACTAGTTTGTATCGCTCCCTTGATTTTCAATTGCATACCGTTGCTGGGTAAAATTGAGTCGAAACGCAGGCCGATGCCCCTTTTTTTTATTCAATTCCAATTATTGGACGGATGAACATTGTGCCCGCAGTGTTCAGACCCGGGAATTTACAAGATTTACAACCGAAGAATGACAAGGTGCCGATTATGTCGCGGCTCGCTGAATTATTATTGGGCAAGCAGCCGGGGCTTCACTCATCCGCGAGAGTTATGAGCCATGCAGTTGCGCGTCAAATCTTGCGAGCAAGTCGCCGCTAGCCACTGGGGAATAGTCCGGGATTCGGTTGCTTAGCTTTCAGCGACGAATCGCTATCGCATTCTTGCTATTGAATTTGATACGCAACCGGACCGCCCTATCAAATTGGACAAAACTCTTCGGCGGGGGCACGCTGCCGGATGGCATACCCGGGCCGACGTGAATCGTGCCCGCAACCGCAATAAGAATTGCCGGAATCACATTTCTCCAAAAGTTCATTCGTGCCATGTCCTCGGTTTGTTGAACTGCTCCGGGAACTCAATAATGCAACCGGAAACGAGATTGTCGGCATCGAGCTCCGCCACACTCCGCATTCGCCAGAAGACTGCGTGATGCCTTCATCTAGTGCACTTGCCTTTCCGCTACCGGGTCGGGATCTACTTCGCAACAACACGACGCTTTGGCCTCCCTAGTCCTCGGCGCGTCCGCGACCCGGCTGTCACTTGCGCCCCTCCAGCTCCGGGCTTCCGCATTGGCGCGCCGGTGCCGCCCTGGGCGATCGCCGGGCGCTCGGAGACTTCCGGAGCTTCCTAGGAATCCTTCCGCTAGAACCACGCCTAGTGCTTGCGGAAGCAGCCGTCCCTTGGCTTGTCGAGGTCGGGAGTTATCCGAAGCGTCCTGCAATTGAATCCCCTGTCGGATTCATCGTTCTCATGAGCGGGCCAATTGACAGGCGCGGCCGACTCGAAATGCTCTTTACGGCAGATTAGATATTAATGCTTTCCGGCATCGCATGTTAATTTCCGGCGGTGCGATTCCACGGAACTTACGCTTGAACCGGAACACTCGGTCGGCTAGGTGTAGGCGCGTGCGACTCGGCGCGCGGGCCGATATGGTATCGCTCAACATCCAAAACGGAGCCGAAACGCTCAGGTCGCGACGGAGACTCTCCTTAAGATGCAAGAAATCGACGATTCGCGAGCGAAACGCAATGTTGCGGTTCTTGTGCTCGTGCAGGCGCTGCTCGGCTCTCAGCTACCGATGATATTCATAGTCGGCGGGCTGGCCGGCATGTCTCTGTCGCCAAATCCCTGCTGGGCAACGCTGCCTATTTCTCTAATTGTTTTCGGATCCATGACCACTGCTCCCTGGCTAAGCAAAGTCATGCAGCTATACGGTCGAAAATTAGGCTTCTACATCGGTTCGGCTGGCGGGTGCGCGGGCGCGCTGATCGGGGCATACGCCTTGAGCGTTTCGTCGTTTCCGCTGTTTCTTCTGGGTTCCTGGTTCACCGGAATTTACATGTCCGCGCAAGGATTCTATCGTTTCGCCGCCGCCGACTCGGCTTCAGAGGAATTCAAGCCGAAAGCGATTTCCTACGTCATGGCGGGGGGACTCGCCGCCGCCGTCATCGGCCCGCAATTAGCGACTCTGACCTCGGAGGCTTTTGTTGTTCCGTTCATGGGAACATATTTCGCGATAATCGCGCTTAACCTAGTAGGATCCGTGTTTCTTGTCTTTCTCGACCTTCCGGTCAACCTAAAGGAACGCACGGTGAATCTTCCGCAGCGTTCCTATGCCGAAATCCTGAAAACCCCGAAAATCGTGGTGCCCATTCTTTGCGCGATGGTTTCCTATGCGCTGATGAATCTCGTTATGACCGCAACCCCGCTCGCCGTCGTCGGATGCGGATACGGACAGGCGAACGCGGCCAATGTCGTGTCTGCGCACGTATTTTTTATGTTCGCGCCTTCGTTTTTCACCGGCCATCTTATCGCTAGATTCGGAGCGGAAAAAATCGTTGCGACGGGTTTGGTTCTTTTGGCGTGCGCGGGTCTGACCGGGCTTGCCGACATAGAGCTTGTCAACTTTTTTGTTGCCCTGATGCTGCTGGGAATCGGATGGAATTTCGGATTCATCGGGGCGACGGCAATGCTTGTAAATGCGCACAAGCCGCACGAACGCGGTCGCGTACAGGGCATAAACGACGCATTCGTATTCGGCCTCGTAACCATCGGGTCGCTTGTTTCCGGAACGCTAATGAACTGCAGCGGAAGCTCCGCCCAGGAAGGATGGTTGTCTGTTAACTACGCCATGACGCCTTTCTTGATTGTCGCGGGCTGCTCGCTTGTTTGGCTTGTCTGGCGCCAGCCGAAAGGACCCGTGGGAGCTTAAAACCGATTCGGATGCATCGAGTTCCAGCGATTTCGCCTTTGCTACCAATTTCCGGTCCAGGCGCGCCACGCTAGCGTCGCCCGCCTTCGGAACTCGGATTCCACGAGTTCGCCTCTATCGACCTTCCCGGGATCTGCCGCCGCCATTGCAAGCGCGCGCTCCGCGCGCCATCCAGCGAGCAAGGCAGCGGCTGCCAACCGCGGAATCCTTCGCCTCGACAATCTCGCCGACGCGATTTTGGCTTGAGCGGCCGCGGCGAGCTCCCGCACCAGATCCGGGCGCCGATAGAAAAGCGCTCTTCCCCGCTCAGCCAATCGCGGTTCGGCCGCAAGGAGAGAGGCCACTCCGGCGCCCCACCCGAATTCCCGCACCGCGCTTTCGCAGGAGCGCGGCGCGCCAAGCGTGAGCGCAGCCATCCACATCAGGTTCGCCGATGTCGAATCGACGTAGCTGCCGATGGCCCGCGCATCGGGCTCAAGCCCGTGGATATCGGTAAATTTTGCCTCGATGATTTTCAGCAGCGGCTTTGCAGGTAGTCCCGCCTCAACCACAGCGACGAGAAGCGACTCGCAAACTTCGTGGCCAGGTATAGATCCGCCGGCCTCGATTTTTAGAACCGCGTCGCGCCACCACTGAAGCCGGATCGCCGCGATGCCGGAGTCGGATGCCGCCCAAGGCGCGCGAGAAACTTCTAAATTGAACGCGTACAGCGACAAGAGCCCGCTCCTTAATTCTAAGGGAGCGGCCCTCGCCGACAAGTACCGATCCGGGTCGCCTCGCCGAACGAAGTCCTCGACCGCGCCGGGCATCACACGCTAGGCTGCCGGTCCCTAAGGAGTTTCCAGATAATGGCGTCCTGCAGCGCCTCGAAGGACGCATTTATAATGTTTGCCGATGCTCCGACCGTCGCCCATCGCGTGCCCGACTTGTCCTCGCAGTCGATTATGACGCGAGTAACCGCTTCCGTTCCGCCGCTAGTAATGCGAACTTTGAAATCGATAAGGCGCATGTCGTCGATGCATTTTTGATAGGGACCCAAATCCTTGGCGATTGCTTTGTACAGGGCATGCACAGGGCCGCTGTCGCGACCTGATTCCTCCAGCCCTTCGGAAACCGATAGCTTGCGTTCGCCGCCTAGGCTGAGCACGACCACGGCCTCCGATACGGAAATCGTTTCGCCATGCTTATTCCTGCGGTGCTCGACCATCACTCGATAGCGGTTGACCTTGAAGAATTCCGGCAGGATTCCGAGCTTTCGGCGCGCTAGGATTTCAAACGACGCGTCCGCCGAATCGTAGCTGTAGCCCCCTACTTCCCTTGTCTTGACTTCGTCGAGTATGATTGACAGCCTCGCGTCGTGGTCGTCGATCTCGATGCCCGCTTCCGCAAGCCGCTTGCGAAGATTCGATCGTCCCGCTTGATTCGACATCGGGATAGTCCGATGATTGCCCACGGCCCCCGGAACTATGTGCTCGTAGGACGACGGATCCTTGATTACGCCCGAAGCGTGAAGTCCGGCCTTGTGCGTGAATGCGGACGCGCCGACGTACGGCGCGGATTTGTTCGGGACTCGATTGAGAATTTCGTCGAATTGCCGGGAAAGCCGGGTCAAGGACTTCAGGCCCTTGCCGGTAATGCTCGTTTCGAATTTAGATCGGTAAGGTTCCTTGAGCATGAGCGCGGGAATTATTGAAATCAAATTCGCGTTGCCGCACCTTTCGCCGATTCCGTTGATCGTGCCCTGAATCTGCCTGGCTCCCGCATCGACGGCCGCCAGCGATGCCGCGACCGCCATGGCCGAGTCGTTGTGCGTGTGAATCCCCAGCTTGCCCGGAGGCACGACGGACCTTGCCACTTCCGATGTTATTCGACGAACATCTTCGGGGAGCGTTCCGCCGTTCGTATCGCAGAGAACAATCCACCGAGCGCCTGCGATCAAAGCCGCTTCGATGCATTTTACGGCGTATTCCCGATTGTCCTTGTAGCCGTCGAAAAAATGCTCGGCGTCGAAAATCGCCTCTCGGCCCTTGTCGGCCAGAAATTTTATCGATTTCGCGATGTTGTCCAAATTGTCCTCTAGCGAAATGTTCAAAACGGAGGTGACATGGAAATCGTGGGACTTGCCGACCAGGCAAACGGTGTCCGCTCCGGAATTTACGACTGCGGCGAGAGTGCCGTCGTTTTCGGCGGATTTTCCGGTCTGCTTGGTCATGCCGAACGCCGCTAGCCGCGATTTCTCCAGCTTCGGAGCCGAATTGAAGAATTCGCTGTCGGTCGGATTCGCTCCGGGCCATCCGCCCTCGATGTAATCGATTCCGATTTCATCGAGAGCCGACGCGATTTCTATTTTATCCGCCTTGGAAAACTGGACCCCGGCAGCCTGCTGGCCATCGCGGAGCGTCGTGTCGTAGAGGAAAACCCGTTCCCTGGTCATTCGTTCGCTCGCTGCTCGGAACCGGGGCTGGATCCGCAGTCTTTCCAATTGCCTCGATTAGTCATGTGCGGCCTCCTAGGTAGACGTGTCGATGCTGTCCAATCGTTCGCGGTTGAATCCGGAAGTTAGGCGCCATGCCGACTCTCCCGCTGAATCGTTGACCTCGACGCCGGCGGCGACCAATTCCTCCCTGATCGCGTCCGCCCGCTTGAAGTCGCGAGCGGCGCGCGCTTCGGCGCGAATCGCCAAAAGGGCCTCTATTGTCTCCGCAACAAGGCCGGATTCCGGCCCGGCGCCGATGGCCGACGGGAAATTCGTTCCAAGCAGCCCTAGGAGCATGGCCGAAGACTTCAGCTTGGACGCCGCCCTTTCGGAATAGAGCCTATGCAGCCTCGAGATGGCCAGGGGCGTATTCAAATCGTCGCACAACGAATTCAGGAATTCCTCGTCCGGAGATGCGGAGTCTTCCTCGTCGCGGACCAGTCTCCGCCACTTCTGCAGAACCGCTTCGCTTTCGTCTACGCGCGCCTGCGTCCAGTCCAGGGGCTGACGATAATGCGCGGAAAGCAGGACCATCCGCGCGACTTCGCCCGACACGCCCTGCCCCATCAATTCCCTGACCGTGTAGAAATTCCCGGCGCTTTTCGCCATCTTGCCGCCGTCGACCTGCAGCATGCCGTTGTGGAGCCAGTAACGGGCGAACGAGCTTCCGGGGTCGGCGCAGCGGCTTTGGGCGGCTTCGTTTTCATGATGGGGAAAGGCCAGGTCGATGCCGCCCGCGTGAATGTCGAAGTCGCTGCCGAGAAGCTGCTTGCTCATCGCCGAGCACTCTATGTGCCAGCCCGGCCTGCCTCGCCCCCACGGGCTAGGCCATCCGGGCGCGTCGGGAGCGGACGGTTTCCAAAGCACGAAATCCAGCGGGTTCCGCTTGTAGGGGGCGACTTCCACCCGCGCTCCCGCGCGCATTTCCGCAAGGTTTCGCCGGGATAGGGAACCGTAGTCTCCGTAGCTGTCCACGCTAAAGAGGACGTGGCCCAGAGCCTCGTAGGCGTGCCCCTTCTCGCAAAGCGATTCTATCATCGCAACCATTTGAGAAACGAATTCAGTTGCTCGCGGCTCGAGCGTAGGCATTCGAACTCCCAGCGAGTCCATGTCCTCATGGTACCAGCCGATCGTCTCGTCCGCTATGCATTTCGCCAGCTGGGCGACCGTCTCCCCTCGCCCTTCCGACTTCAGCCGCTCGGCGCGAGCGATGATCTTGTCGTCTATGTCGGTGAAATTCCTTACAAATGTAACGCTGTTCGCTCCGTAGGCGAATCTGAGCAATGAAAAGAGCACGTCGAAAACAACCGACGGGCGCGCGTTCCCGATATGCGCGCGGTCGTAAACGGTCGGCCCGCACAAATACATGCGGACATTTCCCGGATTGATCGGGCGGAATTTTTCCTTACGGCGGGTCGCGGTGTTCCACAGCGAGATTTCCAGCATAAATCCACTCTAGCCTTTTGCCTCCGGCAGCGGCGCAGTTCCAATGTTTTTTGATTGAGTACGGGCCGCCTGACGATTGTCAGCCGCAAATAATAATTCCAATTAAGCGGTTCGGCGCATCCATGCGTAGTATTATCGCCCTTTTCCCGACGGTTTTCAAGAGCCGATGCAATGGAATCTTGCCGAATTTCGATGCTTCGAATTCGCCGAGGCCCCGCGGCTTTTCGCGCCGAGTCTTTCGCGTTCGGACAAGCGCGGCTGAAGCCCGCCGGATTGACATCGCTTTCGGGTGCCGGTCGGCGGAGCATCGGCCCGGGCCGGAGCTCTCGATATCGCGCCGGCGCGTCCCTGCCTGCGGAGGCCGGCGAGCAGTCCGTTGTCTCGATTCGCTGCCGCTGAACAATCTCGGCCTCCAGCCCGGCACCTCGGCCGAACGCCGGAAAAACGGGCATGCCGCCGCCATCGTTTTTGCCGGCAATTCTTTCCGTCATCGAGAACTCGCTGTCTATTGCCCGTACTCGTCGCAACACGGACAGTCCGCGAAGGACACGGATGCCCGGCGGCAAGGCGCGCATGGGTTCGCGCCAAGTTTTCAGCCGCATGGCAAACTATCAGGCAAGGAGGCGTTCGCGAACATTCGCGGCGCACGACAAAATTCCGAAGTCTCCAAGCTTTTACCCTCCAGAGGGTGTAGCCCAATTTGTTTTCAGGCAACGATGGCCTGCCTCGCGTGCCAGTCGAGGAAGTCGGGCAGCCTGAAGTTTATGACGCGGCTTTTGAGCGCCAGCATTGCGTTGGCGCCTGTCTTCGACCAGCGGGTGCCGGGACGCTTCAGCCGGAGCCCGTACCGCTTGCAGCCACTT
>Ga0209754_1003396_pt1 | contig 10864 bp, 9 predicted proteins | sample MesohylBB_FD_187295 | JGI IMG/M metagenome (GOLD analysis project Ga0209754, IMG submission 187295) | Host-associated microbial community of the marine sponge Aplysina aerophoba from Gulf of Piran - sponge mesohyl, lysed by bead beating... | ecosystem: Host-associated > Porifera > Sponge >... | reverse complement strand
CTACCGGACCCTAGCCATGGCAGTATCGACCGGCGTCCCAGGGTTGAGCCCTGGGTTTTCACGGCCGACTTGCCAAGCCGCCTACGAGCCCTTTACGCCCAATAATTCCGGACAACGCTCGCCCCCTACGTATTACCGCGGCTGCTGGCACGTAGTTGGCCGGGGCTTCTTCTCAAGGTACCGTCATTTTCTTCCCTCGTGAAAGGGGTTTACAACCCTAAGGCCTTCATCCCCCACGCGGCGTCGCTGCGTCAGGCTTTCGCCCATTGCGCAAGATTCCCTGCTGCTGCCTCCCGTAGGAGTCTGGACCGTATCTCAGTTCCAATGTGGCTGATCGTCCTCTCAGACCAGCTACCCGTCGTCGCCTTGGTGAGCCGTTACCTCACCAACAAGCTGATAGGCCGCGACCTCATCCCGAAGCGCCTGAACCTTTGCTCACTACAACATGCGATGTGGTGAGATTATCCGGTATTAATCCGGGTTTCCCCGGGCTATCCCGTTCTTCGGGGCAGATTGGTCACGTGTTACGCACCCGTTCGCCGCTCCGTCAAACCCGCCCTTACGGGCTAAGGAATGCGTCGCTCGACTTGCATGCATTAGGCGCGCCGCCAGCGTTCGTCCTGAGCCAGGATCAAACTCTCCAACGTCAGTTCTTCGGCCGGAATGCGAAACCAAGCCCTTGCAGGCCTGCCGCACGCCGGACTGAATCCTGTCAGTGTTTGCGGATCGACGGCACCGGGCGTCTCAGACGTCCGGCCCTCCGCCGTATCCTCTGGTTCGATCCCTGGTCGCCGTATTGGTATCCGACGACCGGGAGTACATCCTCTGACTGACCGATAGCGCTTCGGCGCCGGCGGCAGCCAGGAATGGACATTCGGCTTTTGACACGCTGTTCAGTTGTCAAGGAGCCCCTATCCGCAGGCTCTGCGGTCCAGCTGTCCAACTAGAGGATCGGATCAGGTGTGGGTGCGAACCCGCCACCAGCGATCAACATGTAGAACAGCCAGCCGCCTAACTATAGCAGGTCCTGCCGACCTCAAATCCGTAGAGGTCCGTAGAGGTCGGCGTATTCTTCGCGCTCTGAAACCGGACCCAGTCCCGCTGCCATCACAAAGCGATAGTCTGCGAGTATGGCCGGCACCACCAGAACCACGTTCACCATCGATAGACGCCTCGTAAACTGAACATCAACGTCTCCGCGGCTGCACGGGAGGGCGTGAGAAGAGCGGTAGGCACCGCTCAGATCCGCTCCGACCGGGACTCATACCGCGCATGCCCGAACGCGCGGACCTCTTCTGGGATGAAGCCGAGGCTTGGGGAGACGGGTGACCCGTGGCGACATCTGGACAGGTCGGCGGCAAGGCCCGCCCGGTTCTGATCCTCACCCGTCCCGAGGAGGGTGCTGAACAATGACGATTGCTCGGGCCTGCCGCCCGCCGATCCAGGGATTATCCCGGCGGTTGGCAGGCCGCTGGTGGATTGCTCAGCACCCTCCTAGGTCATCGGTGCGAGCATTGCGATGGCCTCCACACCGTCAGGCAGTCGTCGCTCACGGTCCCATCGGGATGGTGGATGCCCTCACGATGCGGGCGGATTGCCGGGCAGTCGGCTACGCACTGGGGTGCTGAGAGCTAGCTGTAGCCCAACCGGACGAAGCGCCGCTTGCCCACCGATACCACTCGGTCGGCATCGTCAGGAATCAGACGAAGTCTCGATACCCGCTGCTCCGTCACCTTCTCGCCATCGATACGAACCGCCCCCTGAGCCAACATCCGCCTACCTTCACTGTTCGACGCCACCAAGCCCCAGGCGGCAAGCAACGCGGGGAGGTACACAGTCTCCCCGGACCCGCCAGGGGGAGGGGGCAACGTCGGTATGTCGTGCGGGACCTGCCGTAGTACGAACTGGCGGTTGAAGGCTTGCTCGGCGACCTCGCCGTAACCCTTCTGGTAACGATCGACCACCGCGCGCGCCAGGCGCCGCTTCTCCTCACCAGGATGGAGGGTGCCCTCCGCTAGACCGGCCAAGACCCGATCAACCTCTTCCTTCGGAAGACCGGAAGCGAGTCTGAACCACTGGGGCATCGCAGTGTCCGGGATTTTCATCGTCTTGCCGAACATGTCGCCGTAGGGCTCCGAGATGCTGATGTAGTTGCCCAGAGACTGCGACATCTTCTTCTTGCCGTCGGTTCCCACGAGGAGGGGCATGGTCATCACCATCTGGGGCGTCTGACCGTAACGCTGCTGCACCTGGCGACCCATCATCAGGTTGAAGAGTTGGTCACTGCCCCCCAGTTCGATGTCAGCTTCAACCGCTACCGAGTCATATCCTTGGAGCAGCGGATACATGAACTCCGTCATGGAGATGGGTCTTCTGCCGGCGAAACGCTTGGCGAAGTCATCCCGTTCCAGCATCTGGGCCAGCGTGGTCGACGCGGTGAGTTCCAGTACTTCGCGCATGTCGAGGGAGGCCAGCCACTCGGAGTTGGGACGGATCTCCAGCTTGTCCTCGTCAGTAGACAAGATCTCCCCGAAGTGCCTCTTCACCGAGTCGGCGAACATCTCGACCTGTGTTGCAGTGAGACGCTTTCTTGTCTCGGATTGCCCACTCGGGTCGCCGACCTGCGCAGTGAAGGTCCCGAGGATGAGGACTGCCTTGTGGCCGAGGTCCTGGAACTGGCGTAGCTTCCACAGAACGACCGCCCAGCCGAGCGTCACTACATTGGCCGTCGGATCAAGACCGAGCTTGACCCGGAGCTGACGACCCTCCCGCTCACACTCCCGCAGACGCTCGGCTAGCTCGCCCTCCGGAAGAGACGTATCAACGTCGTGCAGTAGTTCCTCCGCCTGCTGTTCCGGACTCTTGTGTTGCCTGGCCGCCATGACGCAAAGATTAGCCCCGACTTTTCATGCGGGGGTTTGTACCGGCGAGCGGGATGTCGGGTGTATGCCCTGTCCACGGATCACTGCTCTGAACTGGGATTACGACCCACTCGATAGTCCCGTCTCGGCTCGCTTCAACCTTCACCCGTCGGGTTGAGCCGGCCCGGTAAACGTGCTTGATGTGGCCTACGGCCGAGGGTGTGTCCGGAAACATGAAGAGTCGGGGGCTGGTGTCAGAGCGAGGTCGTCCCGCTACGACCGACGACCGATGACCGGCACCGATCACGGACCACGGAACACGAACCGCCACGGGCGGTCAACTTCGCGCGTAATGCCGATCCTGGGAGTGGCGCGGATCGAAGACAAGTCCGGTGCGGTCCCCGGCTCCAGCCGCACCGGCCCATCGAACACCGATGTCCCGTCATGGTCTCCCGTGATGCCAAGGGCCTGCGCGAGCTTCCCCGGACCATCGGCCAGATGGTCGGTACGGCCCCGGCGGCGCACTACAGCTTGTAGGCCTTCTAGAACCGTTCCTCCCCTGATCAGCACGGCTTGGCCCTTGCCGGACCGCCCCGTGGCCACATTGGCACACCAGTGAATCCCGTAGGACCGGTATACGTACAGCGTCCCTGCGGCGCCGAACATCGAGCCGTTGCGCGATGTGGGCCCGCGATAGGCGTGTGAAGCGGGGTCATCCATGCCCCCTTAGGCCTCGACTTCCTCTATCACGACCGCCGTGCGGTCTCCGAACTCGGTCACCAGCCGGTGACCGAGGATGGATCGGGCCACTAACTCGACGGGACCCGAGAGGTCTGGAATCCTCACCCCAGCAGTTCGAGGAGGATTGCCTTCATGGCGTGGAGGCGGTTCTCGGCCTGGTCGAAGACCCGGGACCCGGGATGCTCGATCACCTCGTCCGTAACCTCATCCCCTCGGTGGGCGGGCAGGCAGTGGAGGAATATGGCGTCGGGTCGGGCCAACCCGAACATCGCCCCATCCACCCGGTAGGCGGCGAAGGCCTCTGCCCGAGCCCGCGCTTCGGATTCCTGGCCCATGGAGGCCCAGACATCGGTGTAGACCACGTCGGCGCCCTCCACGGCTCGCGGATCGGATGAGACGGTCAAACCGTCGCCCCCGCTTTCGACGAACCGTGCGCTGGGCTCGAAACCGGGAGGGCACACCACCCGCATGTCTCCCCCGAGCAGGGTCACCCCAGCCATGAGGCTGTGACACACGTTGTTGCCGTCTCCCACGTATGCCACCACCACTTCGTCGAGCGGACGGTGCTCGGCGATGGTCTGGAGATCGGCCACTGCCTGGCAAGGATGCTCGACATCGGACAGGAGGTTCACGACCGGCGCCTCGGCGTACCGGGCGATCTCGACCAGGACCGAGTGGTTGAACACCCGCAGAGCCAGGAGATCCAGGTACCGGTCCAGGACCCGCGCCACGTCGCGTACCGCCTCCCGCGTCCCCAGCCCCACCTCGTGCTGACCCAGGACCACCGGATAGGCACCCATCTCGACCGAGGCGATCTCGCTGGAGACCCGGGTCCTCGTCGACGGTTTCTCGAAGAAGAGCCCGATCCGCATCCCGGTCAGGGCTGACCGATGCAGACCCCGGTCCTGCTTGATACGTGACGCCGAGTCCACCAGGCGGGCGAGGGTATCAGCGCGTGTATCCAGTATCCCGATGAAATCGATCACGTGCTTCCCCTCAGAACCCCACCGATGCTGTCCGCAACCGCGGCCACGATGCGTCTCAGGATCGGGCGCGCCTCCTCGTCGGAGAGTGTGTGGTCCATGGCTCGCAGGGTCACCCGCACCGCCAGACTGCGGTGACCTGGCGGGATCGTTCCCCCGCGGAATTCGTCGAACAACTCCAGCCTCTCAAGGTGCCGGCCCGCGCCGGCCTCAACCGTCTCGAGAAGGCGAGCCGCCGGCGTCTCGTCCGCCGTTACGAAAGCAAGATCGAACACCAGCGGGGGGTAGGCCGACACTTCCTCCAACTCCCACTCGCCGGAAGCCGATACGAGTGGATCGAGAGCCAACTCGACCACCACCACGCGGCTATCCAAGCCAAACCGGCGACCCACCCCGGGATGCAACTCGCCCACGATCCCGATCGGCGAGCCTTCAAGGGACACGGCCGCTCCCCGTCCGGGATGGAGGATGGGAAGCCGGTCCTGCACGACCTGGAGGCTATGTCCCGTTGCACGAGCCAGCAGGTCTATGAGACCCGTACCGGCGAACACATCGACGCCATCCCCGACCAGGGTGATCCCGAGGCGCATGGGCTGGTGAGGTATGCGCGGATCGTCCGGATCCGGAGCCGGATGGAATACCCGCCCGGTCTCGAACAGGCGGTTCCTCCTGAGTCCCCGAGCCACGTTGCGGGCTGCCGCGGCGACGAGACCGGGAAGTAACGTGGTGCGGAGTATCGCCTCCTCCTCGCGCAGGGGGTTCTTCACGCGCAAAGCCACCCGGCGCGCATCGTCGTCAGGCAGGCGCAAGGCATCGAGGTCGGCCTGGCCCACGAAGCTCAAGGTCTGTGCCTCGGTGAGACCGGCGCCCACCAGCACCTCGCGGAGACGACGGATCGATCTCTGGACGGGGGTCAGATTCCCGCTTCGACCGTGGCGGACCAGGTCCGGGAAACGGTCGTAACCGTGAAGACGGGCAATCTCCTCCGCCAGGTCGGCGGGGCGGGTCACATCGGAACGGAACGTGGGAACGGTCACAGAGGCGCTGCCGCCGTTGCGGATCACACCGAATCCCAGCCTCTGAAGCAGCGAAAGGGCTTCGCCGAAGGGAGGGTCGGACCCCAGCAGCCGGTTCACGTCTCCGGCGCTGAGGAGGATATCCCACGGTGCGACCGGATCAGGGTACGCGTCCACTACCCGGGTCCTCGGTACCCCACCGGCGGTAGCGACGATCAGTTCCACGGTCCGGGCGTTGGCCAGCGCGGAAAGGTTGGGATCCACGCCGCGTTCGAATCGGGAGGAGGCCTCGCTACGGAGACCGAGCCGGTGGGAGGTAAACAGGATGGAGGGTGGATGCCAGTTGGCAGCTTCCACGAGGATACTGGTCGTCCCGTCCGAGACCTCGGTCGAGCCTCCGCCCATCACCCCCGCCAGAGCGATCGGGCCCGACGGATCCGTCACGAGGATGTCGCCGGGTTCAAGCGTGCGCTCTACGCCGTCCAGGGTCTCGAGCGTTTCACCCTCACGGGCGCGCCGGATGATGATGTGGCGGTCGGCTACCTCATCGGCGTCGAAGGTATGGATCGGGTGGCCCATTTCCCACATCACGTAGTTGGAGACATCGACAACGTTGGAGATGGGACGCTGCCCGATTGCCAGGAGGCGCAGTTGCATCCAGAGAGGGGAGGGACCGATCTCGACTCCGTCGATCTGGTGGGCGACGAACCTCGGACACGCCTCCGCATCCTCGATGGACACGTCGAAGTCGGCGTCCCTGGGTCCCTCGTTCGCACGTGGACTTACATCCCGGAGCGGGATCTGCCAGTAGGCGGCCAACTCGCGGGCCAGGCCCCTGATGCCCATACAGTCGGCCCGGTTCGGGGTGATGCTCACGTCGAGAACCACGTCGGAGAACCCGAGGACCTCGTCCAGGGATTTGCCCACATCGTCCGGTCCGGCGGCGCCCAGTTCGTCGAGAACCAGGATGCCCTCGTGGTCGTCGCCCAACCCCAGTTCTCTTGCCGAGGCGATCATGCCGTGCGATACGACACCTCGGACACGCCGGCTGCCGACCTCGAGGGGTCTCGCCGTGTCGACACCCAGACGGGATCCCACCCGGGCATAGGCGATCACGGCGCCGGCCTCGAAGTTCCAAGCCCCGCATACGACCTCGTGGGTGAGGGTGCCGTCGTAGACCCGGCAGAAGCGGATCCGGTCGGCGGAGGGGTGAGGGCCGACCTCCTCGACGCGCCCGACTATCACGCCCTCGAACGAGGGTTTGAAGTCGTCGACCGATTCAACCTCGTGACCGAGCGAGGCCAGTACCCGCTCGACTTCGTTCGGATCCCGGGTAGGAAGATCGAGAAAGTCGGCCAGCCAACCGATCGGGACCTTCATCGGGGAGAGGCTCCCCTCCGGCTCGGTCGCCGCGCATCCGTCATCGGTACTGCCCGAGCACTCGCAGATCGTTCTCGTAGAAGTGCCGGATGTCGCGAATGGAGTGTTTGACCATCGCCAGGCGTTCCACCCCCATCCCGAAGGCAAACCCGGTCACTTCAGCCGGGTCGTAGCCCACCGCCTCGAACACGTTGGGGTCTACCATCCCGCACCCGAGCATCTCCAACCACTCCCCGTTGAACCACACCAGCATCTCTGCCGACGGCTCGGTGAAGGGGAAGAAGTGCGGGATGAACCTGGTGCGGGTCCGTGCACCGAAGAACTCCTTGGCGAAGTACGCGAGCGTTCCCTTGAGATCCCCGAACCTGATGTCCGAGTCCACCGCCAGACCCTCGATCTGGTGGAAGACCGGAGAGTGGGTGGCATCCCAGGTGTCGGTCCGGAATACCCGTCCGGGTACCACCACGTAGACCGGAGGGGGATGCTTCTCCATGAAACGCGCCTGCATGGGTGAGGTCTGGGTGCGGAGGAGCAACTCGTCGGGACCGCTGCGCTCCTCACCGCCGGGAGACTCCACGTACATCGTGTCAGATTCGAAACGGGACGGGTGGGTGGGCGGTGTGTTGAGAGCATCGAAGTTGTACCAGGCCAGTTCCAGTTCGGGTCCCTCAGCCACCTGGTAACCGATGGAACGGAAGATGTCGCAGACCTCGTTCATGGTAGTGGTCAAGAGATGATGGTTACCGCGTCGGGGTCGACCGTAGGGCAACGTCAGATCAACCCGATCCTGCTCCAGGAGAACGTTCTCGGCCTCGATCTTGAGGGCTGCGCGTCTCTCCTGTATGGCTCCCCTGAGAGTACGTAGCGCCTCGTTTATCGCCTTGCCCACCGCCCTGCGCTGCTCCGGCGGGAGAGACCCGATACCCCGGCGGGCCTGGATTGTCGGCGAGCGCCTGCCCACGGTCTCGGACTTCGTTCGATCCAACTCGGCCAGGTCGGGCGCCGTTGCTACGCGTTCGAGCGCTTCCTCCACGGTCCGGGCTAGGCGTTGCAGATCCATCGATACCCTGTCTCCTAGGAGTTGGTCACGCCTGTTGCTATGCGCTCATGAACGGCTGTCTCCCGCCATCTCCACTATCTGGCGGAAGGTCTCCGGATCGTTCACGGCTATGTCGGCCAACATCTTGCGATCCACCTCGAACTCCGCAGCCTTCAGGCCGGCGATCAGCCGCGAGTAGGTGGTCCCGTTCTCACGGGCGGCCGCGTTGATCCGGGTGATCCACAGCCGCCGGAACTCGCCCTTCCGGGCCCGCCGATCCCGGTAGGCATACTGCAGCGACTTCATTACCTGTTCGTTGGCGGCCCTGTAGCTGCGGCTCTTGGCGCCGCGATAGCCCTTTGCCCTTTCCAGGACTTTACGATGCCTCGCCCGGGCATTCGAGGTGCCTTTTGCTCGTGCCATTCGGGTTCTCCCTCGCGCTTCTTCCTACATGCCCAGCAGGCGCTTGGCGCGCTTCGCATCGCCACCGGTCACGTCGGCTTCGCCCTTGAGCCGCCGGTAGCTGTCCTTGCCCTTTGCGAGGCGTAGGTGACCGCGGTGCGACTGGCGCCGCCTGAGCCGGCCGGAGCCCGTTACCTTGAAGCGCTTTGCGGCGCCCTTATGAGTCTTCATCTTCGGCATGTCTTCTTCCTCGCCCTAGTATTGATTACTCAGGAGCAGCGTTCGCAGAGCGCCTCGTCGGTCTCTTCAGAGGAGCGAACGCCATAGTGATGTTGCGGCCCTCGATCTTGGCATCCTGTTCCACCTTCGCCACCTCGGCCAGATCCTCACGGAGCCGGCTGAGGATCGTCAGTCCGAGCTGGGGACGGGTGGCCTCGCGACCCCTGAGCCACACCCGCACGCGGACCCGGTCACCTTTGTCCAGGAACCGGTGCGCCCGGTTCCGCTTGATCTCGTAGTCGTGATTGCCGATCTTGACGCGGAAAGAGATCTCCTTGACAGAACTGCGCGACTGCTTCTTGCGCGCCTCCCGTTCCTTTACGGACTGCTCGTACTTGTACTTTCCGTAGTCCATCAGTCTCGCTACCGGGGGGATGGCCCTGGGTGCGACCTCAACCAGGTCCAACCCGAGTTGATCGGCCAACCACCTGGCCTCCCGGATACTCTTCACTCCCACCTGGGAGCCATCGGGGGCGACCACCCGGACCTCTGTGGCGCGGATCTCGTCATTTACTCGTAGTTTGGCGATACGGATCTCCTTCTTCTCGGTCGGTCTGGTCGCGCGGGGGTCGACCACTTGCGGATGGGAACGCAGCAACCCGGCTGCGAGATCAAGACCCGCGACCAGCACGGTCCTGCTACGGACCGGCGCACGATGGATCTTCTCTTACCGCGGCACACTCGGCAGACCCTCGGATCGTCCATGGCGGAACCACTCCGGTGGCCGGGTGGGAAGCAACCGGCTCCCTCTTCCTCGTCGTTGTAGGTGGCATTATAGGAGACTTCAGGGCTGCAAGAGCCAGTCAGGGATACCTCGGTCCCGAACTTGGCGGGTGGGTGCTGAGCAATCCACCATCGGCATGCCAACCGCTGGCATGATCCCTGGATCGGCGGGTAGCAGGCCCGAGCTATCGTCATTGGTCAGCACCCTCCTGTCTTCGCTCGTCCAGATCCATCAGGTGGCCCAGCTTCAGCACCTTGGTCCGCAGGTAGGACCTGTTGTGATCGTTCTCCCCGGCGATCAGGGGCACCATCTCCACAATCCTCACACCGTTCTGCTCGATCCCGCTGCTCTTGGCGGGGTTGTTGGTCAGGAGGCGGAGGCCGCCGATACCCAGGTCGGTCAGGATCTCGGCCGCGGCCCCGTAGTCCCGGCCGTCCTCGGGCAATCCGAGATCGAGGTTCGCTTCGACCGTATCACGGCCGCTCTCCTGGAGAGCGTAGGCCGCGAGCTTGTGCATCAGGCCGATTCCCCGCCCCTCATGTCCCCTTACGTAGACGAGCACTCCCCGCCCCTCGCGGTCGATCCGCCGGAGAGCCTCGTCCAACTGCGAGCCGCAGTCGCACCGGAGGCTTCCGAATGCATCGCCCGTGAGGCACTCGGAATGGATCCTCGCCAGCACTCGCGACGCTCCCTGTACCTCGCCCTTGACCAGGGCGACATGCTGGCGCCCGTCGGCCAGCGATTCGTAGCCGATAGCCCGGAAGCTGCCGTGACGGGTCGGGATGGTTGCCTCTGCGCCCCGTCGCACCATCCCGGCCGTCCCGCGCAAGGGAACGCCGAGGTCTATCCGGTAGCAGGACCCGACGGGTCGGCTGGCGAGCCGGCGATACACCCCGTTGCTCCACTCCGACTCGCGGTCCAGGGTCGGACTCCGAGAGTATGCGGTGACCGCGTCCACCAATCCTGCACGGCGCAGGAGGGGCACCAACCGTTCATCACGGGCCCCCAGATACAGGAAGCCCTGCTCTCCCAACCTCGCCAAGCATCGCCAGATCGATTCCGGGTCACCGTCGCCGAACCCGGCATCGTCACCCGTCACCATCAGATCCACTTCCTCCTCGACCGCCTCCGAGTCGGATATGACGGCCGGATCCGCGACCTCCCCTAGCAGGATGGCCCTGAGGTAAGGCCGTCCGGTGCGGCGATGGTGGTGGTAGGCAGGGTCTAGGTCGATGGCTTCCTGCCGCAACAGGCCGACAGACGTAGCTACGCCGGCGGCTGCGAGCATCTCCAAACCCCTTCCTCGCACCCGCGGATCCGGATCGCGAGAGGCCGCCACCACCCTCGTAACCCCTGCGTCCACCAGGGCCTGAGCGCACGGAGGGGTCCGACCGAAGTGGGAGCAAGGCTCGAGAGAAACTACCGCGATGCCTCCCCTC
>Ga0209754_1003391_pt1 | contig 10872 bp, 9 predicted proteins | sample MesohylBB_FD_187295 | JGI IMG/M metagenome (GOLD analysis project Ga0209754, IMG submission 187295) | Host-associated microbial community of the marine sponge Aplysina aerophoba from Gulf of Piran - sponge mesohyl, lysed by bead beating... | ecosystem: Host-associated > Porifera > Sponge >... | reverse complement strand
CCCATATTTGTGTCTTGTACCGCCAAGTCCGCGAGACGTTTCGCGTTCGCAAGCGATACTTCTTTGATCGCTTCGATGATCTCGCGTCTTTTGGCAAACCCAAGTTTGACAAGTGCTTTTTGTGCCGTTTGTGCGGCTGCAATAGCCTCTGCCACTGTCCCAAAAACGCCTGCCCGCGAAGAGGAACTCACCGCCACAGGTGTAGTAACAGGTTGTCGCGCGACTGGTCCGTCTTGTTGGAGTGTCCTTAATACTTGGGAGACAATCTCTTCAATCTGTTTTTCGTCAATTTGTGCCATTCAGCCCTCCAATACCTCGTTGCGCAGAACGCTCTACGGGAACACGCACTTAGACCACTAACGGATCCAAGTGAGAGATATAGACCCTATAGCAGTGCAACGTGTTCTCTGCTAAAGCGGTGTAGGGTTGAGGTCCGAAAGCCATCCCTCACCCTACAAAGTCTCCGATTTATTTGCTGCTACTCTTGGCAGGAGAGTCCCCGCTAAGAATGCCTTCCACATCTGAATGTGGGCGAGGGATGACGTGCACCGACACTAATTCGCCGACTGCTTTCGCTGCTTCTGCCCCAGCATCTGTCGCGGCTTGCACCGCACCGACGTCTCCACGGACCAAAACAGTGACGAAACCGCCACCTACCTGTTCTTTTCCAATCAGTTTGACGTTTGCGGCTTTCACCATGGTGTCGGCAGCTTCGACCGCACCGATGAGTCCGCGTGTTTCAACCATTCCTAATGCTTCGTTGCTCATGTAATTAAGCTCCTTATCTGTGAAAAATAGAATGTGAGGCACCGTGCGGCGCACACCGATGTCTGTTTGTAGGTTTGCTATAGTCTCGGTACGCGCAGTGTCCTTTTAATCAAATACGCTCTTTAATAATGATACTACAAAATTCGCATTTCTGCAAGTCAAATTTTTGATATAATCAGGAGAGACTTGTAGGTTTAATCCTGTGTGCTTTTCAATTTTATCTTTGGTTTTACTTGACTTTTAATCGGGATTCTGCTAAAATATATTAAGATATTGACAAGAGTGGATCAGAAATTTTATTTAACAAAATCTGAAGCATCTCATCGTCCTATCCCGTGTAAAGTGGTCGCGTGGATTCGGACGTATTAAATTTCGGAGAAACTTGCAAGACGAAAATTGCTATTAATAAAGTCTATGAAGGAGAATTCATTTTGAACAAGATTTTGGGGGCGAAGCAGGTAGCCGCGGTCCGAAAAATTCTGTCTGGTGTGCCAGAAGCCTCAACTTATACTCCAGTAACGGATTCCTTGAACAGAGCGGCTGAATTGGGTGAAGACAAGATTGCAGCCGTACTTACCAGTTTCAGCTCAATGCCACAATCGACAACCGTTTTCGCGAATCCGGCGTTGCACAAAGTTGCGGTTGACTGTGCGGGTACCCAGATAACATTAAACATTCGCAGTTTTGCGATTCGTGGTATTATATCCGAAAGTGAGATCGTCGCGGGTCAGGTCAGTCCTGCAAGTGTCATCTTCGCTGGGCTTTTCGGTAGGAAACCTGAAACGGACGCGGCCGGGCTTGACGAAGAAGCACTGCTGTCAGAATTAATAGATAAGAAATTTTATAACTTTATCACGACTCGCAGAGAGAGCCTCACCGGTAAACAACGACTCGTCAATCAGGTCGCAGAATTTGTTAAAGCCTTCCCAGAAGCAGGTCCCGAGACTGCCATTCAACATTTCTCAACACTCCGTAAACTCAGTCAGCCGAATCAGAAAGGGATTAACGGCACCCGGCGCCCCGGTGCCCTCCTGCTTGAACTGATTGCGACGCACATGGAGAATGTCGCTGTCGGGACAGTCTCTGTGTATATGCGCCATCAGCTCCGTGAAAACAATGCCCTGCATCCGCAAGTCCTCGCGATGCGCGCAACCGATCTCATCACCGAGCACCAAAAGCGTGAAAAAACTGCCTTCCAAACCGCCTACAGCCTCCTCTTAGGACGAGACGCCAGCACCGTTGAAGCGAATATCTTAGAACGGATGGGGATCATACAGGCACATCACGGTTCCGCAGGTTCCAACGTCGTCGCACGTTACCTTGCTACTTTGCACGCCGGGGCAGTCTCTGACTTTTTTGTCGCATCACAGATGACCTTAGATGGCGATCGGCACTTCGGCGCGATTCACGACATGACGGCTTTCATTAATCAAATTGAATTGCTTGATACCGAAGCGCGTGAGGATGCAATCCGTCAACGGATGCTGTCTGCACTACCGACCTTTGGGCACCCTGAAATCGCCGCTGCTGGCCGCTCTGATGAAATCCAGCAAGACCCCAGACCTGCCATCTATTTCAATCCTTTTTTAGAAGCCGTTGATAATGGGGACATTCAACTCAACGATCGACAGAAAAAACGGTTGGGTATTACACAGCGAATTTACCAACTCGCTTTCATTGAAGGCTTTGTCCGGCCCGGACGTGAGAATGAACCGCCACTCCGTTTAACGCCGAATACCGATTTCGGTGGATGGGCAGTCCAAGAAGGATTGGACATCTATGAGAGCGACAGAACGCTATTAACCTATATCTTCCGTGGTTTTGGTTGGATGATGGATGCCCGCGAACAACTCCAACTCAGGATTATCCGACCCGTTATCCCACCACATCCAGATGTCATTCCGGCACCGACTGACGATATGACCATCGCAAACGAAGTGGTCGCATTACACGACCGGATGGCAAGATCGAATGCTTTCAATGGATAGCCACTACATGGCTGTCAGGGATCAGGTTGGGTTCCTACGCGACCCTTTCGGGCATCGGACGCTGGTCAATATACTTCCTTTTCACTAAGCACTGAAAGCCGACCGCTGACTGCTGATGGCTATTAACGAATTAGAGAGGAATATCAGTGATTGAATTTGAGCAATTAACAGTCCCAACTGAAGGTGAAAGAATTGGGATCGTCAATGGACAGATCGTCGTGCCGAATAAGCCGATTATCCCTGTCATTGAAGGCGATGGCATCGGACGGGACATCATGAAGGTTACACGCCGGGTTGTTGATGCCGCTGTCCAAACGGCGTCCAACGGTGAAAACCAGATCGTTTGGTTTGATGTCTACGCTGGCGAAAACGCCATGGCGAAATACAACGAATGGCTGCCGCAGGATACCTTTGACGCAATTGAATACTTCCGCGTTGCCCTGAAGGGACCCCTCACAACACCCGTCGGTGGTGGATTCCGGAGTTTAAACGTGACGCTGCGTCAAGTCCTTGAACTTTACGCATGTGTCCGTCCCGTCCGCTACTTCCAAGGTGTCCCCGCCCCTGTCACACACCCCGAAAAAATGGATGTCGTTATCTTCCGTGAAAATACTGAGGATGTCTACGCTGGCATTGAATGGGAGCAAGGCACGCCAGAGGTGAAAAAGGTTATCGAATTGCTCCGCACCGAGATGGGAGTAAACATCCGCGAGGATTCCGGTATCGGTGTGAAACCGATCAGCATTTTCGGCACGAAACGCTTGGCACGGATGGCGATTCAGTACGCAATTGACCACGGCAGGCGTAGTGTCACCTTTGTTCACAAAGGCAACATCATGAAGTTTACTGAAGGTGCGTTCTGTGCTTGGGGATACGAACTCGCGAAAGAAGAATTCGCTGATCAGACGATTACTGAGGATGAACTTTATAGCGATTACGGTGGTGAGTGTCCAGAAGGTAAGATAATTGTCAATGACAGAATTGCTGACAGCATGTTGCAGCAGATTCTAACGCGAACCGATGAATACGATGTGATTGCTACCCCGAATTTGAACGGGGATTATCTCTCGGATGCCGCGGCGGCACAGGTCGGCGGTATCGGTATGGCACCCGGTGGTAACCTCAGCGATGAAGTGGCACTTTTTGAGGCGACGCACGGCACCGCACCGAAGTATACCGATCAGGATGTCGTCAATCCGGGTTCACTGATCCTCTCTGCGGTGATGATGCTGGAGCACATGGGCTGGCAAGAAGCCGCCGACATGATTATTTCGGGACTTGAGAAGACCATCCTCCAGAAAAAGGTGACCTACGATCTGGAGCGTCTCATGGAAGGCGCGACGAAGGTCCGTACCTCCGAGTTCGGTGCATCTATTATCGAGAACTTTTAGTGCATACCTCTTCCACCACACATAGCAAAGGAAAGACGCATGTCGTTAAAAACGAAGATTATTCTGGGAGCAGGTGTCTTGGCTGCTATCGGCATCGGTATCGGTCTTGAATTACATCGTCTTCACAGGCGCATTCTGGAAGAGTTAGTTACAATTCGCCAGCAAGGCGAGAGATAGATGCAGTTTTCATCCTCATTGCCTTAATCCGTGATTTTAGCTCTACTCGATAGTATATGTGTAGAAGTGGTATAGTCTACATTTAGAGTAAAGTCGAAAAATATGTAGACAGTTGCGCAGCGAACAACCCTTCGTGCCTCTTTAGCGTGTCTCATTACTATAAATAACGTAGGAGGAGAGCGTGATCCACGAAATAAGAACCTACAATTTGAAACTCGGTCAACTTAACGAATACTGGGAACGTTTCGGCGAGAAGTTACCGAGCCGTCAAGAACTATCGAAACTCGGTGGACACTGGTACACCGAAGTAGGACCCTTGAACCAGATGGTCGCTGTTTGGCCCTATGAGAGTCTTGAGCAACGGGCGGAGATCCGACGCGCCGCAGAAGCCGGACCGAACCCAATATGGCCCCCCGATACAAGCGAACTCATTGTGTCAATGGTATCCGAAATTTTCCTACCAGCTCCTTTTATGGAACCCTTAGGTGAAAGAGACCTCGGACCGATATATGAAATGCGTTTGTATACCTATCCTGCGGAGGGCATGCCACAAGTGCTGGAGGCGTGGGGGGCAGCGATCCCTGAGCGTGTGAAGTATTCATCGTTGGCAGGCTGTTGGTACTCGGAATACGGTGGGATCAACAATTTCATCCATATATGGGCGTATAGGAGTTTTGAGGAACGCCAACGCATCCGAGCAGAGACACGAGAGAAAGGCGTCTGGCCCCCCAAAGGCTCTGTCAGACCCATCACACAGGAGAGCAAGCTTCTGCTACCTGCCCCTTTCTCACCAATGCAGTAGTTTGATTTCCACAACAATAAATCTATCCCATTGCTGGTGAGGTCTCACAACCTCACCGCTCCTTCTATAGAATAGGTAGGTGCGGTTTTCAACCGTACCGCTCTTTCCTAACTTACCATCTCAATCCACCAATCGACTCCTGACTGTTGACTGCCAATAGCCATTTGTAGGAGCGATCTCCCGATCGCGACCTATTTCGCACACACATTCCTCATACTTCATTGGTATTTCTTCGCAACTGTAGCCGTATAGGAGCGGCATCTATGTAGTTACACGGATTTCGACTGTTTGTAGCAACTATGTTCTTTTGGACAAAATATTAACGTTCCGTTGGCAGAAGAATCAGAGCCATTCAATTGTCACGCCCCCTATTTGTGGGAGGGGTTTGTAACCCCGATGCTGGTTTCCGAAAACTGAATGGCTCTGGCAGAAGAAGTGTTTTTACTTGACATATAATGTCACGAATTTTGTATTCATAATATTGGGTGAAAAGATAATAATTGCCAACTTATGTTTCTGATTTTCATAATTTTTTATGCTTGACTTAAAAATATTTATATGATATTTTGGGTCAAAAATTTGGGTTTTATGTCAAGTAAAAATGGAATTATCTTGTCTTTTCAATTTTGTAAAGGCGACATAGAGTGCCACGGATTAGAGACATCACCCAACAAATCTAAATTTTTATGTCAAGTAAAAATGAAATTATTTTGTCTTTTCAATTTTTATGAAGGGAACACACAATGGCGAGAAGAAAACGCATCACTCAAGAAAAAGAGGTCCAAGACTACCGACACGACACTGCTACCCGAAAAAACAATCCACCCGCAGGCATCGCCGCACAAGGCAAAATCCAAGAAACACCGAAACAGGAATACGCCTACAATCCACATCTGCCACCGAACCTCCGATCCGATCCAAACGGAGACGCAGACAAACTTCCCGAACTCCTACAGATAGCACAACAACGAGCACTCTCTGCCGAAGAAGCAAAGACCCTCGCCGATGCGCTTCAACACCACAGTCCATGGCTCGAATGGGCAGGCAAACAGGAGACCAAATCCTTCACCGTCGATCCCGTTGCGCTGCATATCCACGAGCGTGTGAGTGCCAAAGCCATCTTGAAGGTCGCAGAACGCCAGAATGTCCAACGTGAACTCTTCGCCGATCCTCAGCAGGATTACAGTAAAGCCGTCGATTTCTACCAACACGACGTAGATTGGGCGAACCGCCTCATTTTAGGCAATAGTCTCACCGTCATGAGTTCCCTTGCACACCGTGAAGACCTTGCTGGTAAAGTGCAAATGATTTACATCGACCCACCCTACGGTATCAAGTTTGCCTCCAATTTCCAACCCACCGTCTTTCAGCGCGGTGTAAAGGATAGACCACAGGATTTAACCCGTGAACGAGAGCAGATCAAAGCCTATCGAGATACGTGGACGCTCGGTGTCCACTCCTATCTCGCCTATCTGCGCGACCGCCTGATTGTTGCCAAAGAACTATTGACAGACACTGGAAGTATCTTCGTGCAGATTAGTGATGAAAATATTCATCGTGTGCGGTGTATCATGGATGAGGTTTTCGGAAGTGAAAATTTTATTAGCCAATTGGTTTTTACCAAAACCCGCTCATTAGTATCATCAGACTTTGTGACGACAATATGTGATTACATTCTATGGTATGCAAAAGACAGAGGCTTGGCAAAAGGGAAGATGCGAAAAGTCTTTTTGAGGCGACAAGATAGTAGCCTTGCATCTCATTTTGAAAATTCTAATGGAGAAATTCTGACTATCGGAGAGCATAATTTAAAACGTCAGGATGGTGAACTCAATGATGATTATAAACCGTTTATGTCAGATAATTTGATTCGCCAACCTAATCCTGAAATCAAATTTGACTGGCAAGGTAGGAAAATCCAAGGGCGTTTTCGGACTAATGAAGAAGGACTAAAACGACTCTTGCAAGCAAACAGGATATTGTTCACAAGGTCAGGCATTCGCTATAAATTTTTCCTTGATGATTTTCCGGCATCACCTCTTAACCATCTCTGGGATGATGTCATTGGTGCACAAAATCCTATCTATGTGGTTCAAACTAACACACAGGTCATTGAGCGGTGTCTCCTTATGACAACGGATCCTGGAGATCTTATCCTTGATCCAACCTGCGGTGGCGGCACCACTGCCTATGTTGCCGAACAGTGGGGTAGGCGGTGGATTACGATTGATACAAGCCGCGTCGCAATTGCTTTGGCGAGGCAACGCCTTTTGACGGGATCCTTCATTTACTATGAACTCAAAGATCCATCAAAAGGTATCATCGGAGGCTTCTTGAACACGGGGGTTCCACATGTCACTCTCAAAAGCATTGCCCAAAACACCGCACTTGACCCCATCTTCGCGAAGCATGAACCAATTCTGAAAGAGAAGTTGGATATCATTAATGAGACTCTGTCTCAAATTACCCCCCCCGCAAAATCCGTGCCAAACTCCTTGCTAAACTTGCTGAAAAAGAGAGGCGAGAAGGAAAAAGATCTATCACAGAGGCAGATAAGCGACGTTGGCAACTCCCAGAAACGGCTTGGCAGGAATGGGAAGTGCCTTTCGATACCGATCCCGATTGGCCCCAACCGTTACAGGATGCACTCACAGATTACCGTAACGCATGGCGAGAAAAGATGGACGAAGTGAACGCTTGTATCGCCGCCTCCTCCGAAGGCGAGGAACTCGTCGATCAGCCAGAGGTGGATAGGAAACGGATACGAGTCAGCGGTCCCTTTACCGTAGAAGCCGTGCAACCCGCCGAAGAATCCCTTGATATCGAGTCTCCTATTGGCGGCGAACCCGATGAGCCACTTGACACTTACGATGCCGAGACAGATGGACAAGACGCTGTCAATGCCGAGGCATACCTCGACCAGATGATTCGCCTCCTCCGAAATGACGGCGTGCAGTTCCCCAATAACCGGACCCTGAAATTCGCCACACTCGACCCGCTTGAAGGGGATGTCCTCCACGCTGAAGGGAGTTGGGAAGATGACGATACGGAACGCCTCATTGCAGTCGTATTCGGTCCACAACACGGTCCCGTAACGGCACTGCAAGTCGAAGAGTGCCTACCCATTGCGTCGCGCCGGGGTTACGATGAATTGGTTTTTGCAGGCTTCAGTTTCGATGGTGCCGCGCAAGCCATCATCCAAGAATATCCGAATCCGAGAGTCCGTATCCATATCGCACACATCAATCCAGATGTCGCAATGGGAGACCTACTCAAAGAAACACCCTCTACGCAGTTGTTCACCGTATTTGGAATGCCGCGCACGAAACTTGAAGAGACGACCAGCGGAGAGTACTACATCAAAATGGAGGGTGTGGATGTCTACAATCCGGTGGACAACACCGTAAGTTCCGCAGGTGCGGACAAAGTCGCGGCATGGTTTGTCGATTCTGATTACGATGGGCGGACTTTCTGCATCACGCAAGCCTTCTTTCCTGACAAAAAAGCGTGGGACAAAATCGCCCGCGCCCTCAAAGGGGTCATTGATGAAGACCAATTTGAGAAATTCAGTGGGGTGGAATCTTTCCCATTCCCTGCTGGAGGGCACGGCTGCGTCGCCGTCAAAGTCATCGATCCACGCGGGAACGAGGTGATGTCGGTGCATAATTTAGGGGAACAAAAATATTGATTTCCATCGAACAAGTCTATCAAGGGCATTGCCAATGACGGGCAATTTAGAAAATTGAAAATAGTGGGAAATAGTTTCTGCTGCGGATTTAATTGATGTGTGTTCTTTCGCTACGCCAAAAAATGTGGGATTTTCACGCGGAGTATGTTATACTTAATCTTAACATTGTCATGTACAAGGTTCTGAGGTTTCAACCGTGGGCAGTCCCGAATCACCTCTATAGAAAACATGCGAAATATAAGGCTTGGATTTAAACGAGTGGGAACCCCATGTCGCGAAAAGATAAACTGTTAACAAAAGCAAAAAATAAATCGAACAATTTGCCCTTTCGTGAGTTTGAAACTTTGCTTTCCCAATGTGGATGGACTTTTGATCATCAGAAGGGTAGCCATCGCATCTGGTATTCACCCAGACGCTACCGTCTGTCAATCCAGTCTAAAGGAGGGCAGGCGAACAGATATCAGGTGAAGCAATTTCTCAGCCAATACGATCAAGGAGACACAGAATGAGTAAGGATGTATTTGACGGATTCACTGCGAATGTATTTCTTGATGAGGATGGTGATTATTTAGCCCATTTTGTCGAGATGCCAAATGTTTCTGCATTTTCGGATACGCCAGAGGAAGCATTGAAGGAACTAGCAGTCGCTTGGCAGGGCGTTAAAGAAAGTTATCAAAAACATCATGAACCTATTCCAAAAGCACCTTCACGGCGCGAATACGATAACCAGTCCAACACCCCGTTTGATGTGCAACTTTATCAGATACTGACAAACGAGGCATCAAAAGCGGAAGAGAGTCTTTACCCATTTATCGCGCAAAGGTTGACGGGAATAACAGAACCGAAAGAGGTAATTCCTGACCCATACGAATTCATGTGGCAACTCAGCGATGATATGGTAGCAGAATACGATCGCATTCACAAAGGAGCAACCGAGGATTCAGGGGCCACCGGGGACCAGACAGAGGAGAATTGGGCTCAACTGTTCCGCAAATGGCTTCCCCGTACCTATGAAGTTGTTACGAATGGAAAAATCATCAACCAAGATGGGGAAACAAGTCCAGAGCTTGATGTTTTAGTCCTGAAGGATACATATTCCAAAGAGTTGCAAAACAAGCGTCTGTACTCAGCTACCGATGTCGCCGCTGTATTTGAATGCAAAGCAACACTAAGAGCATCACATATTGCGGAAGCAGTGAAGACCTGTGCCGAGATCAAAAATTTATATCCAGTTCGAGTGGGAACCCCCTACAAGGAATTGCACACGCCTATTGTCTATGGATTGTTGGCTCATTCTCATTCTTGGAAAGGTAATAATTCAACGCCTGAGGTTAATATTGCACGAAATCTATACAAGTATGATAGCCAGCACGTATCACATCCGCGTCAAACTCTTGATTTGCTTTGTGTTGCAGATCTTGCTGCATGGACATCCTTTAAGTCTGCGTTCGTCTCTCGCCAAAATGAGCCAGATAAATTAGTTTTAAGTTCGTATGTTGAGCGTATTCTCTCTCCTGATAATCAATTGGAACATTTTACTCCGATTGTTACTCTCGTTTCAAATCTATCGCAGCGGCTCGCGTGGGAAAATCCTACCTTGCGCAACCTTGCTGACTACTATCGAATCACAAATGTTGCTGGTTCCCCAATAACAAAAAGACAAATTGACGTTTTATGGTCTATTTCAACAATATACAGCGAGGAAGTTTACTCCCGTTTTTTGGCTGATGACTACCTAACAAGAAGTTATGCGATTTGGGATGAATGGGCTGATATCTTCTACTAAATAATGATGTGAATTGAAAAATTTTTTCGGCAGAGTCAAGAAAATCTAAATGTAACACTGGGTATGCCAAATTAAATTTAATTAAAAATCATCCCCTGGAGTTCCGAAGTGTGGCTTCCTTGCTCTAGGGGATATTATAGTTAATTTATAGTAGAGTCAATAATTAGTTATACAGTTTTATGATTTGATCAATGGATGTTTCAGGGCTGTATTGATAGCGTCGCTTAATGTTGGCGAAGTCCTTCTCAATGGGGTTCAACTCCGGTGAATAC
>Ga0209754_1003390_pt1 | contig 10877 bp, 6 predicted proteins | sample MesohylBB_FD_187295 | JGI IMG/M metagenome (GOLD analysis project Ga0209754, IMG submission 187295) | Host-associated microbial community of the marine sponge Aplysina aerophoba from Gulf of Piran - sponge mesohyl, lysed by bead beating... | ecosystem: Host-associated > Porifera > Sponge >... | reverse complement strand
GTGCAGGTGCCGTCAGGGTCCAATCCGCCTTCATTCGAGTCATCCTTCATCGCCCTCCCGGTTCGGAATCCACTCATCGTACCGCCGACCCACGGTAGGCTGACGTCGGTTCCGATGAACGACCGACAACCCGCCGCCGAACCAGGTCCCGCCACACTCGCCTCGGTCCACTCAGCCAGGGACGGTGACGCCGTTCACGAACTCTTCGAGGCCCGCGGCTGGACCGACGGCCTGCCGATTGTGCCGCCGACGCGGGAACGGGTGGCGGCCGCCCTCGATGCGGCCTTCTTCGAGCCCGCGCAGGTGCTTGGAGTCGAGACCGTCCGCGGACGCGCGATCACCGCGCAGAAAGCTGCCATCAACGCGGTGATGGCCGGCTGCCGCCCGCGCGATTTCGCGGTCGTCGCCGCAGCGGTCGAAGCGATGTGCGACCCGGACTTTCTGCTGCACGGCGCCACGTCGAGCACCGGCGGCTGCGCGGTGCTCGTCATCGTCAACGGTCCGATCCGCCGGGAGCTCGCCATGACCGGTACGTTCAACGTCCTGGGCGGCGCCGACCGGGCCTCGCTCGCGATCGGGCGGGCACTGCGCCTCATCCTCCGCAATCTGCTCGGCGTCCGGCCCGGGGAGCTCGACCGCTCCACGTTGGGGCATCCCGGCAAGCTCAGCTACTGCCTGGCCGAGGACGAGGAGGGCTCGCCCTGGCCGTCGCTGGCAACGGAGCGCGGCGCGCCCGACGGCAGTTCGACCGTGACCACGCTCGCAGCCGGCGCGCCACGGCAGATCATGAACGAGTGGACGACGGAGCCGGAAGCGATCCTCGACACGGTCGCTGCCGAGATGCGCGCCAACCTTCTCCACTACTCGATCTGGGCCGGCAACCACTGCCTCGTCCTGCCGCCACAGTTGCGCGACCGCTTCACCTCTGCAGGCTGGAGCAAGGCGGACATCCAGGGCTACCTGCACCGGAACGCGCGGGTCCGGCGCGGCGACTGGGAACGGGTCGGCAAGGCGGCCGTCGTCACCGACGCGAACCGGGGCCAGGAGTACGGAGCGCTCCAGTCGCCGGAAGACCTGCTGGTCATCGCCGCCGGTGGTCCCGCCGGCGGCTTCGCGGCCGTCATTCCACCGTGGTTCGGCAACAAGTCGCGGGCAGTGACCGCGGGCGTCGGCTTCTGTCTGGAGTGCTGAAGGGGCGCTAGGGACCGCAAGACGCGCCGAACAGCCGGTCCAGTGCCGCCGCGGACACGAGACCGCGGTAGCGTGCGCAGACCTTTCCGCCCTCCAGCCTCACGACGAAGACCGCGTCTTCCTGGTCCTCGACGGCGCCTTCGGAACCGGCGATGGCACGCCACGCGTCGGCGCCTTCCTCGACGACCAGGAAGCTGCCCTGGCGTTCAGCCGGCACCTCTCCGCGCAGACCGCGCACCACGAACCGGCTGATCATCCGCGGTGCGCCCTCGAGCACCACGACGGAGTAGACGGACCATGCACCCGTCCGGTCATCTTCGTCCAGGGCGGCGCGCCAGGCCCGTCCACTGCCGTTCGCCGCGCGGTGAAAGCTCGCCACGAGGAGGCTGCGCGGAGCCAGGCCCTCCAGCCCCGCCACTTCACGCCCGTCCAGGGCGACCGCACGCAGCCGGCCAGCCGCTTCACCCGAGGGGTCGTCTTCCGAGGTCGCGGCCGACACCAACGCGACGGCGAGGGCCGATGCGAGGGCCGCGGCGCCCAGGCGGCGCCGCCTCATTCCGCTTTCCGGAAGCGCATGACCCTGTACTGCTTGATGCGGGCGAAGTGCTCCGGGTCGATGAGCCGGTCGAGCCGGTCGAGCCGGCCCGTGAGCGGCCGTGCCAATCGCCATCCGGCGCCAGCCAACCGCGGGAACCGTCGCGTGGAGGCCTCACGCAGCAGGCTCACGGTGCCGCGGCCGAAGCGGTCGAGCATCGCCCGCGCAAGCCGCAGCATGGGAAGGACGGATTCGGTCACGTCCTCGTCGATCTCGAGAACGAGCCCGCTGGCCTCGGCCCGAGCCAGGAACTCGTCCAGCGGGTGGCCGCTCCTCGAGCTCTCGCTGCCGTCCGGGCAGGTAACGAAGTAGTCGCACAGCAGCACGTGCCCACCCGGGGTCAGCGACCGCTGTACAGCCTCGAACAGCTCCTCCAGCCACACGTACTGCGCCGACTCGCAGAGGAACAGGAGGTCGTAGCGTCGGTCCGGCTCGAACTCCTGAAAGCGCCCCAGGTGAAAGCGCCGATCCGGAAGCCGCGACGCGAACAACTCACCATGGTAGGGATCGGGAGACAGGCCCTCGACGTCGTAGCCGAGAGCGGCCAGCCGTTCCGCGATCACGCCGGTTCCGCAGCCAACGTCGAGCACCGAGGAGACACCCGGCGGCATCAACTCGAACAGACGCGCGACCAGTCGCTCCTGGGCGCGGCGGAGCCCCGCCAGATCGAGCGGGTCGCCGGCGCTCCACATTCCGAAGTTCAGGTACTCGAGCCCCACGATCCGGTGGAGGAACTGGAGCGCGATGCTCGTCTTGACCTGACGCGGACTGCTGCTGTCGGCCGCCTGACGGAACAACTGGCGCCCCTGAGGAGCGGATGGCCAGCGGCGGCCCCGCGTCGGCGCCGAAGTGGCGTCAGGAGTAGCGCTCGGACGCGGCGACGGTGGCACGATGCGCAGACTCACTGGTCGTGGAGTCTACAGGGCAATCGCGAACACGACCCTGAAGAACGGCTCCTCGATTTCGCGGACGGAATACGGCGCTCGATCTCCACGGACCTGTAGACTGATTGGCTCAGTCAAACGAGCACCGACCTACACAGCCCTGCCGTGGCCTCGAGCGGCAAAGGGGGAACACGATGCGCACACCCGCCCTCCGCCTGAGTCTCGTCCTGCTTCTGGTCGCCGCGGTTCCTTCCGCCGCGGCCGACCATCCGCTCGATCCGCTCAGCTACCAGGAAATCTGGCGCGCGCTCGAGATCCTCCACGAAGCCGGCCATCTGGACGCGGACACGACCTTCTCCCAACTCACGCTCCGGGAACCCGCCAAGGACGCCGTAAGGGCCTGGCGCGAGGGCGACGACGCGCCCCGAGCCGCCTACGCGCTCGTGCGTAAGGGCAAGGAGTCCTTCGAGACGACGGTCGACCTCGTGGCCGGGGAAGTCGCATCATGGGAACAGCTCACCGGCGCGCAGCCGAACTGGAGCCTCCCCGAGTTCGGCGCCGCGGTCGACAAGGTGCTCGAGCACCCCGACTTCATCGCCGGCCTCGAGAAGCGCGGCATCACCGACTACACCTTCCTGGACTGCTCCACGATCCCGCCCGGCTACTTCGGCACCGAGGAGGAGCAGGGCCGCCGGCTCGGGCACGTCAGGTGTTCCGAGCCGCGAGAGGCCCGGAACAGTTGGGCGCGGCAGGTCGAGGGGCTGACCGCCCTCGTCGACGTGGACAGCGGCGAGGTGCTCAAGGTCGTCGACGACGGCGTGGCGCCCATCCCGGCCGCCGACGCCGACTTCGACCGAACCACGCTCGAGAATCCGAGGGACATCCCCGGACCGTTCGAGGTCGACCGTCCCGAAGGGGTCGGCTTCGACCTCGACGGCTACCAGGTGAGCTGGCAGAACTGGAGCTTTCACCTGCGGCCCGACCAGCGCACCGGCCTCGTCGTGTCGCTGGTCAACTACCGCGAGAGCCCGGAGGCGGAACCCCGCTCGGTGATGTACCAGGGCCACCTGTCGGAGATCTACGTCCCCTACATGGACCCGGCCTTCGCCTGGTACGCGCGGAACTTCATCGACGCCGGCGAGTTCAGCGCCGGCGGACTGGTCGGGCCGCTGCTGCCCGGCCGGGATTGCCCCGATCACGCCGTCTACCTCGACTCGACCCACACCAACGCCAAGGGAAGGCCGAGTACGGTGCCGGGGACCACCTGCATCTACGAGCGCGAAACCGGCGACCCCTCGTGGCGCCACTACACGGAAGAGCAGCCGGACAGCCGGGCCAGCCGCGATCTCGTCATCCGTTCCGGCGCGGTGGTCGGCAACTACGACTACCTGCTCGACTGGATCTTCCGGCAGGATGGTTCGATCGAGGCCAGGGTCGGCGCCACCGGCATCCTCGAGGTCAAGGCGACGAGCACGCCGTCGGCGATCCAGCCAGTGCCCGCGGCGGGTCCCATCGGCGCAACCGCCGCGGACGCCGTCCGCGCCGGAACGCGGGCAGACGCCCACGGACGCTTCCTGGACCAGAACGTGCTCGGCGTGAACCACGACCACTACTTCAGCTATCGCCTGGACCTCGACGTCGACGGCACGGGCAACCGTTTCGTCGCCGACCGGCTGGTCACCCGGGAGTTGCCCGAAGGCCATCCCAGGCGCAGCCTCTGGGTCCAGGAGTCTCACCCCGCGCAGACCGAAAAGGACGCCCAACTCGACATCGACCTGGAGCGGCCCGCACTGTGGAGAATCCTCAGCTCGAGCCGGACGAACGGGGTCGGCTATCCGACGAGCTACCAACTCATGCCGGGCCGCAACGCGCGCCACCTGTTCACCGACGACGACTACTCGCTGCGCCGGGCCGGCTTCATCGAGAACCACCTTTGGGTTACTCCCTACGATCCGGATGAGCGCTACGCCGCCGGGGACCACCCGACCCTGAGCGAGCCGGGGATGGGCCTGCCCGCCTGGACGAAGGCCGACCGCTCGATCAGCGACGAGGACGTCGTGCTCTGGCACACGGTCGGCATGCATCACCTGCCAAGAGCCGAGGACTGGCCCGTCATGCCGGTCATGTGGCACGGCTTCGAACTGCGGCCGTTCGACTTCTTCGACCGCAACCCGGCGCTCGACCTCCCCTGAGTCCGGCCCGGCCGGCGTTACAGTTCTGTCGCACCCTTAGCCCTGGCCGAACAGGAATGTTCGGCCACGAACCCGGGCCTGCATCCTGACCCAGGAACCGCCGGTCACCCGCTACTTCTTCGCCGCACCCTCGATTCGCCGCAAACCCGTGCCCGCTCACGGGTTTGCACGCGTTGCGGCAACCTCGCGCCGGCACTTTCCGGCGATCGTCAGGCGCCTGCCCTCACTTGGCACGGTTCTGGATAAGGGGAGCAGACAAGCCTGGGCGTCAGTTCCGGAAACCTGACCCCGGTTGCTCTCCAAACGTGGAGCGGGCCGGGATGATCAGCCAGGCGGACCAAAACGAAGAGGAGGGACTCGTATGAGATTCAGAAGTCGCGGTCGAACCATCGGTCTGGGTTCGGCCCTGGGACTCACATTGCTGCTGGCGCTGTTCGGCGCCGCACCCGCGGCAGCACAGGAAGGCGTGGACAGCGGCGATACCGCATGGATGCTGACCGCCAGCGCCCTGGTTCTGCTGATGACGCCGGGACTCGCGTTCTTCTATGGCGGACTCGTCCGGCGCAAGAACGTCCTGTCGATCCTCATGCAGTGCTTCCTGTGCATGGGCTTGATGACCGTACTCTGGGTCGTCATTGGCTTCAGCCTGGCCTTCGGCTCCGACGCCCTCGGGGGCGTGATCGGCGGCGGCGACTATTTCCTGCTGGCCAACCTGGGCTACGACGCCTGGGACGGCACCGGCATTCCGGCGCCATTGTTCATGATCTTCCAGGGCATGTTCGCCATCATCACGCCCGCCCTCATGATCGGCGCCTTCGCGGAACGGATGAAGTTCAGCGCCATCTGCCTGTTCATGAGCGCCTGGCTGCTCGTGGTCTACGCCCCCGTCTGCCACTGGGTGTGGGGCGGCTCGGAAGGTTTCTTCGGCCTCGGCGGCGACGGCGCTCTCGACTTTGCCGGCGGCACGGTCGTCCACATCAACGCCGGCGTATCGGCGCTGGTCGCGGCGCTCGTCCTGGGCCGCCGCAAGGGCTATCCGACTCATACGTCGCCGCCGCACAACCTGCCCTTCGCCGTTCTCGGTACCGGCCTGCTCTGGTTCGGGTGGTTCGGTTTCAACGCCGGCAGCGCCGTGGCAGCCAACGGCTCGGCCGCCAACGCCTTCGTCGTCACCCAGGTGGCGACCGCGGCAGCGGCTGCCACCTGGGGGCTGATCGACTGGTTCCGCGACTCGAAGCCGACGCTCCTGGGCGTCATCACCGGCGCTGTGGCCGGACTCGTGGCGATCACTCCGGCCTGTGGCTCCGTCAGCGCGATCGGCGCGCTCGGTGTCGGTGCCGGCGCTTCCCTGTTCGCCTACCTGGCAGTGACCTGGTTCAAGTCGAAGCTCGGCTACGACGACTCGCTGGACGTCTTCGGCGTTCACGGTGTCGCCGGCATGTGGGGCGCGGTCGCCGCCGGTCTCTGGGCCACCGACATGGTGCCCGGCAACGACGCGAACGGCCTCTTCTACGGCAATGCCGGACAGGTCGCCATTCAGCTCAAGGCCGTTCTCTTCACCATCGTGTGGGCCGCGGTCGTGTCGTTCGTGTTGCTCAAGATCGTCGACCTGATCGTCGGTCTCCGCGTCAGCGACGACGAGGAGCGGATCGGCCTCGATCTGACCGACCACCGCGAAAACGCTTACACCCTGGTCGACTAGGGCAGAAGGAGGAATGACATGAAGTACATCGTGGCCATCGTTCAGCCCGACCGGATGCAGGAGGTCCTCGATCTCCTGGAAGAGAAGGAGATCCACCTGCTGACCGTCTCCAACGTGATGGGGCGCGGTCGCCAGCGAGGCGTCGCCGAGGTCTACCGCGGTAACAAGGAAGCCGGCGCCCTGCTGCGCAAGCTCAAGCTTGAGATCGCGGTCAACGACGACTACGTCGACATCGTGGTCGACGCGATCACGCGGGGTGCCAAGACCGGCAACGTCGGCGACGGCAAGATCTTCATCCTGCCGCTCGATGAAACGATCCGCATTCGCACGGGCGAAACCGGCAACGTCGCGATCGGCTGAACAACCGCATCGGATCTGCGGAGAACGCGCCGCGGGAGCCATCGCTCCCCGGCGCGCTTCTTCGTTTGGCGTCCTCAGTCGGACAGGCCGTCGAACAGCCGACGCAGGCCGTCCATCCGCTGGGCGATCAGGTCCCACGCGCCCTCTTCGTCCGGCAACTGCCCCAGGCTGTGCAGGCGGCGCGCCAGAAACCGGAACTCGCTGCTCTGCCGATCCGGGATAACGAGGTCCTTGCTGTGACCCCGGACGATGCGCAGGCAGTTGATCACCGCCCGCAACAGACGGTATCCGGCCTCCAGCTGTTCGTACTCCTCGGGCGAGATGTGGCCACGTTCGTACAGCGCGCGGGCCGCGTCTTCGGTGTTCGTCTGACGCACTTCCGGGTCGTGCGCGCCGGCCGCGATCTGACGCACCTGCACGAAGTACTCCGCGTCGACCAGGCCGCCGGCGCTGAATTTCGCGTTCGTCGTGCCCCGAGCGACCAGCTCGGATCGCTGGCGGCTGCGAAGGTGCCGGATGCGCGCCAGGTCGTGCGGTCGCGCATCGAACACGTAGGCCGCCCGGTGGGCTTCGATCCGGGCGCACAGTTCCGGGTCACCGGCGACCGTGCGCAGCCGAACCAGCGCCTGGCGTTCGTAGGGGTCGGCCTCGCCCGCCGCGCTGTAGTACGACGAGAACCGCTGAAACGAGGCCGACAACGGCGATGACGAACCACCGGGACGAAGGCGCCAGTCCAGCTCGAAGATCCCGTCCCGCTTGGCGCGAATGAGCCGGGCCAGCCGCACCGCCGCCCGCTCGTGGAACTCGCCCGCCTGCCCCTGCTCCGATCCTTCGGCACTCCACACGAACATCAGCTCGATGTCCGAGGCGTAGCCGAGATCGCGTCCGCCCCACTTGCCGAGCGCGCAGAGACACCAGGCTCCGGGCGCCGGAGCGTCCCGCGCGACCTCGGCAACCGCCTCCTCGGCCGCCCGTGTGAGCACGACATCGGAAAGGACCGAGAGTTCCCGTCCGAAGTCGCTGAAGTGCTCGATCCGACGGGTCAGGTGACGCATGTCGATGCGCCCGATCTCCTCGTCCTTGAACCGGTTGAGGACGTCGTCCGGCTTGTCCTGGCCTTCGAGTGCCGCGTCCAGCCGGCGCTCCAGGTCGCCCCGGTCGGCGCCGAAGTCCAGGTCGGCCATGTTGGCGAGAAGCGGCATCAGGTGTTCGTGCTGCCGGCGCAGGAACTCCTCCCAGACATAGCTGCCGGCCCCCAGCACCCTCGCCAGTTCGTCCAGCGACGACGCGAGCGCCTGGGTCGGATCGGCCACCTGTTCGCAGGCGGCGTCGATCAGCGCCCCGAACTGCCGCAGAGCCAGGTGCGGGTTCGGCGCCACCGCCAACCGGCGCGCGAACTGCTTCATCAGCGTGACCGTGACGCGCAAGTTGTCCACGCCTACGCGATCCTCGATCTTGCCTCCGCGCCGGGTGGTCACGAACAGCCGATCGCGCACCTCCCCGTCCACGGTGTCGAACTCGACCTTGTCGATCCAGTAGTCCCGGGTCGAAAGGACGTTCGCGAACTCGAACAGGAACATGAAGCTGTCCGGACTCCGGATCTCCAGAATCGTGCAGTGCTCGTCCGACTCGTTGTCGACGGAAACAGCAATCGGCGGCATGACGTCTTCCGGATCGGCGCCGAGGCCCATCCGGCGCGCCGCCTCCATGACGCGCAGAGTCAAGTCCTCGTTCGCGCGTCGCTCTTCGCCCTTCTCCAGCAGCGTCAGCAACCGGTTCAGATCCCGCTCGAACTCGGTCCAGGAGAACACCTGATTCGAGTGTCCCGGCGCCGGCTGAACTTCGGCCGAGAACACGATCCGCCTCGGGCCGTGTTTCTTCTGCGGCCGGGGCGCGACCTTCCGCCGGCGACGCCGCCGATCCGGCCGGGGCCGCGTCGCCCGCTCGGGTCGACGGTAGAACTCGAGTTCCCCCACGTCGTGGTACGTGTAGGAGCGGCCGCTTAGGATCGACTGGCCGTAGGCCGCGAGCAGGCCGCAGATCTTCGCGAACTCTCCCTGGTAGTCGTTGGCGACCACGGTCACCCGCCGCGTCGAACCCGTGTAACGGACACCGACCCGGCAAAGTCGTTTCCGATCAAGATCGTGGATCATCTCCACGTGCTGCGCCACTTCGCCCACGGTGCAGGACAGGAAGTACGCACTTTCCAACCGCCTGAAGTGCTCTTCGATCAGTTCGGCGGGCAGATCCGGGCAGAGCTCCCGCACGCGGTGCTTCCGCTCGAGGAACTCGATCGTCTCGTCGAAGAACTGGCCGAAGATGCGGCGAACCGCGGCCGACGTCTCTTCGTAGCGGCCCGCGAGGTCGAGCGTGTCCAGCGGCTGCCGCAGCGCGAAGGCCACCCGCCACTGGAAGGTCGCCCACTGCTTCGGCTCTCGCGGAAGCTGACGCACCGGGAGATCCCGTTCCAACTGGAGCACATGCTCCACCACCCGCAGAAAGATGTACGCCTCACGCAACCGGTCGTGCTCGTCATGGGTGATCACCCGGTGCGCCCGCAGCCTCGACATGGCCTGCAGCGTGTTGGGCGAGCGGAGGTTCTGGTTGGAGGCTCCGTGGTAAAGCTGGAGCAACTGGACGATGAACTCGATATCGCGGATGCTGCCCGCGCCGAGCTTCACGTTGCCGACCTCCGTGCCCCGGGAACGAAGCGACTTCTCGATCATCTGCTTCATCTCGAAGACCTCGCGCAGCAGAGTCTCCGGCGATCTGTCCGGATCGAAGACGAAGCGGCGCGTGCCATCGATCAGCGCCCTGGCGGCCTCCGCGTCGCCGCCGGCGAAGCGCGCCTTGATCAGCGCCTGGAACGTCCAGTTCATGCCGTAGCGCTCGTAGAAGCGGAGGTACTGCCCCACCGTCCGAACGAGGGGGCCCATCTTCCCTTCCGGACGCAGGCGCATGTCGACCCGGAACACAAACCCGTCGGCCGTGTTGTCCGAGATGAGGCGGATGAACTGCGGCGCCTGCCGCTGGAGGCGGTGCAGGGACTCCTGGTCCACATCGTCCGAGGCGACGAAAAGGGCGTCGATGTCCGAGCTGTAGTTGACCTCCAGGCCGCCCCACTTGCCCATCGCGATGACAGCGAAGGGCTCCCCGTCGAGACCGGTGGCCTCGAGCGCGCGCTGAACGCATACGTCGGCGACCCGGGAGATCTTCTCCGTCGTCGTCGCGAAGTCGTCCAGCCCGCTGAAGTCGGCTACGGCGACGCGAATCAACTCGCGATAGCGGAGCACGCGAAGCCAGCGGCGGATGTCCTCGTCCGGCTCGGGTCGCAATTCCGCCATCCGTTCGCGCTGCTCGTCGGCCGATTCCTCCTCGACCGGAAACAGACCCTCCTCCGCCTCCGGGTGCGCGTCGAGCCACCGGGCGTAGGCCGGCGCAAACTCGCGCAGAATGTCGCGCTGGGCCAGCGCCAGGGTTTGACGCGGGTCTTCGGCGTCCTCGATGTCCATGGCCGAGAAGGCCTGGATCGCTTGTTCGAGGCGGGAGTTCACGGCGACAGCCCCCATGTTCCACTCGCTTCACTCATCAGACGCCTCCCCGATCACCACGGCCAAGCCGTACGCAAGATACCAAGCAGAAGGCGATTTCCGGGGCCACCACCCGTAGCTGCCCAGCGAAGGCCGTAGACCATAATGCCCACCGACCAACGACGAGGAACACAACATGAGACCCCAGTTCACCACCGGCATGGCGCTGCCCATCCTCCTGCTCGCCGCCTTCCCGGTCGCAGCCCAAACGAGCGCCACCGCCGAGGGCGGCTACCTCAACCCGCCACCGGGGATCGTGGACAACCTCGACGCGCCGCCGACTCCAGGAGTGCTCGTGAGCCCGAACCGGGACGTCGTCGTGCTGATGGAGCGACGGAGCATGCCACCGATCTCCTGGCAGGC
>Ga0209754_1003388_pt1 | contig 10878 bp, 10 predicted proteins | sample MesohylBB_FD_187295 | JGI IMG/M metagenome (GOLD analysis project Ga0209754, IMG submission 187295) | Host-associated microbial community of the marine sponge Aplysina aerophoba from Gulf of Piran - sponge mesohyl, lysed by bead beating... | ecosystem: Host-associated > Porifera > Sponge >... | reverse complement strand
CAACCCGACCGGGCCGATCCACGTCGGCAACGGCCGCGGCGCGGCCATCGGCTCGACCCTCGCCAACGTGCTGCGCGCGACGGGCCACGAGGTGCAGGAGGAGTACTACATCAACGACGCCGGCTCGCAGGTCGGCGTCTTCGCCCGCACCCTCTACGCCCGCTACGAGCAGCTCTTCGGTCGCGACGCCGAGATCCCCGAGAACGGCTACCCCGGCGAGTACATGCGCGACATCGCCGCCCGCATCCGCGAGGAGCACGGCGACACCCTGCTGCGCCCCGAGGGGGAGCCGCCGGACCCGCAGCTCGGCGACGAGGGCATCCGCCTTATGGTCGAGCAGATCCGCGAGGACCTCGCGGCCATGGGCGTCGAGTACGACCGCTGGTTCGAGGAGCGCTCGCTGCAGCGCGAGGGCGGCCCCTACGGCACGGTGCTGGGGCTGCTGCGCGAGCAGGGCCACATCGTCGAGCGCGAGGGCGCGGTCTGGTTCGCCTCCTCGCAGCTCGGCGAGTCGAAGGACAACGTGCTCATCCGCTCCGACGGCGTGCCGACGTACTTCGCCACCGACATCGCCTACCACTACGACAAGTTCATCCTGCGCGGCTTTGACCGCGTCATCGACGTCTGGGGCGCAGACCACCAGGGCCACGTCTCGCGAGTGAAGGCGGGCATCACTGCCACCGGTGGCGACGGCGACGCGCTCGACGTGCTGCTCTACCAACTCGTGACGCTCAAGCGGGCGGGCGCGGTGGTGCCGCTCTCCAAGCGCGCGGGCGAGATCGTGACGCTGCGCGAGGTCGTCGACGAAGTCGGCCGCGACGCCGCGCGCTTCTTCTTCCTGCTCTCCTCAGCGGGCTCGGCGATGGACTTCGACCTCGAGCTGGCGAAGAGCGAGACGGACGAGAACCCCGTCTACTACGTGCAGTACGCCCACGCGCGCATCGCGGGCGTGCTGCGCAACGCCGTCGAGCAGGGGCTCTCGGCGGAGGGCGCGGAGCCCTCGCTGCTCACGCACGAGGCCGAGCAGGCGCTGATCCGCAAGCTGCTGCTGCTGCCGGAGACGCTCGAGGAGGTCGTGGAGGAGCTGGCGCCGCACCGCCTGCCGCACTACGCGCAGGAGCTGGCGCAGTCGTTCCACGTCTTCTACACGCAGTGCCGCGTCCTCACCGACGACGAGCCGTTGAGCCGCGCGCGCCTGCTCCTCCTCGAAGCCACGCGCATCACCCTCGCCCGCACGCTGGGGCTGATGGGGATCTCGGCGCCGGAGCGGATGTAGGCGCGGGCAATGCCGACCGGCGGCGGCTCGCTGATCGCCCACCACTGGCAGCCTATCGCCGACCTTCCGGCCGACTGGCGAGCGCTCTGTCGCCCCGACCTGCACGAGGTCCACGCCAGGTGGACAGAGGCTCTTGAACAACTCGATGCGCCTGAGCGCGTGCGCGAGGTGCAGGAGCGCCTGATGAGGGTCTGGGCGATCGAGACCGGCATCATCGAGCGCCTCTACAGCGTCGACCGCGGCGTCACCGTCGCGCTTGCCGACGGCGGGCTCGACGCGATGGAAGACTTTCGCGCCGACGGGAGTCTCAGTCCCGAGGCGCAACTGCTGATCAAGGACCAGCGTGCGGCGCTCGAGATGGTGATGGATCTCGTCGGCGGGCGGCGTGAACTCACGAGCTCCTACATCCGGGAGCTACACCGCGGCCTGACCGAGCACCAGGACACCCGGGACGCCATCGACGCGCAGGGGCGCCGCTTCGCCGCACCGCTGCTCAGGGGCGAGTGGAAGCGACTGCCGAACAACCCCATCCGCCCCGACGGCCGCGTCCACGAGTACTGCCCGCCAGAATTCGTCCAGGACGAGATCGATCAACTCGTCGCGTGGCACTCGGCGCACGAGAGCCTCGGCGTGTGCCCTGAGGTCGAGGCAGCGTGGCAGCACCACCGCTTCGCGCAGATCCATCCCTTCGAGGATGGCAACGGCCGGGTCGCGCGCGCACTCACCGCCGCAGTCTTCCTGCGTCGTAACTACCTCGTGCTCGTGATCCGCGACGAGGAGCACCGCGACCCCTACCTCGATGCCCTCGAAGCCGCCGACGGCGGTGACCTCAAGCCGCTCGTGGACCTGTTCGCGGATATTGAGGCCGCGGACCTTCGCGACGCGCTGACCATCCTCTCGTAGCCGGCTCAGCGCCACAGCACCCGGGACGTTCTTCGGCGGCCACCATGTCTGGCGCGGCCGACCAGGCCTGTGCAGACGCGGAGAGAGTGCAGAACAAGTCTTGACAACGCTCGTGGATAGGTGAAGATCAGTGCAGAGGTGATGACACATGGTGTTGGCAGAAGCAGAGCAAGCCGCGATGGAGCACGATGAAGCGACTGCGGGTGGTCGGTTCGACTGGTTCGAGGGGGGCACGCGGGGCGCACGATCGTTCCCGACGTGTTCGCTGACCAAGTCCGGTTCGATGACGCTCAACGATGTGGCTGTGCAGATCCTGGGCGATCCACCGGCGATCCGGATCGGATACGACGCCGAGCAGCGGCACATCGGGCTGCGGGCATCGCTGAGGGACGAGGCCGGCGCGATCCTGCTGCGGCCCTCCCGCACACCCGAGGGCACCGACACCGGCAGTCGCTCGATGTACGCGCGGGCAGTCCTGCTCTACTACGGCGTGCTGCCCGCGGAGAACCACAGCTTCCGCCTCGATGACATCGGCGGCGGCGTCTTCGCCCTGTCGCTCGACGACCCGCTGCCGAAGAGCCGGAGCCGTCGCGGCGGCGTGCATACGTAGCGAATAGCGGAGCGGCGCGTGTCAGCGGATGAGGCACGCGGGATTGTGCGAGTCGTCTACCTCGGCTCACACCCGGACTGGAGGCGGAGCCGACCCGGACGCATCACTCAGTGAACTCGGACAACGACACATACTCGCGCGCGTCGACAGGCCGCTCCAGCGCCGCGCGCATCTCGGGGGAGGACATGACCTCGGCCGTCGCCTCCCAACTCTCGATCGTCTCGCACAGCGGACCATCGTCGCCGCTGATCAAGGCCGTCTTGAGCGTGTCGGAGAGCTGGACTGAGAAGAGTCGGAGTTGGAGGGGGTTGAGATCGGCGACCCACCACAGGGGCTCCGGCAGTTCCTCCTCGCGGAAGAAACATATCGCCGCTTCGCGCAACTGCTCCGACGATGCCTCGGCCGCCATGATTCGCCTTCCACCGACGAAACCAAGCATACCGCCAGCGTCCTCGCCTCCATGCGGCTCCCAGCTACCATCTGCGTGAGTGCAGGAGTAACGGTATGGCCACCCAGGATCCGGGTGCGCCCGCGCCGGGCGCCGATCAACAGTACGAGTTGGTGATCGCCCTGATCGATGCCGACCCGGACATCGAACGGAGCGTGGTGATCGCGGACCAGACGACGCTCGCCGACCTCCATCTGGTCATCCAGGCCGCCATGGGGTGGACCAACTCCCACCTGCATATGTTCACAACACCTGCTGGAGTCACATACGGTGACTCCAGCCTCGATGAGCTTGGAGATGCAGACGAGTCCGATGTGGTTGTGGCGGATGTCCTGCGCGCGCCGCGCGATACGCTCCGTTACGAGTACGATTTCGGTGACTCGTGGGAACATCGTGTTGGACTCGTGGCAGTCCGGAGCGGCGAGCAGTCGAGACCGGACGCCCCCGCCTGTATCGCCGGGAAAGGCGCATGTCCGCCCGAGGATTGCGGAGGCTTACTCGGTTACCGCGAGTTGCGCGACGCGCTGACCAACCCGTCCGCAGAGCACGACGCGGAGTTGCGGGAGTGGGCCGAAGAGATGGTCGGCCTCCCGTTCGACGAGAACGCGTTCGATCTCGCGGGCGCGGACGCCGCGGTGCGCGGCCTCGTCGGCAACGACGGCCGCATGCGCTGGCCCAATCCCGGCGGGTAGGTTCGAGCCCCGACGATCACGGCCACGATGAGGGCGACCCGGAGGCTCACCTGATCATCGTCGGAATGCTGCGCCTCCACCCCCGCACCCTCGCCCCCTACCCGCCACCCCGCTACCCTCGACGCCATGACGACCACCGGCGACGACAGGCAGCGGATCCTGACCGGAGTGCGGCCCACGGGGGCCCTGCACCTCGGCCACTACGCCGGCGCGCTCGAGAACTGGCTGCGGCTCCAGGACGAGTACGAGTGCTTCTTCCTCATCGCCGACTACCAGGTCTCCGACCACGCCGACGACATCGACCGCGTCCGTGAGGCCGTGATCGAGGTCGCGACGGACTGGCTCGCCGTCGGGCTCGACCCCCAGCGCTCGCACTTCGTGATTGAGAGCCTCGTGCCCGAGCACGCCGAGTTGACCACGCTGCTGAGCTGGTTCATCGGCCTCGGGCGGCTCGAACGCAACCCGACGCTCAAGGCCGAGATGGACGAGCTCGAGGAGCGCGGCATGGCGTTCGACGAGGCGCAGCGCGAGGGCAAGCGCACGGTCGTGCGCGAGCGCGGCGCGGTGCCCGTGGCGTTCTTCACCTACCCCATCATGCAGGTCGCCAACATCCTCATGCCGCGCGCGCACCTCGTGCCCGTCGGCGAGGACCAGCTCCCGCACATCGAGATGACGCGCGAGACGGCGCGGCGCTTCAACCGGCGCTTCGGCGAGGTCTTCCCCGAGCCGCGCGGCCTCGTCGGCCGCGTGCCGCGGCTCGTCGGCACGGACGGCGACGCCAAGATGAGCAAGTCCGTCGGCAACACCATCGACCTCAAGGACGACGCCGAGACGGTCGAGCGCAAGGTGATGCGCATGTACACCGACCCGACCCGGCTGCGCGCCACCGACCCCGGCCACGTCGAGGGCAACCCGGTGTTCATGTACCACGACGCCTTCAACCCCGACACCGAGGAGGTCGACGACCTCAAGGAGCGTTACCGCACTGGCAACGTCGGCGACGTCGAGGTGAAGCGGAAGCTGGCCGCCGCGCTCAACGGCTTCCTCGACCCGATCCGCGAGCGCCGCGCACACTACGAGGCGAACCCGCGCGAGGTGCGCGCCGCGCTGGCCCGCGGCACCGAGCACGCCCGCACCGTCGCCCAGGACACCATGGTCGACGTACGCTCGGCCCTCGGCCTCAACTACCTCGACGACTGAGCGGGCTTGCGCCCGCAAAGTCTTCGCTGGCGGCGTCTCAAATGTAGCGAAGACCTCAGGCCCCGTCCGCCGCATCGTCGCCGCGCGGCAGCGACTGCAAGAACGCCTCGATCTGGTCGAGCCGGGCATCGAGGTCAGCGCCGGTGAAGTGCGCTCTCGGATCGTACGGACCAATTGCAGCCGTCGCGTCGTCCTCCGTCAGCGGTGGGAAGAACTCCGCGAACTTGGCGGGACCTGCGTGCATGTGGATGCCTGCTCGTTCGGGCTTCGCGAGCATCAGGTACCGGTTCCGCGCCGTAGGTGGAGCGACCATGACAGCGCTGGTGAACGGCCTCAGCGCGAGTCCTGCGTCCTGCGACATCTTGAGGAAGCGATTGAACTGTGCCTCGACCCCAGCTTCGCGCGCGAGCTCGCGGATTTCGTCGACCGTGCGTCGCGGACGACGCTGCCGCGGGGGCGGGCGCGTTTCCTCGTCGGTCACGTCGCGAATGAGCAAGCGCGGACCGCCATCAGGTTCGAACGCCTCAAAGCTGACGATGCTGATAGGCACCCCGTATCCGCCGAGGTGGGCGACGATGCGCTCCAAACCGGCGTCGACACCCACGCCGGCCAACAGAACAGCAACCTCGCGGCTGTCCTCCTCGCCGTCCAACTGTCTCCGTACGGCCACAGAAAGCTCTTCGCCATCGCCAAGGTCCGCGAGTCCGCGCCGTAGCAGTTCCGCCAATTCATCACCATCCATCGCGGCGATGGACGAGGCGTAGTCGAGCGCCTGCGAGAGGGCGTCGCGGTAGAGCCGCTCGCGCTTGAGTTCGATGACGACCCAGCGGTCCTGCCAGTCGATGGCGAGCAGGTCGAGCGGCCCGCCTTCGAGGCGGACCTGTCGGCCCACGATCGTGAGCCCGTCCGCGAGCAGCGAGGAGTCGTTGGCGATCCAGTCTTCGAGGTTGCGTTCCAGGCCGACGCCCGAGCGGCTCACGCGCTTCGGCGCATCTCCATCGACCGTCCACACACCAAGATCCGCCATCACGAAACCCCTCGCTCATCACACACGCGAGCGCGGAGTCTAGCAGGCAGAGTGGACCGGACGAGCTACGAACCGTTCGAGGGGTCTCCAGCAGACGGCTCCGGATCGCCGACGGCGGTGGCGATGAAGTCGCCGAGCAGCGAGCGCACGTCGGCGGCGACTTCGGATAGGCCGTGGCTGCCGCCCTCGAGGATCTCGAGGCGCTTCGGCTCCTGGGCGCGACCAAAGATGTCCTCGGACGCCTCGGGAAGCAGCACGCGGTCGGCCGAGCCGTGGATGAGCAGCAACGGCTTGCCGAGCTTCTCGACCTCCTGTGTGCCGTGGCGCTGCGCGGAGAGCGCCGCCACGGCCGTCGCGAGGGGTGCGAGTTCGCCCGCCTTGATCACGACCGCCCCACCGAACGAGTGCCCGACGAGCACGGCGCGCTCCGCGCCGATGCCGCGCAGGAACGAGCAGGCCGCGAGCGTGTCGAGGACGCACTCGGTGAACTCGCCCGGCTCGCGGTAGTGGATGCGCAGCGACGTGACGCCGCGTGCCGTGAGCTCGCGGCTGAGGCGCAGGTAGACGGAGTCCGCGGGACCCTCGGCGTTGCCTTCGGCGGCGCCACCGACGTAGATGGCGCAGCCGGTCTTGCCCTCGCAGGGGTGCAGCGTGCCCTTGATCTGCCCGCGCGTGGTCTCGATCTCCAGGGTGAGCTCGCCCGGAGCCTCGCCAGGCTCCGCGTTGACGTTCTGGATCGACAGGACGAGGTCGTCGTCGTTACCGGGAGGTGGCGCACCGCCGCCCGGCTGCGAGGTCATGACGAGCCTGCCATCGACCGACGCCGTTTGACGAAGCGCTCGGTGCGGTCCATCGCCTCGGCGATGTCGTCGTAGTCGGCGGCGTAGCAGATGCGCACGAACCCGGTGCCGCTCTCGCCGAACGCCGAACCCGGCACCACCGCCACCTGCTCCTCGGCGAGCAGCGTCTCGGCGAACGTGAAGTCGTCGAGGCCGGTCGAGCGGATGTCGGGGAAGGCGTAGAACGCCCCGCGCGGCTCGACCGTGTCGAGGCCCATCGCGTTGAGGCGGCCGACGACCATGCGACGCCGGCGGTCGTACTCGGCGAGCATGCCGCGCACGTCCTCCTCGCCGCTGTCGAGCGCCTCGACGGCGGCGTACTGCGCAGCCGTGGGCGCCGACATCATGACGTACTGGTGCACCTTCATCATCGCCTCGAGGATGTCGGGCGGGGCGGCGGCGAAGCCAAGGCGCCAACCCGTCATCGCGTACGCCTTCGAGAATCCACCGAGCAGGATCGTGCGCTCCCACATCCCGTCGAGCGACGGGAAGCAGGTGTGCTCGATGCCGTAGACGAGGCGGTCGTAGAGCTCGTCGGCGATGACGAACAGGTCGTGCTCCTCGGCGAAGCGCGCTATCGCCTCCATCGTGGGGCGCTCCAGCACGGCGCCCGTCGGGTTCGAGGGGTAGCCCAGCAGGATCGCCTTCGTCGCGGGCGTCAGTCGCTCCTCGAGTGCCTCGACCGTGACCATGAAGTCCGACTCGGGCGCGGTCGGCACGGGCACGTAGTGACCGCCCGCGAGCAGCACGACGGGCTGGTAGGCGACGTACGCGGGCTCGGGCACGAGCACCTCGTCGCCGTGGTCGAGGAGCGCGCGCATCGCGAGGTCGAGCGCTTCGGAGACGCCCGTGGTCATCATCAGCTCGCGGGCCGGATCGTACTGCACCCCGTAGAGCCGCTCGATGTGGTTGCTCAGCCGCTCGCGCAGCTCGGGCAGGCCGTAGTTGCTGGTGTAGCCGGTGTGGCCCGCGAGCATGGCGTCGGAGGCGGCATTGGTGATCTGCGCCGGCGTGGGGAAGTCGGGCTGCCCCACCGCGAGCGAGATGACGCCCGCCGTCTCATCGAGCAGCTCGAAGAAGCGGCGGATCCCCGAGGCCGGAAGCGCGGTGACGGTCGCCGAGTTATGGCCGCGCCGGGCGCGATGCTCCGGCTCGGGTACGTCGGCCGACCGCAGGGTGCGGGCGGGACTCGTCACGAAGCGCCTCCATCACCCACCGCATTCGGGACAGTATCGCGCAACATCGCCGTAGAGGGCGGGCGGCGCGCGTGCCAGTCCGTCACCTCGGCGAACGCGTGCGCGGTGCGCAGCAGGGTCGCCTCGGCGAACGGCGCGCCGATGAGTTGCAGGCCGACAGGCAGGCCCTCGGAGAAGCCGCACGGCACGCTCAGCCCGGGGTTGCCCGCGATGTTGACCGGGATCGTGAACAGGTCGTTGAGGTACATCGCCAGTGGATCGTCGAGCTTCGCGCCGAGGGGGAACGCGACGCCCGGCGAGGTGGGCGTGACGATCAGGTCGTGGTCGGCGAAGGCCGTGTCGAACTCGCGGCGGATGACGGTGCGCACCTTCTGCGCCTGGAGGTAGTAGGCGTCGTAGTAGCCGGCGGAGAGCGCGTAGGTGCCGATCATGATGCGCCGCTTGACCTCGTCGCCGAAGCCACGGCCGCGCGTCTGCTCCATCTCCTCCCACATCGAGTCGCCGTCGTGGAAGCTGTAGCCGTACTTCACGCCGTCGTAGCGCGCGAGGTTCGCCGAGGCCTCGGCCGGCGCGATGATGTAGTACGCCGACAGCGCCACGTCGATCGACGGCAGCGCCACGTCGCGGTCAACGCTCGCACCCGCCCGCTCCAGCGCGTCGACGGCCTCCTCGAACGCCTCCCGCACGCCGTCCTCGACGCCTTCGGACGTCGCCTCGGCGGGGACGCCGACACGCAGGCCGTCGAGGCCGCGATCGAGCGATTCGAGGTAGTCGGGCACGGGCGCGAGCGCGGTGGTCGAGTCGTTGGGGTCGTGGCCGGCGATGGCCTGGAGCAGCGTCGCCACGTCACGCGCGTCGCGGCCGAACGGCCCCACCTGCTCCAGCGAGGAGGCGAAGGCGACGACGCCGTAGCGGCTGACGCGGCCGTACGTGGGCTTGAGGCCGAGGATGCCGGTGAGCGCGGCGGGCTGGCGGATCGAGCCGCCGGTGTCGGTGCCGAGCGAGACCGGCACACCGCCGGCGGCGACCGTCGCCGCCGACCCGCCCGAGGAGCCACCCGGCACGCGGTCGAGGTTCCACGGGTTCCTCGTAGCGCCGTAGGCCGAGTGCTCGGTGGACGAGCCCATCGCGAACTCGTCCAGGTTCGCCTTGCCGACGAAGACCGCGCCCTGATCACGCAGCCGCGCGACCACGGTGCAGTCGATGACCGGCACGAAGCCCTCGAGCATGCGTGAGCCGGCGGTCGTCTGGACGCCCTGTGTGGAGAGCAGGTCCTTGAGCGCGACCGGGATGCCGGTCAGTGGGGCGGCGTCTCCGCCACGGAGCCGCTCATCGGCGGCGTCCGCCTGCGCGAGTGCTTCCTCGCGGGTGAGTGTGACGTAGGCGTTGAGCACGGGCTCCTGCGCCTCGACGCGGTCGAGCGTCGCCTCGGCGAGGGCGCGGGCGGTGTACTCGCCCGCACGCAACGCCGCGGCATGCTCGTGCGCGGCTCGATCGAGGTCGACGGCTGCCTGGTCGCGGGAGTCGGACGTCACGGCGCGCCTAGTCGAGCACCGCGCGCACGCGGAAGTAGCCGGCCTCGCGGCGAGGGGCGTTGGACAGCACGTCCTCCGTGGGCTCCGAGGACGCCGGTTCGTCGGCCCGCTCGACGTTGACGAGGTTGAACGACTGCGCGGTGGGCGGCACGTCGTCGGTGTCGACGCCACCGAGCGCCTGGCAGTGGTCGAGGATGGTCGACAGCTCCCCGCGGAAGCGCTCGACCTCGTCGTCGCTGAGCGCGACGCGGGCAAGTTGCGCGATGTGGCGTACGTCGTCGGTGGTGAGTTCCAGGGCGGCACCTCGTGGCGATACGGAGCGGAAACCGTACGCTCACTATATGGGCGAAATAACGGGTCGCACCATAGCCACGATGCCCCTCGCGTCGCCGCCGGTGAGCGGATACGATCAGAGCGCCTCCCCCACTCGCCCCACCGTTGGCCGGGAGCAGACCAATCACTGAACAGGCGGCGCCGGTCACCCCTCGCGAATCGCCGGCCACGCGGCCGGCGCGGGACCTCGAGGCGCCCGACGCGGCACGGCTCGGCAACCCCAGCTTCGTCTGGCGCTCCGGCCAGCAGCGCCGCCTCGCGATGATCGAGCGCGCCGCACCCCTCGATGGCCGGCGCGTGCTCGACCTCGGCTGCGGCGTCGGCGAGTACGTGCGCGCGTTCGAGCAGGCCGGCGCTTCCGCGTTCGGCTGCGACATCGAGCGCCCCCGGCTCGCCGAGGGTCGCGCGCGCGGAGCGAGCGGCCTGGTCGCCGCGGCCGGTGAGTCGCTGCCCTTCGCAACCGGCTCGCTCGACGTCGTCGTGTTGAACGAGGTCATCGAGCACGTGGCCGACGAGGTCGACACGTTGCGCGAGGCGGCACGGGTGCTGGCCCCGGGCGGACGCGTCGTGATCTTCGCGCCGAACCGGCTCTACCCCTTCGAGACGCACGGAGTCTTCGTGCGAGGGCGCTACATGTTCGGCAACATTCCGCTCGTGAACTGGCTGCCGCGACGCCTGCGTGACCGGGTGGTGCCGCACGCCCGCGTCTACGAGGCGGGTGACTGGGGCCCACTGCTCGCCGCCGCAGGCCTCGAGGCCGTCGAGCACGGCTACGTGTATCCCGGCTTCGACAACATCGCCGCCCGCTGGCCGCGGCTC
>Ga0209754_1003387_pt1 | contig 10879 bp, 9 predicted proteins | sample MesohylBB_FD_187295 | JGI IMG/M metagenome (GOLD analysis project Ga0209754, IMG submission 187295) | Host-associated microbial community of the marine sponge Aplysina aerophoba from Gulf of Piran - sponge mesohyl, lysed by bead beating... | ecosystem: Host-associated > Porifera > Sponge >... | reverse complement strand
CTGTCGAGCATCATGCGTGACCTCGACAAGAACCTCGAACGCGACTACCCCGCGCCGGCCCCCGAGCCCGCCCGGGTCGCCAGGCCGGTGCGGCCGCCGGCCTCGACAACACCGCCGGCTCCCCGCGTTCGCCAGCAGCCGCCCGCTCGGGAGCGCCCGCCGGCTGCGGCGCCCGCCGGTTCCCGCGAAGCAGGCCCGAAACCGCAGCTGGTCCAGATCCTGATCGGCGCGGTGTGCGTCGGCGGTTCCCGCCTCTCACGGGTGCGCTCGGAGTTCGAGCGGATGGACGCGGGGGACGGCGTGAAGCGCCTGGTGCTGCAGGCGGTCGACCCGGAGCTGCTCGAGGCGGTGGTCGGCCCGCAGCTGGCCCCGGCGTGGGTGAAGCCGCTGCGCGCGCAGTACGCCCGCTTCAAGCAGGCGTATCCGGCCGATTGGGTGGATGTCGAGAAGGTCTGGCGGCAGCAGCGGGCGCGCTGGTGGTCGCAGCACCAGGAGCGGGCCGCCCAGGCCGTCAATCCGCCCCGCCCGCCGGCCCGAGCTGCCGGCGCGGCCGAGAAGGCGCGGCGGCAGCAGCTCGGGCCCGGGCACGACCATTAGAGAATCGCCCGCAGCCGAGCCCACCGTCCTCGCTCGTACCGTCGACCGCCGGAGTCGCCGATTGCGATCCAGTGCGACAATACTACGTGCGCCGGGTCAGGCGACATCGGGACGATGAGCGGAACGACCACCAAACTGACGGCGGCAGTCCAGGAGTACTTCCTCGACACGGACACGCCGGCCCCAGGAGTCACTGACGGCGCCCTGCGTCCAGACCTGGCCACGATCGCCGTGCCCGCCACGGCGGATGGCCGCAACATGACCGGTGCAGACTTCGCGGTGGCCGCCGGAGGGGGGCACTCCGGCTCGGGTGATGCCGTGATGCCGGGTCAAGGCCGAGCGGTCGAACGCTCCTACACGGCATCCGAGCGCACAGCGCTCGCTGACGCCGCCGCGATGCTTGGCCGAACGACGTTCGACATCTACCTGAACGAGAACGCGTTCTGGCGCAACGTCCCGGCTGCCGTCTGGACGTACAGGCTCAGTGGCTATCAGGTACTCAAGAAGTGGCTGTCCTACCGTGAGCGTCGTGTCCTCGACCGTGCGCTGACACACCAGGAAGTGCAGCGCTTCACGGAGATCGCCCGACGGATCGCGGCGATGCTGACCACCGCGCCGAACAGCAAGCATCCGGTGAGGACGATGGAGGCATGACGGACGACATGAAACGGCGATGAACCCGACCGTATACGTCGAGACGTCGGTCGTCAGCTACCTCACTGCCCGACCCTCTCGGGATGTTGTGGTCGCGGCCTATCAGGAGGTAACGCGCGACTGGTGGCGCAGCGCTCCCGACCGGTTCGTGCTCTACGCCTCGGCTTTGGTGATGTCCGAGTCCCGAACCGGCGACCCAGAGGCAGCGCGCGCTCGCCTGGGAGTCCTGGGGACGCTTCCGCTACTCGACGCGACGGGGCCGGCCGTCGAACTGACCGGGAAGCTGCTGGAACAAGGGGCCGTGCCGCGCAACGCCGCTGAAGATGCGGCACACATCGCCATCGCGGCTGTGAACGGCGTCGATTACTTGGTCACCTGGAACTTCCGGCACATCGCCAACGCGACGATGCGATCCCGAATCGAGGACGTTTGCCGGCGGTCAGGCTATGGACCGCCAGTCATTTGCACCCCCAGCGAGCTAGTGGAGACACGCCATGCAAGAGACGCAGACTGACCCTATCATCGACGAACTCCGGGCGGTGCGCGACGAGCACGCCGCGCGGTTCAACTACGATGTTGAGGAGATCTTCCGGGACATCCAGGCCCAGCAAGAGGCTTCGGGGCGCGAATACGTCCGCTTGCCGCCGCGCCGTGTCGTGTCCGCCCAGGAGGACCGACCAAAGCCCTGACGTAGCCGCCAGAGCGGTCCACGGAAGGCTGGTACCGTGTGTTGGGTGCCACGTCGGAACGGGGGACAGACTGAGGGGAACGAACCCCGTCCCTGACGATAAATACCTTTATTTGCAACACATTACGGCACCTTGGCGTCGGAAGCCCTGGAAGCCCGGCGAACGGGCTCTCCCGCACCACTTCGCCAGCGGGCGCGGCTACCGCGGCGGCAACGCCTTGTACCTGGCCCTCAACGGGGCTGGAGCGCGGCTACGCCGACCTGTCGCCGGGGCGTTACCGCCAATTCCAGGACGCCGGCGGGCACGTCCGCAAGGGCGAGAACGGCACGCCGATCATGTATGTGGGCTTCGGCCAGCGGCGCACGGCCCGCGACGAGCAGGGCAAGCCCATCGGGGACGAGGAAGGGCGGCCGAAGCTGGAGGGGGTCGAGTGGGACCGGTCGCTCGTCAAGCTCCACCACGTCTTCAACATCGAGCAGACCGAGGGGCTCGAGCTCCGGCCGCTCCAGAACGCGCCGGGACCGGAGTAGGAGGGCCATGAACGGGCCGAGGCGCTGATCGGCGCCGCGGGCCCGCAGATCACCCGGGGCCTGCCGAAGTTCTGCCGGAGCTGACCTTCGTTCTCGAGGCCGGCGCTGGCTGTCGGGTCCGTGATTCGGACGATAGCCCGGCAGAGCCGGGCGTTACCGAGCCGGACAGCGAGCCGGCGTAGGGATCGAACCGGGGGTGCTCGGCGCGCAGGCGGGTCGGGGTCGTGGATCGCAACGTTGAAGCGGCAAGTAAAAGCTCACCAGCGTGCGGTACGCGCGCCCGATCCAGAACGAGCGAAGCGCGGCCGGTTGACTGCTTCATTTCGGCCGCGTTCCCCCACCGGGGCGGCGGCAGCCAGAGACACGGACCACGAGTAGCGGGAGTGCGCTGAACCCCTCGGCCACGTCACGGCCGCGCCGGCGCGGCCGTGCGGATCGGCGCCAGAGCGGCTGCCGGACCACGAGGCCGGAATTCGGACGGCGCCGGCGTGACGCGCTTGACCCAGGCGCGGGACAGAGCGCGGGTTTCGGCGAGACCGTAGCCGGTCTCGTCATGGCGAGAAGACCACTTGGAGAGGACGTACGGAAGAAGATGCAGACGAAGCTGCTCAGGGGAGACGACGGCGCCACGATGGCGTTCGTCTACCCGGCGACGAAGAAGGAGTACGGGCGCGCGCTGACCCCGCTGAAGCGTCCGAACGTTCCGCCCGGGCGCGGCGGCGCCGGCGCAGGTCGGGAGGGTGACCGGCCCGCGGCCGGCGGCGCGTGGGTGGTCACCACCGCGGCGCAGCGCGCGCGGTGGGGCCTGGCCGACCTGGCGGCGACCGGCCGCGTGCGGGTGGTCGACGAGCAGGAGGCGCTCGGCCTGCTCGGCAAGGGGGCCGTCAGGCCGGTGGCCGCCGACGAGCCGGCGGCCGGGGCCCCGGGCCCGCCGCGCGACGGCGGGTCCGGCACGGCTGCGCTCGACGCGGTGCGCGGGCTGGTCGCGCCGGACGCGCGCGTCGAAGAGGCCCTCGCCGGCCTGGAGGCAGGCGAGCTGCCCGACCCGGTAGGCAGGAAGCTGGGGCGTGCACTCCGGCGGGCGCTTCGCTCGCAGGCGAAGGCCCTCGAAGAGGTCCTCGACCGTGCCGGCCTGGTGCTCTCCCTGCCGTGGCGGGTGCGCGAGCGGGAGCAGTTCGACCCCGCGCTGGTCGCACACGCACTCGACCGCACCCACGGCGCTCTCGGGCAGGTCAAGAAGCGCTTCGTCGAGGTCCTGGCCGCGTTCCCGCAGACGCGCGGCCTGCTCACGGTGGAAGGCCCGCGCGAAGCCGCCGGACCCGAGACCGGGCGGGCCGCGCTGGTCGTGCGCCCCGGACCGCCTCGGGCTCAGGCGCTCGTCCCCTGCCTGGCCGGCGCCCGGGGTACGGGGAAGACCACGCTGGCCATCGCCGCCGCCGAGGCGCTCGGCCGCACCCCCGTGCGCGTGCTGCTGGATACGCCCAACGCCGGGCCCGGGCTCCGGGGGCGGGCGGGGTGCGCCGCCGGCTGCATCATCCGCGGCCTGCGCCTCGCCGGCGTGAACAATCCGGTCTTCATCCTCGAGGGGGTCGATGGGGTCGACGAGGAAACGGCCGGTTCGCTGCTCGACATCCTGGATGCCGAGCACTGCGCCGAGTTCACGGACGACTACCTCGACGTCCCGTTCGATCTTTCCGGCGTGGTCTGGATCGCGACGGCGACCGACCCGGGCGCGATCCCGGAGGCCGTGCGCAAGCGCCTCGCGGTGATCGGGCTGCCGGGCTACACCGAGCACGAGAAGCTGGTCATCGCGGAGGAGTACCTTCTCAAGCGTCCTTTCGACGAGCAGCCCGGGGGACCACCGGGAGGCTGGCTGGCCCCGGAGGCCGTAGCGCCGGGCCTGTCGGCAGAGGACGCCGCCGCGGACGGTCCCGCCGTGCTCCTGGACTGCGATCCGTCGTCTCCGGGCGAGCAGGCACTGGCGCCGCTGTCGGACCCCGCCGAGGCGTGGCGGACGGCGGCGTGCGCGGGCAAGGTGCGCTTCGAGCCGGAGGCGCTCCGCCATCTGATCCGCGAGCACACGAGCGAGGCCGGCGTGGCGGACCTGAACGCCAGGCTGGCGACAATCTGCCGGGCAGTGGCGGGGCGCCGGGAGGCGCCGGGAACCGCGGGACCCGAGGTGGTCACGCCGGCGATCGTGCGCGAGGTCCTGGGCGCGGGCGACGCCGACGCGCTGCCCCCGAGAGTGCGGGCGGCCATCGCGCGCGAGCGTCGCCGCCTGGGGGACGCGTCGGGCGCCGACACGGCGACGACCAACGATTGGATTGAGTGGTTGCAAGGGCTGCCGTGGACCCGGCGTGCCGAGGCGCCGGTCGAACTGGCGCAGGTCCGCGCGGCGCTCGATGCCGCGCACGCAGGGCTCGACCACGCCAAGGCGTGCCTCCTCGAGCACCTGGCCGTGCGGCGGCGCAACCCGCGCAGCCCGACCGTGCTGTGCCTCGCCGGCCCGCCGGGAGTGGGCAAGACCTCGCTCGCGCACTGCGTTGCCGAATCCCTCGGGCGCGGGTTCATCAGGCTGTCCTGCGGAGGGTTGCGCGACGAGTCGGATCTAAGAGGGCACAACCGGACCTGGCGCGAGTCGCAGCCCGGGTGGATCCTGCGCGAGATGCGGCGGGTCGGCTCGCGCGATCCGGTCTTCGTCCTCGACGAGGTCGACAAGCTCGGCGCCGCGCCGGCCGCGGTCCTCCTCGAGGTGCTCGACCCGGCGCAGCACCACCAGTTCCGCGACGCTTTCGTCGAGCTGCCGTTCGACCTGGCCGAGGTGCTCTTCATCACGACGGCGAACGAGCCGGCGCTGATCCCGCCGGCGTTGCGGGACCGGCTCGAGATCATCGACCTGCCCGGCTACTCGGAGGACGAGAAGGTCGCCATCGCCCGGACGCACCTGATCGCGGCGCAGAACCGGGCGGCCGGCCTGGGAGACACGCCGGTGCGGGTGACGCCGGGCGCCCTTCGGCGGATCATCCGCGACTACACCAGCGAGCCCGGCGTGCGGCAGCTGGCCCGCTGTCTGCAGGCGATCTGCCGCCAGGTGGCGCTGGGCCTCGAGACCGGGGACAGCTCGCGCGTGCGCGAGCGCGTCACGGTGCGGCAGGTCCGGGCGCTTCTCGGCGCGCCGGGCGCCGGCCACGGCGACGGCCTCGCGCGTCTGCGGGAACAGCTCGCGGCGCCGGCACTGCCTGCTGCCGTGCGGGACCGCGGGCGGCAGGTCCTCGCGCAGCTGTCGGCCTGGGCGCCGACCGATCCCGACCATGCCCGCGCCCGCGAGTACCTCGAGTGCTTGCTGAGCGTGCCCTGGAGCCGGCGCACGGCTGCACCGGCGCTCGACCTGGCGCGCGCCCGCTCGCTCCTCGACACGGGCCATGCGGCGCACGGCGCGGTCAAGGAGCGCCTGCTCGACTACGTGACGGTGCGCCTGTCGAACCCGGCCGCCCCGTCGCCGTTGCTGTGCCTGCTGGGTCCTGCCGGGGTCGGCAAGACGGCGTTGGCGGCGCTGGTCGCCGGCGCGCTCGGGCGCAAGTGCGCATGGGTGGCGTGCGGCGGGCTGGGGAACGCGGCGGCGCTGTGCGGCGCGCGCTCGGGGGCGCCGGGGCGCATCGTCGACGAACTGCGGCGCGTCGGCGTCCGCAATCCCGTCATCGTCCTCGACGAGCTCGACCGCCTCGACGAGGCGGGCGGCGCGTCGGCGGCGCTGCTCGACGCGCTCGACCCGGCCCCCGGCGCCGCCTTCCGCGACCGCTACCTGGACCTGCCGGTCGATCTGCGCGAGGCGCTCTTCGTGGCGACCGCCAGCAGCCTCGGTCCGGTGCCGCCGATGTTGCGGGAGCGGATGATGGTTATCGAGCTGCCCGGGTACACCGAGGCGGAGAAGCGGGCGATCGCCACCGCGCACCTGCTGCCGCGGCAGCTCGCACTGCACGGGCTGACCGCCGACCAGGTCCATGTCACGGGCGAGGCGGTGGAGGCGCTGATCCGCTGCTACACGCGCGAGGCGGGCGTGTGGAGGCTGCGCTCGGCGCTCGGCGAGGTGTGCGCCAAGGTGGTACGCCACCGGGCCGGCGGGGACACGGCGCCGGTCGAGGTCACGCCGCCGACCCTCGCCGCGATGCTCGGGGCGCCGATGCCTGCCGGCGTCGAGGCCGCCGGCCACACCGCGCCGCCGGGCGTCGCCATCGGGCTGTGCCACTCGGCGCACGGCGGGGCCGTGATCTTCGTCGAAGCGACGCGGATGGCCGGCGCCGGGACGCTGACCCTGACCGGCCGCCAGGGGGAGGTCACGCAGGAGTCGGCGCGCACCGCGCTGTCGTGGCTCCGCGCCCACGGCGGTCGCTACGGCCTCGACCCCGCCTTCCACCGCAACAGCGATATCCATCTGCACGTGCAGCCGGACATCGGGCCGATCGAGGGGGCATCGGCCGGGGTCACCATGGCGGCCGCGCTGGTGTCGGCGGTCACCGGGCGTGCGGTCCGCGGCGACCTGGCCATGAGCGGTGAGATCACCCTCGCCGGTCACGTGCTCCCGGTCGGTGGCATCAAGGAGAAGGTGCTGGCGGCGCACCGCGGCAGGCTGACAGGCGTCGTCCTGCCGCGGCAGAATCGCAATCAGGTCGACGAGCACCTCGGCGACGACCTGCGCAACGCAATCCACGTCCACTACGTCACGTGCATCGACGAGCTGCTCGAGCTCGTGCTGCAGCCGGTACCGGCGGCGGGCGACGCCGCGGCGGCGGCGGCATCGGACACGCACGTGTCCTGAGCGCCGGCGGACCGGGGGGCAGGCGAAGCCGGGCACCCGATCCGCGCAGTCTGCACGGCGCATGCGTGGCCTGGAACGCTCACAACCGCGCGCAAAGCGTGACCGCGGGTCCAACGCGGTCGCATTCCAAGGCTCTCTCACGCCGGTCGCACGGGCAGCCGATGGCATCGGCAAGTCGGGCGAGCGGCTTCTGCGAAGGAGGTTGAAGTGGAAGAGATCGACCGGTGGATACGGTTCGGGTTCGTGATCTGGAGCGTGCTGGTCAGCGCGCTCCTCCTCTACGGGGCGCTGAGCAACGACATCGGCGAGGTGCACGACGAGGTCGACCGGCTCGGCGCCGAGATCCGGTGCCTGGCCGAGCCGGACGACTGTGACGTCGCGAGACTGCTGTCGGAGATGCAGAACCGACGCTGAGAGGCCCCGGCGGCGCCGGGCAGCAGCGCAAGGAGGCTTGCCGGCCCGTCCACACTACCCGGCCTCCGCTGCGCATCAGGCGCCGACCGAGCCGGGCAGCCGGCCGCCGACCACGAACGGCGGCACCACGGTGTCCGACAGAGCGGCACGGCTTGTCGGCCAAGGGGCCGAGGCGGCGGTGGGCGCGCGCGCACGGCTTCCGCCGCGGCACGCAACGAGATGTGCCGGTCGCACCCGTCGGTGAGGCCGAGAATTCGGGACGATTCCCGGGAAAGGAGATTTCAGGTCGTGGAAATGCTGTTTCTCATTCCGCTTACTGGTTTGAACGTGGTGATCGCGATTCTCCTCTACGCGGCCCTGAGCGGTGAAATCCGCCAGCTCCGCGACGACATTCGACGCTTCGCCAAGCGCAGGCGGCGCGACCGGCGACGAGGACGGTCGGAGCCGGAAGCGAGTGGCTGATCGCGGGGTACGGCCACCCGGCTCACCAACCTCGACGTGGTGCGGAGCCGGCCCGCCCGCCGGGCGCCGCCATGTTCCAGCCTGTTGCAGACAGGGCACGCGAATGCCTCCGGCCCGCCGTGTTCTTCGACTCGACAAACGGGTCACGGTCGCACGTTGCGGTTCCGCCCGGTCCCACACCGGCCGGCACTCGGGCGCCATACGGGAGGAGGACGGTGTCGAAGCGCAAGGGGACGAGAGAGAACATCGGAGTGGAGCGCGGATGCGGACATCGTGCCGGGCGGCCGTTCCGGGGTCTCGTGCCGCCGCGGAACGGGAAGCGGGTCGACGAGCACATCGGTGGCCCCGCTCGCAGGACGCCACCGCCCATCCCGGTCGACGGAGCGCAACATCCTGCAGGCGATATCGTGCCTGTGACAGAGCCGGGTGCCGCACCCGCAGAACCGGCGGCCCGGGATGTCCTTGAGTCGGACCGGAGAACCAGACTGAATGAGCATGAGCGCGGCTGATGCGGCCGCCGAACGGCTGCACGCCCTGTACGTCGAGGAACTCGAACGCGTGCTGGCGCCACCCGTCCATCCCATGGTGAACGAACGGCAGACGCGAGCCCTGATCCGGATGGCGCACGCCGCCCGGCCGGGTGTGTGCGAAGCACCGGATGCAACGACCTGGATCTGGTCGGACCTGCATTTGGGACACAAGCCCTCACTCGGGGTCTTTTTCAGACCGTTTGGAACGGTGGGCCGGGCGGACGAGGCGATGATGGACACTTGGTACGACCTGGTCGGCGCCGACGACACGATCATCTGCCTGGGCGACGTCAGCGTCGACGGCAGCGTCACGGCCCGCCACCAGCGCTGGTGGCGGGAGGCGCCCGGCGTCAAGTGGCTCGTGCTCGGCAACCACGACGTCGATCCGGTGAACCGGGTGCGGCCGGTCGCGGTGGACCGGACCGCGGTCACGCTGTTCGCACCCGGCGAGCCGCCGCTGCTGCTGACCCACGTACCGCTGATGCAGGTGCCGCACGGGTGGGTGAACGTACACGGGCACGTGCACCAGAAGGAGTCGCCGAGCAGGCACCGGCACATCAACGTGAGCGTCGAGCAGTTGAACTACCGGCCCGCGAAGCTGTCCGACATCCGGCGGCTGGCGCGCCGGCTGGTGGAAGGAAGGATCGTCCCCGGCCACAGCACCCGGGCGCGGTTGAACCTCGTCGAACGCGTCATGCCGTAATTGCGGCCGACCCGATCGACACCGTACCCGCACTCGCGGCGCGGCGCCGTCGCCGGCCGTTGCAGCGGGCATCCGAGGCCAGTCGCCAGTCGCGCGCGGCGGCTTCCAGGGCCATCGTGAAGCCGGATTCGGTGTCGTCGGCATCGATCGGGCCAGGAGCGAGTGCCCGACATTGAGCCCGGCACTGGCCGCGGTGGGGAGCCGCATACCACTGCCGCCTTGCGCCACGACACGTCGCCGGAACCGATGCGGCTCGGAGGGCGCCGTGGGCTTCCCGCAACCGCGGGGCTGGCGGCCCGGGGCGGTCTTGGCATTGCGGGCAGCGGCCGCTCGATGCGGATGGTGCGGGATGGTGGCGCGTGGTCGCCGGTCACCACCGCGGCATAGCCCGCCGCGGTGAGCGTGTCGCGCACGTAGCGCAGCGTCTGCGGGTCGTCGTCGACCACCAAGACGCGGGGGCTCGTGCGGCTCCTGGGGCGTGGCTGCCGGACGCGGGCCGGGGCCTACGGACTCGCCCGGCCGGGCATTCTCGGCCACCGGGACGGTGAAGATGAACCGGGCGCCCTGGCCGATCCCACCGCTCTCGGCGCGGATGCGGCCGCCGTGCGCCTCGACCAGCCCCTTGCAGATGATGAGCCCGAGGCTCATGCGGGCGGCCGCCCGGCCGCCGCCCTCGGCGTGCGCGTACTTGCGGAACAGGTGCGGCAGCCGCTCGGGGGCCACGCCCCGGCCCTCGTCCCGGACCGAGACGGCGACGTGCGCGCCGTCACGGTCGGCCGCGACCCGGATCGGGGCCGAGTGGGGCGAGTGCCGGGCGGCGTTCGAGAGCAGGTTGTTCAGCACCTGCACGATGCGCCGCCGGTCGGCCATCACCCGGGGCAGGTCCGGCGGCAGGTCGATGAGCACGGTGTGCCGGCCGCCGGCGGACAGGAACGTGCTGCGCGCCCGGTCGACCAGGGCGGACACGTCCGAGGGCTCGGGTGTGACCGAGAGCGTGCCCGCGTCGATGCTCCCCGCATCGAGCAGGTCGCGGATGAGGCCGCGCATGTGGTTGGCTTGCTCGGCGATGATGCGGTAGAACTCGTGCATCTCGGCCCGATCGAGCTCGGCCGCCTCCTCGATCAACGCGTCCGCCGAGCCCTTGATCGCGGCCAGCGGCGCGCGCAGCTTGTGGCTCACCATGCCGAGGAAGTCCGCCCGCAACCGCTCCAGCTCCTGAAGCGGCGCCAGGTCCTGGAGGGTGACGATCACCCGATACGACCTCCCCTCCATCTGAGCGAATGGGGGTCGTGTTGGCGAGCACGGTGAGCCTCCGCCCGTCAGGGACCGAGACGACGACCTCCTCCGTGCGAAGCGTCCGGGCGCTGCCGAGCACTTGCGGCAGCGGCAACTCGGTGAGCGCGATCTCGCTCCCGTCCGAGAAGCGGCAGGTGGCGACCTGCAGGAGCTCCTCGACCGGGCGGCCTGCCGTGCGCAGGCCCTCG
>Ga0209754_1003385_pt1 | contig 10883 bp, 7 predicted proteins | sample MesohylBB_FD_187295 | JGI IMG/M metagenome (GOLD analysis project Ga0209754, IMG submission 187295) | Host-associated microbial community of the marine sponge Aplysina aerophoba from Gulf of Piran - sponge mesohyl, lysed by bead beating... | ecosystem: Host-associated > Porifera > Sponge >... | reverse complement strand
GCGGAGCGCCAGCGGAGCGAAGTCGAAGGGCGCCATCCATCGGCTGGTTACGAATCCGTCCGGCGTGCTACACGTGAGGGTCATGGACATCGCCATTGTCTATGCTCTCGGGACGGCGTTTTTCCTGGCCTTGAGGGACATATTCGGCCGCATGGCCACGCACGATATCGATCCGGTGCTGGGCACGGCGGCCACGGCGCTCACCGGCCTGGTGGTGCTGACGGCCGCCGCCTTTCTCAACGGCGACCTCCAGGCGGGCTTTCCGGGCTGGAGCTGGCCGCTGTTCATGATCGGGCTGGCCGGTATCCTCCGCATCACCGTGGGCCGTACCACGCTGTTCACCGCCATCAAGTACATCGGCGCGGCGCGCGCCAGCAGCTTCAGCGCCACCAACGTGTTCTTCGCCATGTTTATCGGCGTGTTCTTTCTGGCGGAGAATTTGACGCTGCTTCTGACCAGCGGCGCGGTTCTAGTGGTGGGCGGTTGTGTGCTGGTGGCCATGAGCCGCGTACAGCGTGCTGCCACCCAAACCTGGACCCGATACGCCGCGGGCATGGGCCTGGCCCTGGGCAGCGCCTTGGCCATGGCCCTGTCCGCCGCCCTGACCCGGCTGGTGGTGCACGAGTTCTCGTCGCCCCTCGGCGCCAATTTCTATGCCAGCGCCATCGCGCTGCCGAGTTTCCTGCCGGCCATGTCGAACCGGCGGCTGCGTAGCTTCGCGGACTGGACGGGCCGGCACTGGCGCTACATCTGGCTGGTGGGCCTGGTGTCGGCCATCGGCACCACCTGCGGCTATTTCGCGCTCAAGTATGCGCCGCTGGTGGTGGTGCAGCCCATCGCCCAGGCCCGGCCGCTGTTCGTGCTGCTGGTGTCCTGGATTTTTCTGCAGGCCCACGAGTCGCTCAACTGGAAGGTTACCGTGGGAGCCATTGGCATTGTGCTCGGCACGGCGTTGCTGATCCTGAAATGATAGGTGGGGGCGGCCGCGCGCGGGGACGAGACGCCCCGCCGATTCGCATTCTTGCCGTGAAAGCCCTATATCATTAAGCCTGACGGTAGACACGGATACCCGCGCGGGAGGGCGACGTTCAATGAAGGACAAAGTCACCAAGACCGACGAGGAATGGCGCCAGCAGCTCACCGACGAGCAGTTCCAGGTGACCCGCAAGAAGGCCACCGAGAGGCCGTTCACCGGCCAGTATAACGGCTCCAAGGAGCCCGGCGTCTACCGTTGCGTGTGCTGCGACACGGACCTGTTCGACGCCGCCACCAAGTTCGACTCGGGTACCGGATGGCCGAGCTTCTGGGCGCCGGTGAACGAGGAAAACGTGGCCACCGAGGAGGACCGGGCCTTCGGCATGCGTCGGGTGGAGGTTCTGTGCAGCGTCTGTGACGCCCATCTGGGGCATGTGTTCGATGACGGTCCGGCCCCGACATATCTGAGGTATTGTATTAATTCGCTATCGTTAAAACATGAGAAAGATTGACTACTGGTGTGGCAGGAAAAGACTCACCTGCCTCGGATGAGGTGGCCCGGAACGGCGGGCCGACAACGCAAACACGAAACAATCAAGGAGGTTCGATCACATGGATAGCAAGCAGGTACTGGAACAGCTCGACCGCGCGCATCTGGTGGAAATGACCCGGGATCTCGCCGATATCGTGACGATTACGGGTAACGAAACGCCGGTGGCGAAATACCTGGGCCGCGAGTTCGAGCGCCTGGGCATGGAGGTGGAGTACCAGGAGGTGGAGAAGGGACGGAAAAACGTCATCGGCACGCTGAGAGGTTCCGGTGAGGGGCCGGCGCTGATGTTCAACGGCCACATGGACCACTTCGACAATCCCGAGCCCACCCGGGTGACGGAAGACCGGGTCTACGGCCGCGGCCTGGTCAACATGAAGTGTGCGTTCCCCTGTTACATCACCGCGGTGGACATGCTGGTGAAGGCCAAGGCGGAGCTCAAGGGCGACATCATCATCTCCGGCGTGGTGGGCGAGATCGAAAAGGCCCAGGTCAACCGGTACCACGGCAAGAGCTACCGGGGCGCGGGCGTCGGCGCGCGCTACCTGATGGACCACGGGGTCACCGCCGACATGTGCATCATCGGCGAGCCCACGGGCCTGCGCATGCAGATCGGCAACGCCGGGCTGGCGTGGGCCGAGGTGACCGTGGAAGGCCCGGCCAAGACCTTTGTCCTGAAGGCCGCCGAGATGGCCAAGGCGATACAGGCGTGGGAGGCCGACTACCAGAAGATGTTCCCGCACCCGTTCATGCTCCCCACCGTCCAGATCGGCGCCATCGACGGCGGCAATCCCTTCAAGCCCGGCACCAACCCGGTGTGCAAGATCTACGTCATCGTCAAGACGCTGCCCCACGTTCCCACCATGAGGATCCAGCGGGAGCTGGAGAAGGTCGCCGCGGCCGTCGCCGCCAGGGAAGGGGACATCACTACCAAGGTGAAGCTCTACCTCACCACCGACGGCTACGAGATCCCCGAGACCGACTACGTGGTCCAGGCCATGGGCGGAGCGCACCAGGCAGTCAACGGCAGCGACATGGAGTTCTCCGAGCCGGTGCGCTACGGCATCACCAGCGATGGCTCGCGCATCAACCAGTACGGCGTCTCGGTGATCACCTACGGCGCCGGCTTCGGCACCCATCTGGTGGACCCGGACGAGCAGGAGACCGGCGCGGAATGGGACCGGCCTTCCGGCACCCGCCGGGGCGTCGGCATCAAGAACATGGAGCGTTGCAGCAGCGTCTACGCGCTGGCCGCCCTGGACATCTGCAGCAAGACCCGGGCGGAGCTGGGCCTGGACTGATTCCCTATGGACAAGGTCGAAGCGGGCGGCCGGGCGTGAAGCACGGGCCGCCCGCTTCCGTTGGAGCCGGCGGTGCGCCGCAGCGCCGTCCCGAGGAGCCCTCATGGAGTTGACACTCGCACACTACCGCAATCGTTTCTGCATGTTCCGCACCTACTACGCCTTGGCGGAGGGTATCGTGAAGCCCGAGGGCTTCGACCTGAAGGTCATCGAGGTGGCCGACCCGCCGAGTCACGAACTGGAAGAGGTGCTGATCCGGGGCGAGGTGCAGTTCGCCAACGTCTATCTGCCGAACTTTCTCAAGCGCAAGCTCGGCGGCGCCCCCATCGTCGGCCTGTCCACGGAGTGGAAGTCCACCGCCAAGGGCAACGGCGTCTTCGTCCTCAAGGACGGACCGGTGCAGACCCCCAAGGACCTGGAGGGCCGGCTCATCGCCAGCCACCACTCCGACCCCCATGCCATGCACTGCTTCCTTCTGCGCAAGCACTACAAGGTGGACGACTCCACCATCCGCTGGGAGTCCCATCCCCAGGAGGCGCTCGTGGCGATCCTCAAGGAGGGCAAGGCGGACGCCGTGACGCTCATCGACCAGGTCTTCTGGCACGGCGAGAAGGACCCCGACGTCCGCTGCCTCTACACCGACGGCGACGCCTGGCGCGGCCTCCACGGCCTCCCGGAGATCATCAAGCACATGCTCGCCACCCGCGAGGACCTGTTGGCGGAGCATCCCGAGTTCGCCGGCCAGATCCTCGACGCGTGCCGGAAGTCCATTGCCTACAGCGACGCCCATCTCGAGGAGGTGGCCGACAAGTTCATCGCCAGGTACGGCGGCGACAAACAGGACATCCTGTCCTCCGCCGGCTACCCCAAGATCGAGTTCACCTTCACCGACACCGAACGCCGGGAGGCGGAGGCCACCATGGAGATGCTGATCGAGACCGGCCGGCTGGAAGGGCGGGTGGATCTGTCGACGGCGTTTGTTTCGTAACCGGTTAGGGAGTTCGTGTCGATTGCCACCAAGCAAGATGGCGTCCCTCGACTTCGCTTCGCTACGCTCAGGACGGACGTAAATAGTCGCCCTTGCGCACAAGTGAAATCATCGTCATTCCCCCGTTCGTCCTTGTATCTTGAGGGGGAGAAGGGGAAAAGAGAGGACAGGGCGTGACAGACCGATTCGTCCTGGGTCAGAGAGACCGTCGCTCAGCGAGGTCGTCACGCCCTGAGGTACCCCAGAGCCCGAACAGTTGGTAGGACCGCGAAGTCCGGATTTGCAAGGCTGGGCCTGAGGGTAAAGCACAAAGCCCAAGGTAAAGGAGGGAGGGGATGGAGTCAAGAAAAGCCTATGTCGGAGTGGACGTGTCGTCAGCCGAGTTGGTGGTAGGGGTTCATCCATCGGGGGAGGTGTGGGAGACATCGAACGACGCAAGAGGGATCGAGGAGTTGCGGGAGCGCCTGCGGAGGTTGGAGCCGGCGTTGGTGGTGCTGGAGGCTTCAGGAGGCATCGAGGCTCAGGTTGCCGGGGAGTTGTCGGAAGCCGGCCTCGCAGTGGTGGTGATCAACCCCCGCCAGGTCCGGGACTTCGCTCGCGCCACCGGAAGACTGGCCAAGACCGATGCCATCGATGCTCTGGTGTTGGCGCAGTTCGCAGAAGCGGTGAAACCCCCGGTACGCCCGCTGCCCACAGAGGCCGAGCAGGCGCTGCGCGCGCTGATGGCCCGCCGGCGCCAGATCGTCGCCATGATCACCTCTGAGCGGAACCGACTGCTCAAGGCCACCGCTCACGTGCGCCCAGGGATCGAGGAGCACATCGCGTGGCTGAAAGCGCGTCTGGACGATCTCAACAACGACCTCCATCGGCTCATCGAGTCCAGTCCTCTGTGGCGGGCCAAGGACAAGTTGTTCCAGAGCGTTCCCGGTGTCGGCCCGGTGGCCTCCAACACCCTGCTGACTCACCTCCCGGAACTCGGTCAACTCAACCGCAAGGAGATCGCCTCCTTGGTCGGGGTGGCCCCCCACAACCGCGACAGCGGACGTTTCCGTGGTCAACGCACCGTCTGGGGAGGAAGAGCCCCTGTGCGTACCGTGTTGTACATGGCCACCCTCGCTGCTACCCGCTACAACCCGGTGGTCCGGGCCTTCTACTCGCGCCTGTGCGAAAGTGGCAAACCCAAAAAAGTAGCCCTCACCGCTGCCATGCGTAAGCTCCTCACCATCCTCAACGTCATGGCTCGTGAACAAACCCTTTGGAACCCCTCGCATCATCCAAATACTGGCTGCCCCTTGACTCCTCAACACAGTTGCTGAGCGTAGCGCAGCGAAGTCGAAGGACGCCATCCACAATCGATCAGAATCCACGTCGGGTCTTGACGCTCAACCCATAGCTCTATAGTGTGAGCCGCACATCACCGTCTCTGACGAATCAAGGGAGGTTTCCATGCGAAGCTTAATCACCAAAACGATGGCGCTATCGCTCGGCTTGGTCATTTGCCTTTCCGGCATGGCGCTGGCGTCGAGCGCGGAGCTGATAGCCGCGGCCAAGAAGGAAGGCAAGCTGCGGCTGATCACGTTCTCCAGTTTCAGGAAGGCTGCCGAGTCCTTTCAGAAGAAATACGGCATCACGGTGGAGGGCACCTACGTGGGCGCGCCCGGCGTGCTCCGCAAGGTGAGCCAGGAATCCCAGGCGGGGATCTTCGCCATCGACATGTTCGGCGCCTCCCCGGGGCCGTTGAGCGGACTCAACCACCTGACCCAGTCCTACAAGCCCGCCGGCTACGAGAAGGTCGCGCATCACATGGAGGCGCTGCCGAAAGACTGGAACCTGGTGCCGATCTTCATCCACGTGGCGGGAGCGTCCTACAACAAGGAGCTGATTCCGCCGGAGAAGGCTCCCCGCAGTATCCAGGATCTGCTCAAACCCGAGTACAAGGGCAAGATCATCTCGCGCACGCCGTGGCTGGGGTCCAACTACCTCGTGCACATCGCCTCCCTGCAGTCCTGGTTCGGCGGCAACGAGGAGAAGTGGGCCAACTTCTGGAAGGCGTTCAAGGTCAACGTAGGGCGGTACGAGCCCAAGTGGGGGCCGCTCCACCAAGCGGTGGGTCTCAAGGAGTTCCCCCTGGGCATCTTCACCCTGCCGTACACGCCGTTCACCTTCGGGCGAAGCTACCCCGGGCTCGGCTACTCCACGTTCCGGGAGCCGGCCATCTGGTGGCCCAACATGCTGGCGATTCACGGGAAGGCCCCGCATCCCAACGCCGCCAAGCTCTTCATGGATTTCGCCATCAGCGCCGAGGGACAGAAGCACTTCATCGATGAGGGCCTGATCCCGGCCGACAGCTCCATGAAGCCGAGAGGCTCCCTTGTCAAGGAGCTCGAGGGCGTCAAGTTTTTCGCCAAGGCGCCGGAGATCATCGCCCACGAGGTCAGCAACAACAAGGACGCCTGGACGAAGCGTATCCAGGCGCTCTACCAGTAGCCTGAAGGCGCGAGCGCCGGAACGACGCGGAGGACCATGTTCGAATTCTTTCCAGGGAACCGAAGCTGGTCCTTCGCGTGCATCCGGCTTCTCGCCGAGAGCTACTACGGCGGCGGTGAGTTCAACGAGATCCACCGCACGACGCAACGCATCAAGGCCGGCGATACCGAGAGCTGGCACGCCGAGTGGCGTGAGACCGCGGACCGGGTCGCCGCCCGGGGCCGGGAGCACCGGGCCGGCGGCCATCCCGAGAGCGCCCGGAAGGCCTTCTTCCGCGCTTCCAACTACTACCGTGTCGCCGAGTTCGTCCTTCCCTTCACCGACGGCAGGAAGGTCCCCACCTACCGCAAATCCGCCGAGAGCTTCCACGCCGCGGCGGAGTTGTCACCCGGCATCGAGCGCGTCGAGGTGCCCTACGAGGACACCTCCATGCCCGGCTATTTCTTTCACGCCCCGGCCGGCGCCGGCGAGAAGCCGCCGGTGCTCATCTTCACCGGCGGCGCCGACTCCACCGCCGAGGAGGTCTACTTCGTCGGCGGACCCGAGGCGGCGAAGCGGGGTCTCGCGCTACTGATCGTCGACGGCCCCGGCCGCGGCGGCATGCTCCGGCTGCGTAACAGCCTGGCCATCCCCGACTTCGAGCGGCCGGTGTCGGCCATGGTGGACTACCTGGAAGCCCGCGGCGACGTCGATACGGACCGCATCGCCCTCATGGGCATGAGCATGGGCGGCTACTACGTCACCCGCGCCGCCGCCTACGAGAAGCGCGTCAAGGCCTGCGTCTCGCACTTCGGCCCCTACGACTGCTACCGGGACATCTACGAGTTCTATGAACCCCTCAGAGGACAGTTCCGCTCGATCACCGGATCGAGCACCGAGGACGAGGTCCGCCACCGCCTGAGCCAGTTCACCCTCGCCGGCAGCATCGAGAAGGTCGAGTGCCCGCTGCTGATCCTGCACGGCGAGGACGACATCATCACCGACCCCCGCTGCGCCCAGCAGACCTACGACGAAGCCAGGTGCGAGAAGGAACTACGCTTCCTCCGCGCCGGCGAGCCCGGCGCCGTCCACTGCTCCTACGACAACCACGCGGAGATCTTCCCGTTCATGCACGACTGGGTGGCGGCGAGGGTGTAAGCGGGCTGGGCGTCTGCGAGCGGTTCACTGGCGGTCGCTGATTTCTAGTTTGACTATGTCCTGCGCCCGCGTTCGCAAGTGCTTGTTTCTCTCGCTTGGACTGACACGGCTTTACCGGCCTCCAAATCTGGTCGGCGCTTTCAAGCGTGTTGGTTGTGGCTGGCTGGGCCGGTGCGGACCCGCGCGACCTGAGCGTGTTTGGCGTGAAACCCAGGGGTGATTGGGGGATGCTGAGGCAAAAGAGTTCCGATTCTTCGTGGTGTTTCGTCGTTTCGTGGATCGTCGACGCATCGTGAGACATACACCTGCCTTGGGGAGTCAGCTAGAAGCCAACGCAGACTCGGGCCGAGTTTTGCATGAGTATTTTCAGGTGTACCGTAAAATACTCATGAGTTTCTTAGAGCACGCACGGCGGCAATGCTGCGAGGTTGGTCACCAGTTTCTAGGCTTCGAGATGGTTGTTCCGGGTATGGGGTCGGGAAATAGGGCGGACTTCAGCATTGCCGGCCGTATGTGCCGCACATGACTTGCCACGGCTTTCAGCTTTGGGGCCATCTGCCAACGCCCTGGGCACACGACGAACACCGGTTTCTTGCGTTCCGTGGTCACCATCTGAATCGGCGTGACTAAGTCGGTGTCGTTGGAGATCACCACGGCAGCATCAAACAGGCCTTTCCATTGCATCGTCCAACAGGTGGACCGCAAGGTTTACATCCGAGCCTTTCTCTTCCATCGTATGGACCTCCGCGATCAGAGCATCGGGTAACGGAGTGGTAGTCTTGCGCCGCCGCTTCTTTCCCGTATTCCGCGTCGGCTAGTTGTCGACGGGGAGAGTCGCCGATCCGCCGACTTGGTTTCAGCCACCGGTAAGACGTTCCCTTCAGGGAGCCGTAGTACAGGTTGAAGCCGTCGACGTATACCCGGGTTCGCATGGACTGTTGATAAAGCAAGGGCCGCTCTGGCGAGCGGCCCTTGAGCCGACAGCACGCTGCCGGCGGGTAATCTGCCCCCCTTTATGGGACGGATTCACACCGGTTACAAGTCCATACCCTACGCCTCCCGCCGGGACACCAGCAGGTGCAGCCCCAGCGACATCAACAGCATGAGCACGCCGATGACGGCGCCGATGCCGAACTGGCCCTCGTCGAAGGCGCGCTGGAAGAGCAGGGTGGAAAGGACCTCGTTGCCGTAGGTGAAGAGGATAACGGCGCCGGCGAACTCCCGCAGGTAGATCTGGAACAGCAGGACCCACACGGAGAACAGTCCGCCCCGCAGGAACGGGATGACGATGCGGGTGATGGTTCCCAGGGCGCTGGCGCCGGAGGTCCACGACGCTTCCTCGAACTCCTTGTGGAACTGGAAGAGGAACGGGCTCAGGGTGCGCAGCGCGAACGGCAGGTAGTTGCCGATGAAGTAGAGCAGCAGGATCCACAGGGTGCCGTAGACCGGCGTCCGGATGTAGGCCCAGACGAAGCCCACCGCCAGGATGGTGCCGGGGAAGGCCAGCGGCAGCATGGTGGCGGCCTCGATGGGTCCCTTGAGCTTGACGCCGCTGCGCACCAGCAGATAGCCGACCCCCAGGGCGATGGCGACGGTGGCGGTGGCGGCGCCAAGGCACAGGATCAGGGTGTTGCCGAGCGCGCGCCAGAACACGGCGTCGCCCAGAGCGGCGTTCCAGTGATTGAAGGTGAGCTGGGTCAGCAGCTTGAGGCTGGGGGAGGCCACGAACTGGGAAAAGGAAAGCAGCACGATCACCACCGCGGGCAGCACGATCACCACCGCGAAGTACAGCGAGCAGCACACCAGCGCTACGTAGCGCCATGGCCCCAGGTCGTGGACGTTCTCCGGCCTGGCCTTGCCGGTGACGGTGACGAAGCTTTCCGCCTGTCTCACCAGGTGACGGTAAAGGAGTAGCGAAATCAGGCTCAGGGGGATCACCATCATCGCCAACGCCGCGGCGGTGTTGTAGTAGATCAGCGACTGGTAGTCCGAGGCGATGATGTTGAAGATGGCGGAGGTGAAGACGAAGATGCCGCCCGGCGCGCCGATGAGGATTGGCACCTCCAGGGTGATGAGCCCGATGACGAAGACGAGCAGGAACGAAGACAGGATCAATGGCCGCAGCACCGGCAGGGTCACCCGGCGGAGCGTTCCCGTAACCGTGTTGCCGCACGCGATGGACTGTTCTTCCAACGACGGATCCATGAGGCGGAAGGCGTTCATGGCGATGAGGAATACGATGGGAGACTCGTAGAGCACCATGAGGAAGATCATTCCGGGGAACGAGTAGATGTTGAACAGGTTGGTGCCGAAGGTCTCCCGGAACATGACGTTGAGGACGCCGATGCGCGGGCTCAGCAACAGGATCCATGCCAGCGCCGCTATGATGATGGGAAAGGCCCGCGGCACGATCCCCAGCTTGGCGAAGAGGCGGCCGTAGGGCATGTTGGTGCGAACCACGAGAAACGCCATGACGACGCCCAGCACCACCGAGATGGCCGCGGTCGAGAAGGCAAAGACCAGCGAGTTGAAGACCAGCGTGGGGATGTCCGTGGGGATGCTGATGTTCAGCGCCCGGACCCAGTTGTCCAGAGTGACGTGTCCCGCGGCCACCGGCGAGGACGACCAGAAGCTCCCGAACACCAGCGCCAGCACGGGGACGAGAATGACGAAGCCGATGACCACCATCAGGATGGTGTACACGGCCCGCATGGCGTTCTCGGTGTGCATGGCCTCCGGTCTCCGTTGTGGCTCTGGTTGCGGTCCCGGGGCGTGGCGCTCCGGGACCGTCAACCTGTAGCGTTAACATTTCCGGCCCGCCTGCCGCCAGCGCCGGCGGGCCGACGGCGCTACGCGGTGCGCAAGAGAAAGAGCTGGCCCGAGATGTAGCGCGCGGCGTCGGATATCAGGTAACGAATCAGGCCGGTGATCTCGTCCTTTTGCGTGAAACCTCCCAAAAGCGGGGACTGGGTCTGCTTCCGGGTCCACTGTTCATCCGACATGCCCGCCCTGGCCATGTCCGTCTCGGTGGCGCCGGGTCCGATGGCGTTGGCGGTGACGTTGTAGGGCGCCAGCTCGATGGCCAGGGTCTTGGTAAAGGTGATGACCCCGCCGTTGGATGCGGCATAGTGGGAACCCAGGGCTTGCCCCGTGACTCCCCGGCCCGAGGCGACGTTGATGATCCGGCCCGACTTGCGCTCGGCCATGTGCTTGCCCGCGGCCTGGGAACACAGGAACAGCCCGGTCAGGTTGACCCGGATCACCCGCTCCCATTCCTCCGCCGGCATCTCCAGCACCGGGCAGCGCTTGATCACCCCCGCGGCGTTGAGCTGCACGTCGATGTGGCCGTACTTGTCGATGGCGGTCGCGATCATGTTGTCCACGCTCGTCTTGTCGCCGACGTCCACGCCCACGGCCGTGGCCTCGCCGCCGCCCTTTCCGATTT
>Ga0209754_1003382_pt1 | contig 10884 bp, 8 predicted proteins | sample MesohylBB_FD_187295 | JGI IMG/M metagenome (GOLD analysis project Ga0209754, IMG submission 187295) | Host-associated microbial community of the marine sponge Aplysina aerophoba from Gulf of Piran - sponge mesohyl, lysed by bead beating... | ecosystem: Host-associated > Porifera > Sponge >... | reverse complement strand
GCCCAGTTCAGTAACGTCGCTGCCTTCGAAGAAGAACAGATCTTCGTCGATCGGTTGTCGGTCGCTCTCGATGAACGGGCCGTATTTGGCTATCCATTCGAATAGCTGAACTCGTGTGTCGCGAGGGAGTGCCTGTGCTGCGCGAGCCAAGGGTACTCCGCTGGGAGTTAGGACCCCACCCATCGCTTGTCCGCAATACAATGCATCACGAAAGACGGAATGCCGTTGGCGTGTCCGCAAAATGTCGGTCAACTTCGGGTGCACCGACGAAGTGGAAGTCCAAGCGTCAGCAAGCGCTAGCTCGTTTAGAAATACTCGCATCGAGCGGTCAGCGCCACCCTGAAAGCGTAGCGAGATCGCGTTCCGTCTGGTCGAAGAACCCTTCAGGCCAGTCGCTGATTGTACCGTTCTTGTCGACCGCCAAAGTGGTCACGGAGGGAGCTTGTGTGAGGCGGCCAAAGAAATGAATGGTGGCATCGTTGGGCTCGAGTAGTCCATCGCGGACAGCAAGCCGCACACCGTTGAGCAGGTGGTCGCTGTGCGACTCCGCGAAGATGTTCAGGCCGGAGCTGGCCATCCTGGCGAGGAGGTAGCCGACAGCTGATTGGCCCCGTGGATGCAGATGGGCTTCCGCACTATCGATAACAACGGTCGAGCCGGGTTCGGCAGTCAATAACGCAACAAGCATCGGAAACGCGTAACTGAGGCCATAGCCGACATTCGCCGGTTTCGACCAAGGACTCTTCTGACCGAGGCTAAAGGAGAGACGCAAAGGCGAGTCCACAGCGAGACGCTCGGCGTTAGCTCGTGCGCCGGGAAAGAGTTCGCCGAGCCACGCGTCGACCTGTGCCCGGACGGTTTCTCGGTTATCGTTCGGATGCCGACGCATGGGGCTGACCTCGTCGTCCGCAAACTCGAGATACCAGTACGGTGCGAACTCTCCAGAACGACCGACATCACCCCGGACATGAGCCGATGATCGGGGGACTGGAAAGGTATCGAGCGGTAGGTCGCGTCCTGCGCTGATGAAGGCGGTCCGATAGAGTGTGCCTACTACGTTGGAATTCGACAGTGTCGAGGAAAATATTTGCCCGTTAGGAACGTCAAGCGAATCGCCGTCCTTGGCATAGCTAATTTCTGCGAGTTTCATCAGACCGCGCGCTGCGAGGTCCTTGTCGACCTCGAACTGCCAGACCACCCGCTCGTGTGAACTTGCGGCACCAAAGGACAGCGTCGGAGGGGAAGCTGAATGGTGGACGACGTCGCCAGCGGCGCCCAGGTTGACGAGGTTCCCGTTCAGCGGAAGGAGATTGGTGTTCGGGGCTTCGCGCAGCCCTTGGGCCAGCAGCAAGAGCGCCTGCAATGCCGTCGACTTCCCGCTGGCGTTGTGCCCTGTTAACAGAGTCAGGGGGGCACATGGAAGGTCCAGTGCCGTGAAGCACTTGAAATTCCGGAGCGTGATGTGCGTGATGGTCACCTGAGGAACTCTAACTCCTGAAAGTCGCCGAGAGCGTCCATAGTCATACGGAATCGAGCTTTCACTTGACTGGTGCTGTTTGTAGAATAAGTAATTGTATTGGCGTAAGTGGCATCGTTCAAGAGTTCTACTACGCGGCCCAGAATTTCGTCGGCGTTGTTGTCCACCACCGCCTTTGGCGTTACCGACAGCATCGTGGACATCACGTCAAAGAGGGAGATGTTGATAAGGGAGCGCCGCTCCTGGTCCGACGCCAGAGATTTGCGGAACGCATGCCTCTCAAAGAGGACGTAGTTGTTGTTCATGGAGAGACGGAACCGGCTTCCAAAGCCCTTGAGCCACGCTTCGTCCCTATCATTCAGGAGTTCGATGGAACGAGCTAGGAAGTCGTCCATGTCTCCACCGTCGTACGCCTCGGCACCGAAGATGTGAAATGCAGCGAAGCGATTTACAGCTTCGCGATCACGCATGGTTTTGTTATTCAGAGAACCCCCCGTCGCTCGGAGAAATTCATTCCGGCTAGCCATTTTTTGCAGCCATCGAGTGCCGGGGCCGTTATAGAGCGCATTGCGCATCTGTTGGCGTGTGAGAACAGAACCACTATTTACTCGCTCAAAAATGTCCAATTTTGCGCGTTGTGGGGCGTTCTTGTCGAGGATGTATAGTGTCAGTTGCGTGTCCTCGACTCGCTCCTGTAAGTTGATGGGTAAGTCAGAGTAAAGCTTACCATGAAGTGGATGGTCTTTACCCAAGGTGAGTTTCAGATCGTTGTTAATGAACCGGACGAAAGTGGTCAGTCTCTGGAGTCCGTCTACTACGATAATCCGACCATCGTTGCCCTCTGCTACATACAGGACTGGGAGAGGGATACGCATAATGCAGCTCTCGATGAGCTTGGACTGGCGCGCAGGTTCCCACACGAAGTCGCGCTGGAAGTCTGGAGCCATGAAGAAGCGGTCGCTCTTAATGCGCTTGACGACTTCAGACACCGTGCGCGTTTCAGAGCGAACCATGATGTCGTCAAGGGGGTAGTCGTCGATTTGTAGATCGCCAACATTACCGAGGCCCTCGACTTCTTCCTCTTGCTCCGTGGCGGCGATGTCTTTCGATGTGTTCATCATGGTCATCTGTAGAATATAGGGTGAGGGACCGTAGTCGTCGCTGCGGTTCGGCGCAAGCGGGGTGTGTGGGGGAATGGGGCACCGGGGGTTCGGGCGGCCAAGGCCTGCCTGAAACGTAACTGGGAAAGCTGTCGGAGAGACCGGTTCTTGCGTCTTGGCAGCATTGAGAGCCTCCTGAGCGGGCACATTTATGACAGAACAATCAGATTCTGTCAGCGCCCGGCATGCTCCTAGGTCGTAGCGGGCGCATGGAGGGGCGGGTCCCTGCGATTGGCTTTCGTCCCGGAGCAATACCCATGTGTGACACGGGACGAGGAAGTGTACGCCGCGTGTGCGGAAGCTACGACGCGGGTCATCAGGGCCGCGAGCCGACCGGCGATCTTCCGAGCGCACCCTCGTAGCTGGGCGATGGTCCAGTCAGTGGCGTATCCCTGGGTGACACCGTTGGGTCGGGCGTGGCTGACCAGCCGCTTGGTGAGCAGGGGGTAGCGTCAGCCCGTGCTTGGGAACGGTGATGAAACCGTTGCGCAAGCCGTGGAACCAGAACTTGGCCCCTCCAGCCTTGCCGATGCGGGCGTAGAGATGATGCGGGTCCTGGGCAGGGGCATGTGAGCCACTTCTGCCCGACAAAATGGTCACACACCTAGTGCGGACCGCACGTCGGTTCCACGACGATCCTGTCTGGTGATTTCCCAGATACTGCGTGTCATTATCCAACGCCGAAATTCACAAATGTCAATCAACTCAGAAATGACCCGCTGGCGACACTCATTGGGCAGTTGGTTCTGAAACGGTCCGGCGGAGAGGACCGGCTCCAGTGTCGCAAAGTGGCTCTCGACCGCATGCTGCAACCTTGTCTCTTGGGAGGCCAGTTCTGCAAGTGAGGATAGGTCAACCCGACTCCCGACAGCGACCGCTAAGCCTGCCAAGCCGCGTATCGGACGAAGATCTGGCACCGTTGTGCACAACAACGTCTGGTATCCGCTACCGCCGAAATGCAACCAAACCGGACCGTCCGCCGTCTCCAGGACCGGGGCGTCGAAATCGTTCAATCCAAGACCTCGTCGAACATGAATCGCATACTCCAGTCCCGTAGGCGCTCGCCGTGCCGCGTACTGGAAGCCCTCCTTTGCCAGGCCGGCGCCGGCTGGTTTCAGTAAAATCTCGCCGCTTCCTCCGGGCTGAACATTCCACCGTTGTCCACCAAGTGCCAGACCGCGATCATCTGCCGGCCGTTGCGCAACATGAGCGATAGTTTCCCCCGTGCTCGCGTCAACAACCGGTATACCTTCACCGGAGGAGTCAAGATTGGCGTGCATGCCCCTCCCGCCCTCATCGAAGGCGTCGGCCCATGCCTCCCCGAGCCCAAGCCGCCCGCGATATTCCACCAAGCATCCAGCACTCAAATGGTGCTCTAGTATGCCCTTCGCCGTATCCCCAGAACTTTCCGGCCATACGTCGTTTGCCAGTTCAAGCAGGTCGGAACGTCGCCGCCCACGCGGCCCTCCCTGTGCTACGAAGCTTGCTGACTGCTGCACGAACACCGACCACCTGCGTCCGTAACTGCGGGGCTCGAGAAAGCCATCGCGCGCGGATATCAGCATGCTCGCGAGCGCCGCCTGTTCGATCCCCGACCGCGGTAGAGCGAGGACCCTCGTGCGGCCGATTCTTCGACCAGCTCTCCCAATGCGCTGAAGAAGTGAGCGCGTGTCAGGGGGAGCCCCGACCAGCACGACTAAATCGACATCGCCAATATCGATACCGACCTCAAGCGTGGTCGTCGCCACCAATACCGCATCTCGAACGGCCGCAAATCTGTGTTCTGCTTCCTCGCGACGATACCGAGATAAACTCCCGTGGTGCGCAAATACCTCAAGTTCCCGCCGTCGAGGCAACACTCGCGCGAGATGAGCCGAGAATGTGTCACACAAACGACGGGTTGGCACGAAAACGAGTGCCTTCCGCATTACTTGGCCATCACTCGACAGAGCCCGCCATATCGCTTCACCTGCCTGTTCGGCGAATTCTTCGTCGGTTATGTGCTCCAGCCGACCGCGCAGCGGTAGAATCTCCATAGACGGGTCGAGCGAGAACCATTCCGATCCCTCCGGCGAACCAAACACCTCAATCTCTCGCGTACCTCCGACTCGCACGACCTGAGCGTCAGAACCTAGCAGTCGGCCCGAAACCCCAGCCGGATCGCTCACCGTTGCACTACCGGCACAGAGTTGAAGCGCCGGAAGTTCGCCACCCGGTTCAGGATTGACAGCCAGCCGCCGTAACCGCCGAAGTCGACCCAGAAGCCAGCTCAATTGATCCCCACGGGCGGTTCCATCGAACAAGTGAGCCTCATCGATGAACACCGATATGACCTCCTGGAGCAAGTGACCCACCACTCTGCCACCTTCCAATCTGGCGTCGCGCACGAGCATCGAGTCCAATGACTCTGGCGTCGTGATGAGCCCGAACGGGGCCTTGATCTTGTCTCGGTAATCGCTCGTTTGGCGCCCCAAGGACAGTCCAAGCCTGTTAAGCGGTCCTTCGGTTCGCGCATACATGTCGTTCACAAGCGCACGGGTCGGGGCTATCACCAGCACGCGGATACCGGGAGTGTTCCTCTGCATCTTGTCCAGCGTCCGGACGATCAATGGCGCCAAAATCGCTTCGGTTTTCCCCGAGGCCGTAGGCGAAGCGACGAGGACGTCATGTCCCGAAAGTATCGATGGAATCGCCTGTCGCTGAATTTCACGAAGCGCGGGAAAGTTACCGAAAAATGCGTTCCCGATGGTCCCCAAAGACTTGACGATTTCTCGATCACTACTCATACCAACAACGCTGCTGTGTTGTCATGACATGTCGGTTACGCGTCATTATTGTCATGTTTAGACATTACATCCAGTAACTCCAACGTCCCCCGCACAAACCCGCGCGGTGTCGGAGAAAGTTGCTCGGCTTCGTGGTTTACCGCGAAATGTTCAATCTTTCGTCGAATCTCATCTGGTTCCGTAACTGATGATCGTTCTGGATACGCGCCCCTGTATAACACTTGCAGCCGAGCTCCCAACTCCTTCATTTGCTCGACGTCTGGTAATGGTGCCTTGATTCTTTGGATTCCGTTAATCGAGGCCGCCAAGTCTTCCACCGCATCATTTGCATTATCAACTTCGTCGCTGGTGGGCGCAGCCCCGAACGCGAGCAGCAACGGACATTTTTCCCCCGAGAGCGCGCTAAAAGCTTCAAGCAATGTATCCCGTAAGCCGATGGCGTAACCCGAATACTCAACGTCAAGTTCATCGAATACAACAGCAAGACCCTTGGCCCCCGTCAACGAACAAATTCCGGCCCATCCTTTCAACAAATCACAAAACCTCTGGGACCGTTCTGCCAGGCGCTGCGCCTTCAAGGGCGGCAAGCTGATTCTGTAGTGATGTTGTCTGAGCTTTTCCCTTGCATGACTCGGAGGCAAAGTAAGCATGAAATAGTCTTCAAGAACCTCCATCACTTCCGGTTCGTCAAACGCACCTTGCGGAATTTGCTCAATTACGTTTGCCATCCTATGGCCCGCATAACGCCATAGCTCTGGCGGCATTGGACGGCGCCCCAAGTCTGCCAATCTGCTCCCAATCCCGCATGGCACCATTTCTCCCGGATACCGAAGTGATCCCAGAATGGACACCATTAGCCCCATCGGTTCTCTTAGAGTAACGCCCTCACCATCAAGAATTACGGTTGCCGTAGCGAGCCCCTTCTCTGACGCAATCCTAGTGAGCATTGTCATGAGATGGGTCTTGCCCGTTCCCCAAGCGCCCTCGATGAGCATACTTTGAGGCTTCCGTTTCACTGCAGCGGAGACTGCCTGCTCCAACTGGCGCTGAATGTTTTCCGTACCGATGCTCAACTGCACCACATCCTCTTCAAGCACCTGTCCAAGCTTTAGGGCCAGGACAGCACGTCTCGCATCCACTACATCTTTGGGCAAGGACGGCAGTGGGGAATCGCCGAGCCTTGACCGTAGCGCCTCCGGCTCTCCTTCCGTAGAGTGTTCCACGGCGTCGGGGCATTCCAACTCCAGCACCGAGACCCATGCTGCGACGAAGCCGAAGTCAACGTTGACGCCGCGACGGGGCTCGTAGTCGATTACTACACCCTCGCCATACTGAGGGTGCCGAACGGCTGCGCCTTCTCTCAAGGCTCAAACTCCATGTCTCCCGCCTCCAAGGAGTCAAAGGAACCCGAGTACCGCTCCATGAGCTCGTCGTCCTCTATTTCCCGTTCGCCTTCGGAAGCTTGGATATTGAGCAAATTGACCCAAGTCTTCACGAACAACCGTCGGGCATCGATTTCGAGACTTCTCTCCGACGCAACTTGCGCGAGCCTGCGGGCATTTCTCGTTTGCAACTCAAGGTCAAATGGCTTCCCGACGGCAATCGTTCCCACGTCGACCAGCCGGTTGCCGATACCCGCTAACAGCGTCTCCTGACTCGCCATTTTATCTAGATGCAGTTGGGCCGCCAAATCATTCCCCTCCTGAAATGCCGCTCCCCGCACCGAAACCCGTTGTTCCAAAGCCGGATATCTTCGAAACTCCTCAAGAACATCCGGTGTAGCAGAAAAGACGCAGAACAAGGGAACTCCACCGGATACGCCAGTCGGAGCATCTAGAATCACGCGCATTGCGCCTAATATTCGGAGCGCTGCCGCTCCCCTCTTGACCTGGAACAGCGTCTCCACTTCGTCCACAAGAAGCACCAAGCCGTTTACGCCCGCCTCGGGGAGAAACTTAACCAGAGAAAGCAACAGATTGCGACCGAATTGCTTTCTGCCAGCGGCCGATACCTTGGCCAGGCGCATCGCTTGCATTTCGCTCTTATCAAGCGTGTCGACGTCACCCTGTAACCATCGAAGGGCAGCATCTCCCAACGGGGAGTCGTCCAGGCTTGCTTGGAGCGCTGCCGCTAATACGCGTCCGAAGGCATTCTCAGGATAGTCTCGTCTCCTGATGTCTGATACCCAGAGACGAAAGGCTGCGTCCACATCCGGGACTTCGCGTTTTTCGATACTTTCGCGCATTCTGCGCGCGGTACTGTCGAGAAACACTCGTAATCCTGGCTGATCCTGCTTCGGCAGCTGCAAGTGCTTTACGAGTTCCCTGTATACAGCTAGCGGGTCATCCAAGCCGATTCCCTCGCCGCACGGCACGTAGGCGACGGCATAGTTTTCGCGTTCGCGAGCGCGAATACCGAGATTGAGTAGGAAGTGCGTCTTTCCCCCTCCATATGGCGCTAACGCCACCTTAAAATGCGCGGCACGTTTGCAAAGGTTTTGGAGGTAAAGCTGTGCCAGCCGGTCAATCCATGGTTCGATGCCGACCGAGTAACTTGGCAGGACATACGAAGCCTGTGTCAGTTCCGTCGGAGCCTTTCCCTCAGACCCGAGCATTGCCCAAAGTTGCAGTGCCTCGCTGTGATTCATTTGGGCTTCTCCTGACTGACTGCGGGTGGCACGTTTTCCGCGACCAACGCAGCTGCTTCCTTTACGAAATCGCGAACGCGTCCTTCAGTAATGGAATTTGCGTACTCTTCACCAACGTCAGCCAATAATTCGGATGCGTCTCTTACATCCGAGGATCGTAATCCAGCTTCCCGTCCAATATCGATAATTCGATTACCAAGATCGCTATAGAAGAGAGGGTCTTGAGGGCTCGGGTTTGTCAGTTCGTCGATGTTCACCCAGACCGCGCGCTGGTTAGGGGCTCCGTCGAGCTCCGGCATCCGAACACGTTCAATGCGTTGGCTAAGCGCCTCAAGATTCCTACCTGCTATCTCGATGAATTCCTCCGTGACCGCGTAGTAGATTGCACAACCACGAAAGGCGCCAATCGCCATGTGATCGACGAAAGTACGGATATGTGCGAGGTGAGCCTGCTGCCGCCGGCTGAGAATTGGTGTCCGCCTACTCCGCAACGAGGCTTCGGTTTCGTCGAAGAGCACCACAAGCCCGTTGTACCCCAGCACCTGCGGCAACGATAGTAGTGAGCGTAGCCAGACCGCAGCATTGCGCCTGGCGAGCTTCCCCAGCGGCCTCGGAAGGCTCGGATGTCTCCGGTACAGTTTCCCCAGCGTGACGCGAAAGGTTGGCGTGCTGGCCAATAGTGCCTCGAGTTCGTCTACCAGGTCCTCATCTCCGGACCCTGCCACTCCTTCTGTGCAGTAAGCCACCACCAAGTTGCGAAAGTCCGGGGACAATGCCTGATCGGCTTTCAGGCGCTCAATGACCATGCGTTGACCGGTAGCATCTAAGCCGGTAAAGCACGCTTCGATGGTCCTTGTGATTCCGGTGGTTGCGAAAAAATTGTGCCTTCCTGGCGGCACCATGCCAGACGCGATGGCACGATAAGTTTCGACAAGAGATTCGAACGGCCTCTGGCAATCGACGTATGCGGTAACGCAGCCCCGCTCGCTTGCCCATTGCGCCAACGCTTTGAGGAAATGCGTCTTTCCGCGTCCGTACGGGCCAAAGACGAACTGAATCTCGCCCCCGCCCGCGGCAATGAAGGGTAGCGTCTCCCGTTCTACGCGCTCTAATGACCTTTGCAGTCCCGCCGATACTCGCAAGACAGCAGTTCCGTCATCAGGCGGCGTGCCCATCGCCGCAAGATGGGCGAGCAGCTCCAGCGGAGCGACCTCCATGCTCGCTAAACTCTCTCGACCCAGATGGCCCCAAGCTGCGGACCACCACTGCCATCGCCATCCAGCGCGGGCAGTGTAACGCTTGCATTCCTGGCGATAGTCGCCATGTTCGGCGGCTGGTTGCAAAGGCGATCGCCTCGGTCCGTTTTCCATCCCTCACGACCAAACCGTGCAAGGTCATACACGAACTGGGCCATCACATACTCGGTGAAGTACTTCGTGACCGGGCGCTTAATGAAGCGTTCATCGCGGCTCTGCCGCACGAGCACAAACAATGGGAACAAAATACGAATAGGTACCTTGCCGTCACGGTCCTTCCCTTGGCGGCGCGCAATCTGAATGGCGTCCTTGATTAACTCGATGAACTGCAATCGTTCGAAGGGGGACTGCTTCAGAGCCGATTTCTCCTGTTGCAGACGCGAAAAGAGGCTAAGCCCATCCGTCTCCTCAAACGTCGTGAGCACCTCGCTGCCCAGCCGCAGCGTCACCTTCCCGAGCTTGTAGCTTACTTGAAAACCTCCGACGAAATCGTATTCCTTCAAGCGCTTGACCGGCCAACCGGCCTGCGTGGCGGATCGCAACAAGTACTCCCGTCTGTTCCTCAGCGCTTCGTCCCTGCTGCCAATCAGTGCGGCGAGCTCTCCTTCCAAGCTGGCGATCAGCCGTACGGTATCGATCCCTCGAATATCGGCGATCGCCTTCTTTAGCGCCGAGATTCTGGCGGCTTGGCTCGTGCCCCCGTCCTTTTCCAGAAGCGCTAGAGACTTACGGGCCCTTTCAAGAGTCTTGACCATGTCGGACAAACGGAGCCGCATGCCTTCATCGCAACGTTTCGTTTCCTTCCCTAATGGAAGCTTGGCTTGCTCCCCTGCCATTCGCCGTGCCCTTCCGGTCATCTATTCCCTCGCTCGACGGATAGCCAGACAGCGAAACCAAGACATTTTCCGCACCATTGCTTGGTTCCCACACAGGCGAGAGCTTGTCGGGATCCCACATGGTTGTCAACGAAGCTCGCAGAGAACCTCAGCGCAGCATTGACGTGATGAATCTGCCGGTCGGTCGTGCCACATGGCACAGAATTGCAGCCGATGAGGGGCGATTGCCGATTGTCGGCAGCCCTTGGAAGGTCAGGAGACCACCGCTGCCACACGCCTGTCGGATATTTCGGCTGAGCGTCACGATTGAGGGCTGGCGTCAAGTCATGGCATCACCGCCGCGTTCCGTTATCGGGCGCATGCGGCTCCGCCACCTCCCATGCGTCAGCTTCCGCGAGCCAGACCGGCGGCTGCGTCGCTGCACCGCTCCGGCCGGGCTCCGCCGCATCAGGCACCGACGCCTCCAGTCCCGCTGCCGCTGGCGCATCCACCTGCCCCGCGCCCGCCGCATCCGCCCTCGGCACGAATCGCTCCGCGGTGTTGGGCCGCGTGACGCATTCGAGCCGTAGGTCGCGAATTGCTCATTCCAGCGGTGTGGGAGGAGCGATGGGTCGCTTTCCGGCGGTAACCGATGGGGTGGACGCCCCCTCCCGACGGCATCGAAGTGTGCCAAGGTGGTACATCAGAAGCCCACACAGGGGAGGGAGCATCCATGACCGAGG
>Ga0209754_1003379_pt1 | contig 10892 bp, 10 predicted proteins | sample MesohylBB_FD_187295 | JGI IMG/M metagenome (GOLD analysis project Ga0209754, IMG submission 187295) | Host-associated microbial community of the marine sponge Aplysina aerophoba from Gulf of Piran - sponge mesohyl, lysed by bead beating... | ecosystem: Host-associated > Porifera > Sponge >... | reverse complement strand
GACGCCGCCGGCCTGGTGTGCATGCCGGGGCACAACTACATCTACGAAGACGGCGTACGGCGCGCCGGCGAGCTGATTGCCGGCGGCGCGCTCGGCCGGCTGATCGCGGTGTACGTGCTGTACAACATTCACCACGCCGAGCAGCACGTGCGCACCATTCCGGGCGTGATCCGGCAAATCCTGACCCATCACGCCTACATCCTGCTCTACCTCGCCGGACGGCCCGTCGAGCTCAGCGCCATGAAGGCCACCCTGCACTACGAGAGCATCACCCAAGAGGACATCGCGCTGGTGAACCTGCGCATGGGTTCGGGAGCGCTGGCCCACCTGCAGGCGAGCTTCGCGGCGGACGATCACAGCGCCGATCCGTGGACGGTGCTGATCAAGGCGATCGGCACCGACGGCGCCACCCGCTACAGCTACCGCGACTGGGTGGAGAACAAACCCGCTGAAGTGCACTCGCAGACCTACAGCGCCTACCCCTACTCCATCTACCGCGAGGTCGAGCACTTCGTCGCCCACGTGCGGGACGGCGGACCGCCGCCGCTGTCCACCATGGCCGACGCCGTCGACGCGCAGCGGATCGTGGAAGCCGCCGAGAGCTCCGCCGATTCCGGGCAGTTGGAGCGCCTCCATTAGCCTGCCATTGGCAACCTGAGGGCGGGCGCCGAGAGCGACCGCGGCGCCCGGTGGGGGCGGGACGGGCCGCCGCGCCGCGGTGTTCGGCGCGCTGACCCGGCGCCCGAGCCGCGCGAGTCGCGCTACAGCCGGCGCCAGGCGTAGTAGGCGATGGTGGCGGCGAGCAGAAAGCGGAAGTGTTCCAACTCGCCGGTTGCCGGGCGCGCCAACGCCTCGGCGAGGATGGCGGTGAGCGGCACGTCGCGCACCACCACCGGGATCTGCTCCAACGCGTCGCCGGCGGCGGCGCGGAATGCCGGCAGGTCCGGAAACCCGGCCACCAGCGCGGTGACCAGGTTCAGGGTCGCCGGCGCCAGCCGCGCGCGCTCCTGATGTTCGGCCACGTAGTCGGTGACCATGGCCAGACCATGCCGGGCGTTGCCGAGGAACCCCTGGTACAGCGGGTAGAAGCTGTTCGCCATCTCCAGGATGCCGGCGGCCGACAGGATTACCTCGTCGCGCACGTAGCGGCTCGGCGCGCGTTCCAGCACCGCCAGCACGTCATCCAGCGACGCCGGGTCGCCGAACAGCTCCAGGGCGGCCGCGCCGTGAATCAGCAGGCGCGGGTTCTCGGTGGACCGGAACAGCTCCTCGATGGTGGCGCGGCTGCTCTGATCGCCGAGCTGGGCCAGCGCCACCATCGCCTTGCCGACCAGGAACACGTCGGGCGAGGTGAGGCTGTTGCGCAGCACCTCGACCCCGTCGGTAAGGCGCTTGCGCCCGATCAGGTCGGCGGCCTTGTGTGCGGTCGTGAACGGCTGCCCGGAAACTTCGGCGATCAGGGCGCGGGCCAACTCATCGGTGGCCGGCATGTCGGCGAGCGAATCCAGCGCCTCCGAGCGCACCGCGAACCGGGGCGAATCGAGGCGGCGCAGCAGGTCGGGCGCGGCCAGCCGTGACGGCGTGCCGCCGAGCCGGCGCACCAGCGATTGCTCGGTGTCGGAGGTGCGGCTGCCCTTCAACCGATGCAGCAGCGCCAGCGCGCGCAGGTCGCGCGGCGATGCAAACAGGCCCAGCAGGTCGTGCACCCGGTAGGCGCCGAGCCGCTCGAGGCGTGCCGCCAGCATGATGATGCCGACGTAGGCCACCGCAAGGGCGCCGAAGTAGACCCGGTATACGTCCGAGGTCTCCAGTCCGCGGACCGACCGCAGGAGGTCGAGCACCAGCCCGCCGCCGAGCGAGCCCAGCGACGCCGGGATGCCGACCACCAGGAAGTAGAGAATGCCGAGGTTGAGCCGGTCGGCGCTCGGCGTCAGGTTGAAATAGTAGACGCTGTTGGCGCTGGTGGCGCCGGCGGCGCCGAAGGTGGCGAAGAAGAACACCACACCCAGGTACACCCACACCGCGGTGACGCTGTCGAGCGGCGGCGCCACGGCAAGCATTACCGTGGTCACGGCCAGGGTCGCGGTGAACAGCGAAATCAGCGGCTTGGCACCGACCCGGTCGATCACGAACGCGCTCACCAGCGCCATGGCGATGGCTCCGGCGCCGCCCACCGCCCCAAGCAGCATGGCGGTGTTGTCGCCCAGCCCATGTGCCCGCTTGGCGTACACCACCAGGAACGGCAGCACCATGGACACCGCGAAGCTGTGCACCGCCAGCAGGGTCAGGAAGCGCGGCACGCCAGGCCGCCGCAGCGTGCGCCCGAGCGAAGCCAGGAAGCCGCCGGCACGGTCGGGGGCGGGCGGCTCCGGGAAGCGGAACACCAGCCGGGTGGAAGACAGGCCGATCACGATGCCCGCCGCCATCAGCAGCGAGTACAGGAACAGCGGCGACTCCTCCTGCAGCAGCAGGCCGATCGCCAGTCCGGCGCCGATGCCGGCGGTATGAATCACGAGCTGGTTGCGCGACAGGAACGAGCCGCGCTCGGTCTCGGTGGTAATGGCGCCGACGATGGCGTTGTGGCCGGTTATGGCGACGCCGCGCGCCAGGTTGAAGCCGACCACGCTCGCCGCGATCAGCCAGATGCTGACCGGCGCGCTGTTGTTCGCGAACAGGGGCGCGAGCAGGATCGGCGACATCAGGGCATAGCGGGCGATCCAGAATATGCCCATGGTGCGCACGGTGCCGAGCCGGCGCACGATCAGGCGGCCGAGCAGCGGCACCAACTGGCCGAGCGGAATGAACGAATAGAGTACGCCGACCAGCAGGTCGCCGGCGCCGAGACGCAGCGCGTACAGGGCGATCAGGTTCCCGGTCAGCAGGTGGAACGACACCACGTTCAGGAACGAGAACAACGTAAAGTTGCGCTGCGCGGTGCGCATCTGGCGCGGCGTCAGCTCACCGTCGCCGGCAGCAATGGTGTCGGTCATTTCGCGGTACCCTTCCGCTGCGCGTAGCTGTTCACGACGCCGAAAGTTACTCGCCGCCCGCGCACCCCGGCAAGCGGCCCGCCGAGCCCACGCCAAGTGCGGCGCGTGCGGCGTCGACGGTGCCGTCCTTGTCGTGCTCGGCGCCGATCACTATGATGCGCCGGAGCACATTTCATTCGAACATCCCCTTTGGAGCACAATCTTGAAAGTAGTTCAGACGACCGATGACCGGCAGGTAAACTTGACAGACGTTCCCGATCCGCAGGCGCAGGGCGAGTGGGCGGTGGTGAAGATCCACAGCGCCCCCATGTGTACCGAGTACAAGGCGTACAAGGCGGGACGCGGGATGTCCTCGATGGGCCACGAGGCCGCCGGCGAGGTGGTGGACGTGGACCAGTCCAGCCTGATCAAGGTGGGCGACCGGGTGGCGGTGATGCCGCAGACCAGTTGCGGCGTATGCGACCTGTGCCTGGCCGGCGAGTACATCCACTGCGAGAACCAGCCCAAGCCCGAGCAGCTCGGCGTGTACGAGCATGGCACCGGCACCTACGCGCAGTACGTGATCAAGCAGGACCGGTTCCTGGTTCCGCTGCCCGACTCGATGTCGTACGACCACGGCAGCATGGCATGCTGCGGCCTCGGCCCCACCTTCGGCGCCATGCAGCGCATGAACGTGGGCAGCGGCGAAACGGTAATGGTCACCGGCATCGGCCCGGTCGGCCTCGGGGCGATCGTCAACGTCCTGCACCGGCGCTCGCGGGCGGTCGCGGTGGAAATGATCCCCTACCGGCGCAAGCTCGCCGAGAAGCTCGGCGCGGTGGCGGTCGATCCGTCCGCCGACGGCGCCGTGGAGCAGGTGATGGAGCTGACCGGCGGGCGCGGCGTGGATGCCGCGGTGGACTGCTCCGGGGTCGGCGCCGCGCAGCGATTCGCGCTCGACTGCCTGCGCCGCCGCGGGCGCATGTCGTTCGTCGGCCAGGGCGGCGAGGTGCCGCTGTACACCAGCCGCGACATGATCAGCCGCGGCCTGGAGCTGTACGGGGCGTGGCACTACAACCGCGCCGACGCCTCCAAGCTGCTCGGGGTGATTGCCGACTCCGGCGAGCTGCTCGACAAGCAGATTACCCACCGCTTCCCGATGAAGGATGCGCAGACGGCGTTCGACCTGCAGGTAACCGGCGAGACCGGCAAGGTAATCCTCCACCCCTGGGAGGATTAGCCGCTCAGGCGCCGGAGAACCAGCCGAAGGCGTCGGCGAATACTACCCAGTAGTAGACCAGGTAGCCGCCGGCGCCGACCAGGAACATCGCGCTGGCGCGGCTGATGGCCAGCATCGAGCCGCGCAACCACTTCGCCACCGCGCCGCGGAACAGGGCGGCGCCCACTGTGACCGCGATCAGCACCGAACCCATGCCGAGCGCGTAGCCCATGAACTGCCCGAAGGCGGCGCCCAAGCCCTGCGTGCCGAGGCCGATGCCAACCACCGCCAGGAAGATCGGCAGCGTGCAGCTCAGCGAGCTGATCGAGTAGGCGGCGCCGAATGCCACCACGTTGCCGAGGTTGCGGCGCGGGCTCACGTGCACGCGGCTGGCCGCCAGCAGCGCCAGCTTGCCGCGCCCGGTCAGCAGCCACACGCCGATGCCGAGCAGCACCACGCCCAGGAAGGCGCCGAAGAACCGGAAGGTGGCGGTAAGCCATTGGCCGCCGGCGGCCACCACCACGCCCACCGCCGCGGCGACCGCTATGAACCCGCCGGTGGCCGCCACGCCGAGCAGGAGGCCGCGTCCCGCCCGCTCGATGAAGGAGCGTTCGTAGAACCCCTCTTCCTCGCTGCCGAGGTGGTAGGAGATGTAGGTGGGCAGCATTACGAACCCGCACGGGTTGACGCTCGCCACCATGCCGGCAAGGAACGCGAACAGGAACGGCAGGGTAACGGACACGTTGGCCGCCGCCGACTCGACATCGGCCTGCACACGAATCACCGCCGCCAGCAGGGCGGCCACCACCAGCGCCGGCACCGCGAAGCTGATAACCTGGTTGCGGCGGCTGACCGCCTCGGCGCCGGCCATCGTCAGCGCTCCGCCACCGCGAGCAGCTCTTCGACGTGCTCGACGAGTTTTTCCTTGGTCAGGATGCCGGTCCACTTGGCGACGACGCCGCCGTCGGCGGTGACGAACAGCGTGGTCGGCATGCCGAGCACCTGGAAGTGCGCCACCACGTCGGCATCTTCGGTGGTGCCGGCCGGGTAGGATACGCCCAGCTCGCTCAGCAGCGCGCGGCCCTGGTCGCTATTGCCGAGCCCGGTAAACGGCCCCAGGTCGATGCCGAGCATCAGGATGCGGTCGCTATATTCGTCGTACACCTCCTGGAACTCCGGCATCTCCGCCCGGCACGGCGGACACAGCCCTGCCCAGAAGTTGAGCACCACCGGCTTGCCGTGGTCGAGCACGGCGCTGAACTGCATGCGCTCGGCGGTCAGCCCACCGCCGGTCTGGTAGGCGACGATTTCGAAGTCGCCCACCCGCGGCAGGTCGGCGGCCGCCGCGGACGCGCCCCCGCCGTCATCGTCCGAGCCGCGGTTGCACGCGGCCGCCAGCAGCAGTGCCAGCACTCCCAACAGCGGCAGCCACGGCAACCTCCGCCGTCTCTCTGACCTGGTATCCATCACATTGTTCCGATGCTGCCGGCGCGGCGAATCATACGCCGCGCCGGAAACGCACTAGCGCGCCAGCGATTCGGACGGGTGCTCGATCTCGCCCTCCACGTAGTCCTTGGGGCTGAGCTCCTCGATCGGCTCCGCGATGTTGGAGCACACGCCGATGCCGATGGTCTCGGTGTTGCCGTCGAACGCACACCAGCGCACGCCGTTGCCGATTACCTGCAGCACGCCCTCGTGGTGGAAGATCGGATAGGTCTCGTGGCCGGGACGGAAGTAGAAGATCTTGCCGCGCCCGCGGTGCCAGACGGCGCCGCTGCGGAACACTTCGCCGCCCTCGAACCAGCTCACGAACAGCAGTTCGTCCGGCTCGGGAATGTCGAAGTGCTCGCCGTACATCTCGGCATTGGGAATCTCGATGTAGCGCCCGCACCCGCGGGTGATGGGATGATTGGGGTTGACCACCCACAGCCGCTCCCGCTCCGCGGCCTCGCGCCAGCACAGCCCGCAGCTCGTTCCCATCATGCGTTTGAAAATCTTCGAAAAGTGTCCGGAGTGCAGCACCACCAGGCCCATCCCGTCGAGTATGCGCCCCTGCACGCGGTCCACGATGTCGTCGCGCACCTTGCGGTGGGCGGCGTGGCCCCACCAGATCAGCACGTCGGTGTTGGCGAGCACTTCCTCGGTCAGGCCGTGGTCCGGCTGCTCCAGCGTGGCAGTGGCCACCTCCAGGCCCGGCTGCTCGCGCAGGTAGCCGCCGATCTGCTCATGAATGCCGCGCGGATAGATGCTGCGCACGAAGTCGTTGTTCTGCTCGTGCACGAACTCGTTCCACACCGTTACCCGTATTCCCATTCCTCTTTCCCCCTGCTCCGATGAGTGGCCCTGCCTGCTGGCCGTGTCGTGTTGATTCGCCTCCCGCATCCGCTCGTTCCGGCGCCGCGGTCGGCATCGACACAGTACTCGCCAGTGCGGCGGTTAGGGAACCGGCGGGCGCGGCGGAGCGTGACAGGGCACTCGACTTTGCAGCAATTGGGGGTTCGGCTACATTGATGGTGGGCGGATGCCGGAAGCAGCGTTGGCAGGGCGATCCAATGAACAGTGGGTGGCCGATCTCCAGGCGATGGGTCCGGCCCGCGATGCCGCCATTGCGGATCTGCGCCGTCTGCTGGTGGCGGGGCTGCGGCGCGGCCTGCTGCGCCAGATCCGGGCAAGCGGCCGCGAGTTCGAGTCCCAGGCGGAAGACTTCGCCCAGGAGGCGCTGCTCAAGATCATCGGTCAGCTCGATGCGTTTCGGGGCGACAGCCGCTTTACCACCTGGGCGCACAAGATCGCCGTGCGGGTGGCGCTCACCGAGTTGCGGCGCAAGCGCTGGCAGGACGTTTCGCTGGACGCGATGGCCACGTCGCCCGATGAGACGCGCGCGGTGGAATTTGCCGATCCGGCGCCGGGGCCGGCGCAGGCAACCGACAAGAAGGCCGTTACCGCCCTCCTGCACCGCTACATCAACGACGAGTTGACCGAACGGCAACGCAGCGCGTTGCTGGCCGTGGGCATCTACGGAATGCCGCTGGAGGAAGTGGCACGCCGCATGGGCAGCACCAGGAATGCCATGTACAAACTGCTGCACGATGCGCGCCGCAATCTGAAGCGCAAACTGACCGCCGACGGCTTCAGCCGCGAACAACTGCTGCGGGTATTCGGCTAATGGCGCGGCCGTCCGTGGGTACCGAACGCCCGTTCCGTGGTAAGCTCGGTAGGGGACGTAGCGTCAGGATGGAAGAACGCAGTCATGGCCGCCGCTAGAGCACCACTGATCAGCCGGCTGCAACGCGCCGCCGGCGGCATGCTCGGACGCCCCCCGATCGGGCATCCGCAGATGCCGATGGGCATGTTCCTCAGGGGGATGGGTGCGATGGTGGCGCGCACCGGCGCCGAGGAGATGTCCTGCGAGGAATGCTTCGCGGAGATGGACCGCCTTGTGGAGCGGGTGGCCGGCGGCGGCGACCTCAACGCGCTCGGGCCACTGGTCGCCGACCACCTGCGCCGTTGCGGCGACTGCTACGAAGAGTACGCCGTCCTCCTCCACATCGCCCGCACCGAATAGGATGCCGGCTTACCCGTGCTCCCGGTACTGGGCCACCTTGCGCGCCACGCCGCCATCCGCGAACGCCCCGCGCGCTGCCGCATGGCCGGCGGCGATGCTGTCAACCGCCTCGGCGCAGTACAGCGCCGCGCCCGCGTTGAGGCAGATCAGGTCGGTCAGCGGCGACGGGTCGGCGACCGCCGCAACGAGGTCCGTGAACAGCACCGCGTTCGCCGCACCGCTGCCGGCGGGAAGGGCGTCGTACGCTACCGGGGCAATCCCGAACTGCTCCGGGCTCACGGTTTCCCGCCGCACCGCGCCGGCGTCCAGGGTAAACACCTCCGTCGGCCCGGCAATCGACAGGTCATCAATGCCCGGCGCGCCGCACACCACCAGGGCGCGGCGACGGCCGAGGTCGGCGAGCACCTCGATCAGCAGCTCCGCCGCGGCCACGCTGCTCGCGCCCATGAACTGGTAGGGCGGCTGCGCCGGATTGCACAGCGGCGCCGCCAGGTTGAAGATGGTGCGCCGCGCCACCTGCTGCCGCGCCGGCGCCACCGCGCCCATCGCCGGGTGCCACGCCCGCGCGAAGAAGAACGCCAACCCGGTGGCCGCGAAGCAGCGCGCCATCGCCTCCGGCGCCATGTCGTAGTCGATGCCGAGCGCATCGAGAAAGTCGAAGCTGCCGTTGGGCTGCCGGGAGCCGCGGTTGCCGTGCTTGACCACCTGCGTGCCGGCGGCCGCCACCGTGAACGCCGCCGCGGTCGACACGTTGAAGCGTTCCATGCCGCTGCCGCCGGTGCCGGCCAGATCCACCCCGCGCCCACGAATGCCTTCGGGCGCCGGTGTGGCCCGCTCCAGAATGGCACGCGCGAACCCCGTCACCTCGGCGGCGGCTTCCCCCTTCTCGGCCAGCGCCTGCAACAGAGCCACCACCTGCTCCAACTCGGTCCCTGCGCCCGCGAACACCGCGTCGGCGCAGGCACGCGCCTCATCTGCCGTCAAGCTGTTGCCCGCGGCAACCGCGGAAGTGTATTGCGCAATGTCAGAACTCATGCCGTCATCCTACGCCGATGTCCAGGCGTCCGGCCACGACAGAAACCGCCTACTGTCGCCATGGCGGGCGGCTGGTTGACGTGGCGGGCGGCAGCCGAAAAGGTAGCAGCATGATCGTTTCGGCGGAGCTGCAGTTCAAGTGGCAGCGCCGGGTGCGCCGCAAGAGCCCGCTGCGGTTCGCCCCCGGTCTGAACACGCTCGCCGGCCCCAACGGCTCCGGCAAGAGCACTATCGTCAAGGCGCTGCTCGACGGCGGCGACTGCCGGCTGCAGTTCAAGGGCAGCAGCACGATCCGCCTGTTCGACACCGAGTTGATGAACCCGCGCACCCTGTCGACGCCCGCGGCCACGCCCGCGGAGATGGCGCTGCGCCTGCGCGGCAGCTTTTCTTCGCACGGCCAGATTATCCGCCAGGCGCTCGCCGCCCTGCCCGCCGGCCCCGACGGCATGACCCTGCTGGTCGACGAGCCGGAGGCCGGCCAGGACTTCGCCGGCGTGCAGCGCATCAAGACCACCATCGACGCCGCCTGCACGCAGGAGGGCTACCAGTTCATCGTCGCCTCTCATCACCCCGTGTTCTGGTTCGACACCCACCTGATCGAACTCGAACCCGGCTACACCCGCCGCGTCCTCGAAGCCCTCACCGCCCTGCACTAACCGCCTGGCTACTCGCGTTGAGCCGTGAGGTACTTGCCGGGGATGCGGGTGGGTTCGTACTCGGCGTCGGGGTCGCGTTCGGCGATGGTTCGGGGGATTTCGCCGTCCCAGTAGTCAGGCACCGTCATGGGGCGGCGGTGCCACAGCAGCAGCAGGTCGCGCGGCTCGTCAGTCCGGTTCTTGTAGGCGGCGTGCAGGACGCGGGCATCGGCGAGTACCAGGTCGCGCGGCCCCACCTCCACGTTCACCTGGTCGGGATGGTCGCTGAACATCACCGGATGGTCCTCTTCGATGAACCGGGCCCCCTGCTCGTGGGCGGTCACCAATATGTCGTGCAGCGGAATGCGCCTGCGGTGGGTGCCGGGGATGATCTTCAGGCAGCCGTTTTCGACGCTGGTGCCCTCCAGGTAATAGGACACGAAAATGGTCTGCGGCCACGGTGTACAGCTCAGCGGGTCGTTCCACATCATCCAGTCCTGGTGCCAGTAGAGCGCCGGGCCGCGCGCCGGCTTGGTAAGGACAAGCATGCCCTCCATGGAGGCGAAGTCGCCGAATCCCAGTGCGTCGAGCGCGCGGCGTGCCGGCGGCCACTCCACGAGCCGGCGCATGATCGCGTTGTCGGCGTACGGGACGTTGAGGTGGGTGCCCTGGTACTTGGTGTCGGGGTGATGCGCCTCGGTTGCGTTGAGGCGGGCGGTCTCCTCGCGCAACTCGGCGACGAATTCGTCGGTCAGCACGTCGGGTACCACGCAGAATCCATCGCGGATCATCTGCTCCCGCGTCTGCCGTGCAACTTCCGGGGTCATGGATCGGATGATAGGTAGGTTTGCCACCCGCTGTCGACCGCCCTTCGGATCCCGATGCGCGCGGCGGCGCTCGGCGGCGCTCGGCGGCGGAAGTGTATCGACATGCGGCCATCGGGCCGGTACGGTGGCGTTACTCATGACAACGGACCAAGACCAATCCGCGCGCGCCGCGTCGGCGGCGGTGGAAGAACTGATCATCGGCCGCTGGTCGCCGCGCTCGTTCTCCTCTGCTCCGCTCAGCGACGACGAAGTCGCCTCCCTGTTCGAGGGCGCGCGCTGGGCGCCGTCATCGTTCAACGGGCAGCCGTGGCTGTTCCTGTACGAGACCGACGGCCCAGACCGCCCGGTGTTCGACTCGGTGCTGATGCCGCGCAACCGCGCCTGGGCGGCGAAGGCACCGCTGGTCGGGTTCATCTTCGCCAACACGCGCCTCCCCGACGGACGCGAGCCGCGCACCGCCGAATTCGATACCGGAGCGGCCTGGATGGCGCTGGCGCTCCAGGCTCGGGCGCTGGGCCTGTACACCCACGCCATGGCCGGCATCGACCGGCAGGCTGCCCACGACCGGCTCGGCGTGGACGCGGAGCACTACACGGTGATGTGCGGGTTCGCCGCCGGCCGTATCGGCCCGCGCGACGCCCT
>Ga0209754_1003376_pt1 | contig 10899 bp, 10 predicted proteins | sample MesohylBB_FD_187295 | JGI IMG/M metagenome (GOLD analysis project Ga0209754, IMG submission 187295) | Host-associated microbial community of the marine sponge Aplysina aerophoba from Gulf of Piran - sponge mesohyl, lysed by bead beating... | ecosystem: Host-associated > Porifera > Sponge >... | reverse complement strand
TCGCCTTTGCCGCCTGGTATTGGTGGTTGAGCGCAGGGGTCGAAGAAGGGCAGGCACGAAACTTGTTGTTGCTCCTGATGGTGTTCCTCGAAAACGTCCACGTGTTCAATTGCCGGTCTGAACGACTATCCGCTTTTAATATTCCGTTGCGAAACAGCCGGCTTCTCATTTTGGGTGTCTTGGCGGCTCAAGGGATTCATATCCTGTCAATGTACGTGCCGGCGACCCAACGTGCGCTGAAAGTCTCTCCGGTGTCTTTGGAAGAATGGGGCGCCCTTCTTCTCTTTGCGTCAATTATTCTCGTCACCATGGAGATTTTCAAAGTGGTGAAAAAGAACGCAATTTCCTAGTTTAAGGTATTGACAAGTTTGTCTACGTCATGTAGTATGCCTTCAACGATCCTACTTGGAGGTATGCTACATGAACATCATGGAAATTGTCAGCCGGTTCGAGAATCAATCCGAATGCATCCGGTATTTGGAACAAGTGCGTTGGGGTGATACCCCGATCTGTCCCTACTGCAAGTCTACAAAAACCACTCGCAATCAGCACCGGCACTACTGCTACACCTGCAAGACTTCCTTTTCGGTGACGGTCGGCACGATCTTTCACCAAACCCACCTACCCTTACAGAAATGGTTGCTGGCTGTGTCCTTGGTCTTGAACGCCAAGAAGGGCTTGTCGGCCCTGCAACTCTCCCGCGATCTGCAAGTGAACAAAAACACGGCCTGGCGCATTGGGATGCAGATTCGGAAGGCCATGTCACAACAGGAGCACCGGAAACTCTTAACGGGCATTATCGAAATGGACGAGACGTATGTGGGTGGGAAGCCACGAAAAGGCACCAAGAATAACCCGCCAGGCCGAGGCACCAAGAAGGCGCCGGTTGTGGGAGCCGTCGAACGCGGAGGCCATGTGACGGCCAAGGCCACCAAGAAAGATGAACTGAAAGGGAAGGACATGCGGGCGTTTGTCCGGGATCGGGTAGACACGCGGGCCGCCCATCTGATGACCGATGGCTATAAGGCGTACAACCGGATGAACCGGATTCTGCCCCATGACGTGATCAATCATGAAATCTGGTATGTGGACGGCGACATTCACACCAATACGATTGAGAATTTTTGGAGTCTGCTCAAGCGGGGGATGTTCGGGCAATATCATTCCGTGAGTCGGAAGCACCTGCAACGCTACGTGGACGAATTCTGTTTCCGGTACAATCGCCGGAAGATGCCTGCAATGGCGGCCTTTGAATCCACGATTAAGCGAGGGGTGGGGTTAGTCGCATGAACCAACAACCGCTATTGAAAGTCATTGCTGGAACGCCCGAACAGCCGCTTCGGATCGGAAATCTTGAACTTCAATGCTATGTCCTAGAAGACGAAACGCGCGTCTTAAATCGAACGAGCGTCTTGCGGGCGATTGGTCGGACCTCGAAGGCCAAGGGTGGACGGAAATATGATCAGGAATTCAAACTTCCTGTTTTTTTGACCGCGAGGAACCTAGAACCGTTTATTCCCAATGACTTAGGTGAGAATTCAAGTCCCATTCTTTTTGAGTACAAGGGCAAGCAAATGATTGGGTATCGGGCGGATTTCTTGCCTCAAATTTGCGAAATCTTCCTGGATGCGCATGCCGCCGGGGTTCTCCATGACAACCAAATTCATATCGCCACCGCGTGTCGCATTCTCCATCGAGGGTTTGCACGAATTGGCATTATTGGACTCATTGATGAAGCGACGGGCTATCAGGATCAGCGAGCCAAAACCGCCCTCGCCACGATTTTGGAAAAATTCATTGCCAAGGAATTACAGCCCTGGACGAAGACGTTCCCCTATGAATTCTATCAGGAGATTTTTCGGCTCAAGGGTTGGCCTGGGCCAGATGGCGTGAAACGTCCCATCATCATTGCGCAATATACCAACGATTTTGTCTACAACCGCTTGGCTCCTGGAGTTTTCGAAGAACTCAAGCGGTTAAATCCTCGATCGCCAACGGGAAAGCGCCGGGCAAAATTCCATCAATGGTTTACTCCTGATTTGGGGCATCCCAAACTTAAAGAACACTTAGCGGCCGTGATTGCCCTCATGAAAGCGTCGGCAAATTGGGGCAGCTTTGAACGAAATATCAACCGCGCCCTTCCTGCCTATAAGGATCAAATTCCGCTCCCGCTTGAGGAAGAATAGGGGCGAGGTCGTCGTGACCTCGCCCTTGTCTCAGGGCGATTCATCAAACTGCTTTTGCAATTTCACTAACTCATGTCTCCAAACTTCGAGGTTTTCGAGTAATATCCCTATACCGACAGCCGAAATTTTCGAAAGTTCTTGCTCTTCAAGATCCTCTTGCTTAAGGTTCACGCTGCAAGCAAAAACGGGCGCCGAACAGTTGGTTGCCTTACATTCAATAGCAACCTCAGCCGTCGCATCTTCTTCTATTGCTACCCCTTTGATCCTTACAGAGGCAGAGTTTTTCCCCTGTTCCCCAAATTCTCTTGTGTTTTCGATATTCATTTTCCTCCTCTCAAGGAATTGATCGCCTAGAATGAGAGGGAGGGCGAAGGCTACTCTCTCCTCGTCCCCCCCTCGGTGGCTACCTCCCACAGCTTACCGCACCAACGCTTTGAACATGTTGTCGTCTCCTGCCGTGGTCGCCGTCGTGATGAGCGCATAGCGGCCGAGTGCCGCACTGAGGCCGTGCAGATGGACCAAGTCGCTTCGACGCTCGGCTTCCTCTTGGGCCTGTCGCTCGCGGACGGCTTGGGCCACATTCTCGACAATCAGGACCGTGGGCTGGGGAGTTGTGGAATCGGGAGAATCTTGATACGGTAAGAGGGACCGCTGGCGATCCATGTTCACCTCCTGGCTAAAGGTTTAGGTGAATGACAAACGGCGTAGGGCTCCAACCCTACGCCGTTTGTGCGTTTTATAGTTGGTAAGGTCAGTTTACCATAGTCACCGTTTAGCTCCAAATCCACCAACAAGGTTGCTCCGTTCAAATACCCCGCCAGCTTCTTCGTGTCCGTCCCCGTAGAACGTCCCGTCAATCAAGTTCGCCCCGCTCCCCTAGCTGAATCGACCATTGGTCACCGCCAGCTCGTTCCAAGACAGATCGCCATACGCCCGGGCTCCCCGAAGATTACTGAACAGGACGTCCAACGTCGCGTCGCCGAAGTCATAGGTTAGCGCGGCCTGACCGTTGACGACCTGATCCGGCGCCGTGCGATCCAGCGCCACGACTAGGCCCGTCCATTCGGCTGAGCCGGTCACGGGGTTGGACCCGCTGGCGGTGCCGGCTGAATACGCAAGGAGGGTTTCTAAGCCTTCGATGCTGCCGTATCGACCCTGACCCCGCCAACGATCCACCTTGACGCCAAAAAAGTTCGTGCTCAGCCATCCCCCATAGACCCGGTAATCCACTGAAGCATCAAGGCCCTCGTCAAGCTCTCGCACGGACTGACGCCCAGTGATCTCGGCGTAATTGATCCCATACTGCGGTGCGCCGCTTCGCAGGGTAGCGTCTGGGTCAATCTGGCTTAAAGTCTGCGGGTCATAGTACGGTTCCCCCCACGACGGCTCGCAGTCACTACCGAAACAGGATGTACGTTCATTGGGAACCACGGCGCTCCGTGGCGTCGTAATCAGATCGGACAGAATGAGAGAATTGGCGCTACGGCCAATCGCGGCAATGTCTTCCCGGACTTGGCTTGGGGTGAGACCGGCCGGAGGGTCACCCAAGGCAGTAGACGGGCTACGCCCGCCCCCGCCTCCACAAGCAGCAAGTAAAATGGTGATGCTGAGCGCCACCGCGCCCAAAGAAGCGTGTTTCATAATATGACTCCTAAAATGAAAAAAGGTGAATGAGTGCCCGTTACATAGGCCTGGCCGGCCTATCCGTTGAGGCAATCAGGAGATCCCATGTATTTACCGGTTGGCAAGGCCTTTCGCCGTCCTGGTGGCCACCAGGGAACAGCGAACACGGCTCTTGTATTTCACGGGCGACCCGACAAGGGCAGCCCCAACGGATAGTGATGGGAACCATAGCAGAGGGATGGGGACGGGTCAATACTTGACACGCATAAAATTATACCTTAAACTAGGAAATTGCGTAATGGGAAGTATATGGAATAGTTGACAATGATTGTTTTCTTTGCCACACGCCTTGATTGGTCAAAGGCTTCCCCCGGGTCCTACGGCCTCTCCGCAATTGTAGCGGCGGTATCTGATGCCGCCTGGAGAGGCCGCAGGGCAGAACGCGCGACAAGCTCTACAATAAGAAGAGCCCGTCAACTATTCTTGATAATTCCCAAACTTAACGGAGTGGCTCCACGCCTCCTTGTAGGTTCGCCGTGACTGCGTCTGAGTACATCGGGGGCGGGTGCGCTGGGCCCTCTTCTGCATCAGGAGTCATTCATTGGGCTTGAACCCGATGAGGAGGAGTCGAAAAATGAAGTCCGAGACGCTGCCTGATAAGGAATCCCCATAGCCACATCATGAGCGAACAGCAGAAAGGAGTCAACCTGATGCGAGACCAACGAATGCTGTTAGTCGTCATGGCGGGCTGTATCATGGCCCTCAGTGGGTGTTTGGGGAGCGGTGGGTCGCTTCCTCCCATCCCCATCCCCGAACTCACGCCCGTCCCCCAACCGTTTCGGGCGCAGACCAGCTTGGTTGATGGGGTTCTCAGCGTGACCATCCCCACCCCGGACGGCCAGACCCGCACGCTCAATACCGTCAGAGACCTGGACGCGACGTGGGCGCTGTTCCTTCCCCGCCCGGTACAACCCAATTATTCCAGCCGCGAATGGTTACTCGTGGACAACCACTACGACGGCAGGGTGATGCTCTACGCCCTCACCTCGTGGAATGACGCCGACGCGACTGACTACCTCGCGGCGGGATGGTGGCTGATCTACCCACCTGACGTTCCCTTTTATGCGTTCCAGTCCGCCACGCGCGGGGTCTTTCTCGACGGCCCGGAACTTGATCCGGCCAATCCACCTGATCTTCCGCTCACGGGGACGGCCACCTATGTCGGCGGCGCCGGCGGCTTGTACTCGTACCAGTACGGCCGCTCATGGGGTGAGTTGGCCGATTCCTCCGAGTTCACGGAATTTCAGGGACAGATCTCATTGACCGCGGACTTTGACCAAAACCGCCTCACCGGGTGTATGGGATGCGTGGCACCCATCGAGACCGCACCCGGTCGCCACCTCTATCCCGCCGTGCCATGGCAGGGACCAGATCCTACCGCATTGCCAGCCGACTACGATCTGCACTTTGAAGCCTCCTTTGGTGCCAATGGAGCCTTTGAGGATACCGCCATTACCGTGACACATCCCGACCGCACCATCACGACCAGTGCGGGAACGTGGCAGGGACAGTTCTCGAACGTGCCGGATGTGCAGGGCAACCCCCGCCGCGTGGTCGGGTCGACCGACGTGCACTTCGCCGAAGACGACGGCTCGCAGGGACGCTTTACGGGCATCTTCGATGCACTGACCCCCCCACGCTCACACCGCCTGGTGGCAATGCAGTCAATCCGGAATGAAACGTGACGCCGTTAAGTATATAAAGCCCTTTGGAACAGAGACGGGTTGTTTGAAGAAAGAGTCGATGACCCGACCACCCGTCCCGCAGATCACGGGGCCTCACGACGCGCGGCGGCAGACGTTTCTCGCAACTGAAGCCCGCGCTCCTTCTACCAGGAAACAGGGGGGCCCGTCACCCATGTGCTGTATCTGCGACCATGACCATCCGCCGAGCAAGGTAACGTGCTCGCCCGGGCACCCCACAGCGACCAAGTATCATTGCCTAGATGTCCCCTGCGGCATAAGCGTACGAGCGCACACACCTTCAATCATACTGGAAGTCCATCAGGGGTTCCGAAGAACGCGGGAACATTCTGGCGAACTTGAAAGGCGCGACGTCTATTGATGAGCGGGAGGAAAGCGCTCTTGCGACAGATTCATAAACAAGATGAAACGCTCATCGCCCCAGGATATTGGACCAACGCTATTGTGGAAGAGATTCGGCGATCACGCCCTGGGCAGAGTGTAAGCAGGGACCATCCACGGTGTATTGATGGTTCCGGACAGGAGGCGCCATGAAAGCACGGCATTGGGGGCATGTGGTGTTTTATGTGAAAGATCTGGAGCGGTCGCTTGAATTGTATCGGGATCTTGTGGGGTTCAAGGAAGTCGGGCGGACGTTGGGGGGGAAAGCCGCGGGGCTGACCGCCGGTCGGACTCATCATGAATGACTCTTGATCGAAGTGGGAGACGCCCCGGGTCCTCCGCAAGGGGTGCGGCGTGGGCTTTACCATATTGGCATCAATATTGGGGAAAGTTCGGGTGAACTGCGGTCCGCCAAAGAGGAGTTGGCGCGCAACGGTATCCCGATCTCCGGCATGAGTGACCATACCGTGACTCACAGTCTCTATCTCCATGATCCGGATGGGAACGAAGTGGAGTTGTATATCGATGTTCCGGGAGTCCATTGGGAAGAAAATCCCCTGCTTGCCCTGTCTCCCCTCAAACCGCTAGCTTTATAACGTCAGCTGCAGGCGGCGTCGCGTGAGCGACACGAGAAGAACGGTGGGGTCCAGGCCTGTCAGCGAACCGCCTGAAGGTTCGGGACTGCCTGTCGTCAAGAAACAAGGAAGGCATCGAAGGCCTGTTTCATGAACACGCTATTGCACCGTCAACCCCGTTCGGCGGCCAAGCTGGCAGCCACGAATCTGTGTCTGCTGCTGCTGGGGTGGACGGCCTGTCAACAGGAGGAAAGCCCGGCGCCGGCGCCGCCGCCCCCGGAAGTGCAGGTGATGACCGTTGTCGCCAAGACCATACCCGATGAGGTGGAATTCATCGGGCAGACGGAGTCCTTCCGGCCGGTGGAGATCCGGTCGCAGGTTACGGGCATTATTAAGAAAGTCTTGTTTGCCGAAGGGCGCGACGTGGCAAAAGGCGAGAAGCTCTATCTGATCGATCCCGTTCCTTTTCAGGCGTCGTTCGCCAGTGCCAAGGGGCGGGTTGGTCAGGCGCTCGCTCGCTTGGCACAGGCTCGGGCGGAGTTGGCGCGCGTCACGCCGTTGCTGGCCGAACAGGCCGTGAGCCAAAAGGACGTTGATGACGCGGTGGCGGAGACACTCGGGGCGGAAGCCGCGCTGGTCACGGCGAAGGGCGATTGGGAAAAAGCCAAATTCGATCTGCACAATACCCGCATCGTCGCGCCGGTGGCGGGACGCCCCGAACGCAGTCGTTTGTATGAAGGGCGGCTGGTCTCGGCGCAAACCGACCTTCTCACGAGCATCCATCAAATGGATCCCATGTATGTCAACGTGAATATACCGGAAAGTTACATTTTGCGGCGGCAACGAGAGTTGGCCGCGCACCGCGTGGAACGCCCCGATCTTTTTCAACTGCGGGGGACGATGACGATGGCCGACGGCACCACGTATCCACACGACGGCACCTTGGATTTTGCCGGCATACGATTTCGTGCCGAAACCGGCTCACTTTCGGCACGCTTCAAATTTCCCAATGCGCGCCAGCGCATGTTTCCCGGAGACCGGGACAATCGTCCGCTTTATGCCCTGTTTCCCGGGCAGTTCGTCAAAATTCGAGTCCGGGGGTACATGCGCAGAGACGCGATCTTGGTGCCCCAGCGGGCCGTGCAGCAAGGCCCCCAGGGGCTTTTTGTGTACGTCGTGGATGAGGAAGACAAAGTGGCCCTCCGCCCGGTCACGGCCAGCGCCTGGCATGAACGGGACTGGCTCATTGACGATGGGGTGCACCCGGGCGATCACATGGTCGTCGAGGGGTTTCATCGTATTCGACCGGGAACGCGCGTCACATCCGTTCCCTATCAGCCGACGTCTCCGTCTTCAGATACTCAGGGTTCCGAAGTCGGCGCTCGGGAGCAGTCGTGAGTCCCCATTTTTTTATTGATCGTCCGATCTTTGCGTCGGTGTTGTCCATCATCATTGTCGTGGTCGGGCTTGGGTCGTTACGGATTTTGCCCATCGCGCAGTTTCCGCAGATCACGCCGCCAATGGTGCAAATCGACGCGGACTATCCCGGGGCCAGTGCCGAGGTGGTGGCCGAATCCGTGGCACGGCCGATAGAGGTCCAACTGCCGGGCATTGACAACCTGCTGTATTACGATTCCACGAGTACCAATGACGGTCATCTGACCATGCGACTCACGTTTGAAATCGGGACGGACGTGGATATCGCCCAGGTCCAAACGCAGAACCGGCAACGGCTTGCCGAACCACAATTGCCGGAGGAAGTCATTCGGCAAGGCGTCACGGTCAAAAAGACTTCCCCGAGTCTGTTGGCGGTGGTGGCGTTGAGTGCCACCGATCCCAAACATGATACGGTGTTTCTTTCCAATTATGCCCTGCTGCGCATGCTCGATAGGATCAAACGATTACCCGGAGTGGGCGATGCCCTCGTGTACGGCGGGCAGCACTACTCCATGCGGATCATTCTCGATCCCGTCCGTATGGCCCAACTCGATCTGACGCCGACGGATATTGCCAACGTGGTTCGTGAGCAAAATCGCGATTTTCCGGCCGGGCGCATTGGGCGTGAACCCGCGCCCCCCGGGACGGAACTCACCATTCCGATTATTACGCAAGGCCGTCTGAGCGCCGTCGAGGATTTCGAGACTATGATCGTTCGCGCGTATCCCGACGGATCCATGGTCTCTTTGCGGGACGTCGCACGCGTCGAGCTGGGCGCGCAATCGTACAATCTCGAGGCGCGCTGGAACAGCAGGCCCAATACGTTTCTCCTCACGTTTCTTGCTCCGGGGGCGAATGCGCTGGACACGGTGAACCGGGTGCAAGAGGAGATGGAACGACTCGCCCGGCAGTTCCCGGCGGGCGTGTCCTACGATATTCCGTATAATACGACGACATTCATCGAGCTCTCCATCAAGGAAGTGGTGAAGACCCTCCTGGAAGCGATGGCGTTGGTGATTTTGGTCGTGTTTCTGTTTTTGCAAAGTTGGCGCGCGACGCTGATCCCGGCCGTCGCCGTGCCGGTCTCCTTGATCGGCACGTTTGCCGGCCTGGCGGCATTGGATTTTTCCATCAACACGTTGACCCTGTTCGGCATGGTCCTGGCGATCGGCATCGTGGTCGATGACGCCATTCTCGTCGTGGAAAACGTTGAACGGCACATGACACAAGGCGGCCTGTCAAGCAGGGACGCCGTCAAGCAGGCCATGACCGAGGTGACGGGGCCGGTGATCGCGAGCGTGCTCGTCCTGTCCGCGGTGTTTGTGCCCGTTGGATTTCTTGGAGGCATCACGGGTGAATTGTACAAACAATTTGCGGTCACCATTGCGCTGTCCGTGCTCATCTCCGGGCTCGTGGCGCTGACGTTGAGTCCGGCCCTCTGCGCCACGGTGTTACAGTCCGGGCATCAGGCGAAGAACGGGGGGTGGAGATTGTTCAACCGATCGTTCGATTGGACGCAAACGTTCTACGTCGGAACGGTGGGACGCCTCCTTCCACGAGCCGGCATGGGTCTCGGCCTGTTTGCCGTTCTCATATTCGGCACGTGGGGGTTATTTGAGCGCGTCCCTGAAAGTTTCCTGCCGGATGAAGATCAAGGCTACTTCATTACCATCGTTCACCTGCCTGACGGGGCGTCGAAAGAGCGCACGCTCAACGTGGTTGAACAAGTCGAGCGGTACTTTCAGTCGATTCCCGAGGTGCATTCAACGGATACGCTGGTGGGCCAAAACTTTGTGTTCAATACCCGGGGCACGAATCAAGCCACGATGTTCATTCCGCTGCACGATTGGGACAAACGCCGGGCAGCCCGCCAACGGGCCCAGGCCTTGATCGGGGCGGCCTTTCAACAGTTTGCCGCAATCCCCGAAGCCCTGATTTTGGCGTTCAATCCTCCGGCGATCAGGGGCTTGGGCGCCACCGGGGGGTTTTCACTCCAGCTCCAGGACCCCAGTGGGGGCGATTTCGCCAAGCTTGCCGGGGTCGCGCAGGAATTCGTGACACAAGCCATGCAGCATCCCGCCATCGCCTTCGCGGGCACCAGCTTTCGAGTCAGGGCGCCTCGACTCTACGCCCACGTGGACCGGGCCCATGCCAAGGCTCTCGGGGTCCCGATTTCCGACGTGTTCGATACCATGCAGGCCTACTTTGGAAACTTGTACATCAATGATTTCGTCAAATTCGGTCGCGTGTATCGAGTCCAGACGGAAGCCCCCCCGCACTACCGTTCGACGCCGGAAGATATCAGGAAGCTCTACGTTCGCGCGCAGCATGGGGATGGATCGGCAAGCAGCATGATCCCCCTGAGTACGGTGGTCACCACCGAATTTACCAGCGGCCCTGATCCGGTCACCCATTTCAACGGCTTCAATACGGCCTTGGTGTTGGGAGGCGCGGCCCCGGGGTTCAGCTCGGGAGAAGCGCTTGCTGCCCTGGAACAAGTGGCGGATGAAATTGTGAGGCCACGGGGGTATACGATTGACTGGAGTGGCATGTCTTTTCACGAACGCAACGCGGGCGGGCAAACCATCATGGTGTTTGGCCTTGCGCTGCTCATGGTGTTCCTGGTGTTGGCTGCCTTATACGAAAGCTGGTCGATGCCGTTCGCGGTGCTCTTGGCCGTCCCGTTCGGCGTGTTCGGCGCCCTGAGCGCCGTGTGGGTGCGAGGCCTGGACAATGACATCTATTTTCAAATCGGTTTAGTGACCTTGATAGGCGTGGCCGCCAAGAATGCCATTTTGATCGTCGAATTTGCCAATAAACTCTACGAAGACGGACGCTCGCTGTCGGATGCGGCCCTCGCAGCGGCACGCCTGCGTTTTCGGCCTATCGTGATGACGTCCATGGCGTTTATCCTGGGCGTGGTTCCCCTGGTCG
>Ga0209754_1003375_pt1 | contig 10902 bp, 12 predicted proteins | sample MesohylBB_FD_187295 | JGI IMG/M metagenome (GOLD analysis project Ga0209754, IMG submission 187295) | Host-associated microbial community of the marine sponge Aplysina aerophoba from Gulf of Piran - sponge mesohyl, lysed by bead beating... | ecosystem: Host-associated > Porifera > Sponge >... | reverse complement strand
GCCAATAACAACTTCGCGGTCGAAAACCTCGCGACCGCGGCCTGAAAATTCATGCCTTCTCGCCATCGCGCAGGTTTTACCATAAGAGAATCGCACCCCTCTAGGCCCTTGCCCGCGCCGATACGAATTACCTATACCGGACAGTGCGGCCGTCGACAGTCGCCGAGGTGCCGACACCGCGTGCCGAAATTAACTCTTGCTCTGTTCAAGTCTTGAAAATCGGCACCCTTTGATCAATCTGAAACTATGCCGGCAGAACCGTCCCGATTTGACAATGGCTCGCAAGGCGACCGTTCGGCGCGTGTCGATTCCGGAGTTCGCGATGGCGCATGCGGGACCGGGGTTTACGAAGAAAGTCCTGTTCTCGCTCCAAGCCCGCGCGGCAGTTCCAGCGGTAACGAACGGATAGGATGAGCCGGACCGCCCCGCATTTTCGCTCTTGGCGCCTATTGCGGAATCGAGCGTCCGAATTATGCGCGCGCTGCCACAACGGGCCCGACTGGAGATTTACCGAACGTCGTCAACGGGGAACCGGAAACTGCTTCAAGTTAAATGATTGCTCGCAGCCGTTCTGCCGCCAATCGGGTTGTTGAAGCATTGAGTCCGCATTCTTCACCGCGATTGCTCCAGAGCCGAATGAGCGCCGACAAGTCGTCCCGGTTCCTTCCTGGAGAGCGAGGCGGCGCAGGCGAGATGTATGGCGACTATTCTATTGCGACGGCGCTCGATCATCACGAGGGAGCGGTTCGCGAGGCCCTAGCTCGGCTACCGGCTCGGCTTAGGTTATTCCCTCTTTCCGGTGTACGCAAGCCAGCCTCCGGCCGATTTCGCGGCGCATGCCGTAGTTGCGATTCATGATCCAGGCATAGCGGAGGCCGAAAGGGAAGGTTCGTTCCCAGGCCGCACCGACGATACCGTGATCGCGGCCATGTAGGCGAACAATCCGAACCATAAGACGCAGCGGATGCTCTATGCCGAGATCAGCCGGGCGCGCGACCGGGCCGAACTGGTTACCGACGACAGGGTGACGCTGCGTGAGCAACTCGAAGCGGCCACCGGCGAGCGCATCGCGGCACCGGTGGCGGTGGTCCCCGTCGAAGACTGCGACAAGCACCTCGCATGCTCGATGATGGCGACGCACCTGCCGGAGGGCGCCGCGGCGTGCCCGGGCGGGCGGATCCGCTACTGGATCGCCTCCGAGCGCTACGGCCGGCTCGGTGGCCTTGTGTTCGGCGCTGCTTTGTGGCACCGGAAGGCGCGGGATCGGCACATCGGCAGGCCCCAGTCGGCGCGCGTGTAGTTGGAGGCGCGATGATCATTATTCACTGCACTGAATATTCCTAGGTGACGAACCATTGATAATGCAGCGGTGACAGCTTGGCTTCGGTTTGACAACTAAGTTAATATGAGACTGATACGACAACCCCTTGCCAACATCACCCGATATCAAGCCTGTTGGGAAGCTGCGCTGTATCGTTCCTCAAAGCTGTTCTGTAGGAATTGCGCAATCGATCGGTTGCCGGTTCCAATCCACACATGTACTTGAGCAGGCGTGTGGCCAATCCAGATCCGCTTGAAATCATCTTTTGCTGAGTCGGTTCCCAAATTATGTGGACGAAGGGAGATTGTGCCATATCAGTAGGAAAGGATTGAGCTGCCTGCAGAGCAGCTTCCAATCCATCTCTAGCTGCGAGTCCGGCTATCGCCGTTGCGAAGGAGACTTGACCCACGGGCCGGAATAGTACGTTGCGAACGTCCGGATTACGCGCGACAACCGCAATACCGCTTTCGGGGCCTTCCTCCATGTATTGCCGAAGTTGGGGATTGGCATCCGCCAAACCCCTAAAATAGGCTAAAGCGCGACCATAGTAGTGATCGATGCGGACTTCTGGTAACCGTATTGAAAAAGCGTCCTTGATTTCGTTTTTTTCTTCGGCGCTGGAAGCAAGCGCACTGGGAAGGACACGTTTGATCACGTTGTAGAGAGTGGCAATAGAAAACAAGGCATCGGAGTTTCTAGGAATGGTGGCGGTAAACCGCTCAATGTCGACCTGACCACGGGAGAACCAGTCGTGCTCATCGACAAGTCGGCGAGTCAGAATTGCCGGCAAGTCCACTTCATCCAGAATAATGATGTCCTTAGTGCCAACTGGCACTGCTCGCTTGTTTAAGTCAACAAACAGTCGGCGTGTCCGTTGGATACCCTCTTCTGTATTAGAGTGCGGAACAAACAACACGGTCAGAATGTCTCCGCCGGCGGCTCCGCCGTTGGCCCAAGCTCGTTTTATGCCCGCGACGCGATGCTGGCCGTCAAGGGCGAAGAGGCGTTCCGTACCTCGGAGCTCCAAGAATCCAACACGCTCTTGTTCCGCCAAGTAATCGATGTTTACTCGATCAAACTCAGGGCGAGCACTTATGTCAAACGGATGCCATACGGGCTCGCCGCCATAGATCCCGACTACAATGGCGTTGAAGAATCGACCATCGTTTGCTCGTAGATACTGGGCGATAGCACTGGCGCGATTCCATTTGCCGGATCCCGAATCCTGAAGCTGCCGTTGGATCAGCTCACTGAGTCGTTCGTTCCGATGAAGTTCTCGTGCGAACCCAATCCGGTCCTTGACTTCGGACAACGGCATAATGGCAGAGTAATAGACCCAAGCTCCAAATTGGCCTTGGAGGGCTGGTAAAAGTATAGGTCCCATCATGGCCATGCGTTCCTTCCTGCTCGAACGGCGGCTGAGAAGTCCTTTACGCTGTAATGAGGCATCATTGCGTCATTGAAGTCCTTCTCCAAGATCTTGATATCAATCGTTTGAGTGTCAACTTCCGACCATCCGAGTGTAAGCTCACCTTCAAAAACCTGTAGGAACTTTCGAACATGTAACCGTCCTTGTTCAGCATCTTTTTCCCAAAAATATTTGAGGCAACGTTTCCTAAGGGAGCGCGTTGCGATTCCGCCATAGAGAGATAGCCCAAAGGGAGGAAGACAATCGAGGGCATGGCCGACGTGAAAGCAATACACGCCGGGGTGAGTGCTTATGTGTTGTACATGTTCACGCTCGAATGGGCAATATTGCCAATCAAGGTTGTATTGATCACAAAACTGACGCCAGCGGTCAGGGAAGACTTGCGTGCGTACAATTCTCAGTTCACGCTCTCCAATTTCTGCGAGAAAGGGATTCAGGGTCATTTCATTCTCACACTCTTCGATGGCTTTAGGTGTTGTTGTGCGATTCTGGAAACGGTTACAGAATACAGTCTCTAGTGAGCGTTTGATCTGTTAGGCGCTACTCCAGCAAATTATCTTTTGTGTCCGTGCTTCTGAGCGAATTCTGCATAGAGCTTGACCGACTTGAAGAGACGCTAGGGACATCGTGTTCCCAAAGATGCGTTTTGTCGGGCCCGACCGTGCCTGGGTATTGAAGGCCAGGGTCATGCCCATATTGTCCAAGAAGCCATCCTCGGCGCCCTCGAAATCGTCAGGCGATTGGGATATCAGCATGAGGGATCCACCTTTTGAGCGGCTCATTCGGACGAGGTTGCCAAGTGCAGGAAGCTTTGTCGACAGGATCACATGGGCTTCGTCGAGCATGGTCAGATGACGAAGGTCGCGTGTGCCCCGGTCGTCTGTCGGTGCGTCCGGTTGAGAGTTGATCCAGCGGTCCAGGGCATCGAGGGTCAGGTTGATGATCAGTCGCCGCATTTCCGCCGACCCGTCTTGTGGAAGCTGGATGATCCAGCTTCTTGAAAAGAACGCAGCTGGCGAAAGATCGGGCGTGAAAAGGGCGAATTGGGTCAGTTCGTTCAACGTCGCCGTCAGTTCGTCGGACTTGCGTCCACGGTCTTCGTACTCCGTTTCCAGTGCCAATGCGACATCAGGCAGGTTCGCCGGCGCATCTGCTGAAGTGTTACGAAGGACTGATGCGACAGCCTCCCTCAGCGCCTCTGACTGGATTCCGCTGGGCTTGCGCGCCTTTACCGTGGCGATCGAGTCCCGAATGCGGGCGGCGGCGGTTTTGATGGAGGTGTCGTCACTGGAAGGAACATGCAGCACGTCCAAGGGGATCGCCATCCCTGGAGAGGAGATCGACGTGGCTCCGAAGTCCCGTGTAAAGCTGTCGGTGAGGTCGCCCTTGAAGTCGAACGCTAGGACCGGAAGCTCGCAGTGCCGGCGCAAAGTGCGGAGCATGTCGACCGCGGTCCTGGTCTTGCCGGAACCGACACCGCCCATAATGGCCATGTGCGGGCTGCCGCCAGCCCCGTTCACTGAAAACGTTACTTGTTCGTCCGATTTGAGGTCGCGAGCGATTTCGCCGACGGGCAATCGGACTTCTCCGGCATAGGTGGGCGCCGCGGCAGTCGGAGGGGCATTGTCGCGCCGGTCGCCGTCTCCAGAAAAACTCGCGAGTTCGGCCAGGCGCGCGACGAAGCCTTCCATCTGCTGGCCGCCGTCGTCCCAGTCCTGCCTGAGAAGAAACGCGCCCCTGTGCCAATGGCGTGTGACCAACCCCTGCAAGACCCTCTTCGTCATTTCAGCATCATCGCTGTGCTGGGTGATGAGTGCTAACCAGGCGGCAGCATGATCGTCCTCGCCGAACAATTGCATGCCGCGTAACGGGATCGCCATGTCCTCGCTGTCTTCGTCCTTCAATTCCGGTGGCTGCTCAGGCAGAGACAATGATCTGCCCACGGCCAGCCGGGCGGCGACATATCGATGCTTCCAGCCCAGCTTCGTGGTAAGGTCGGCGCAAATGTCGTCCGCGGTTCGGGTCGTCCGAAAGGTGGATGTCGCAATATCCGGAATGCCGACAACCATCTCTAGACGTGCTCCGGATCGAGTTTGTGGACGTTCGTCACGGCTATACCCTTGTCGCTGCGGATCTTCAGTTCGAAGGCAGCCAACAAACGCTCTCTGATTGCATCGAGTTTGTCGTCGACGACCTCTTCGTCGGTGGACAGGAGAATCACCTGGCCCGAGCGGTCCGTGAATGTGTTCAGGACGCCAATTCTTTGAGCCCGGCTCAGCCGCGCCAATGGTGTATCGACGACGAACGGAAATGTCCGACCGCTGACTCTCGTGATCGCCGTAATGAGAGCTTGGGTGAACACCTGGCTGGCGCCAGCCGACTTGTCGACCCCGTGCAGGTCTTCACCGTCCCCTGTCAGCATTCTCACTTCGCAATCCGGGGTGATCTCGATTCGGTCCACCCGATCAGACAGGTGAGCCATCGCTTTCCAGGCCCGCGTCATCTCCTCGGCGACCTCGCCAACCTCACTCGGCAACGCGTCCTTCAGGAGGTCCTGGATGAGTTCTGCGTAGCGATCGGCGTAGTCAGCCCGCCGCAATGCGGGAGCACTGGCTCCCTGGCGTGACATGTAGCGTCCGAGTTCCGCTCGCTTCTGGGCAAGTTCCGCCTCCTTGCCCTGGATGGCTCGATCAGCTTCATTTCTCTGGGATTTGTACTGTCCCATCTGTTCGGAGACCTCCCTCAATCGCATGGTGAGACGCTCCACTTCCGGCGCTGTCGATTCGAGTTCCTGCCATTCCCGCTTCTTGGATTCGGCTCGTTCGACGGTAGTACGGAATCGTTCCTCTTGGCTGGCGACTTCTCCTTCGGTGTGATTGTCGAGCGACAGCAAGCGTTCGATGGCTCGGTCGCGCATCGTGCCGTTGAGGGACGGATGGCGATAGTTCTCTGGACAGCCCTCGGGGGCTGGATGCCACAGGGCGTCCCAAGCTTCCTTGCCAGCTTCGACAACGGCCATTCGGCGGTCTTCATCGAGCGGTGGGTCGATCTCCGAGACACGGCGTCGAAGTTCGAGGGCGAAGCGGTCGAGATGCTGGGCACCTTCGTCGCGGCCTGCTTCCCATCGCTCGCGCTTTGCTTCCGCCTCGAGTCTTTCTCGCGTGCGGTCCCGTAATTCAGGACCCGCGACCGCCAGCGCGACATCTTCCTGGATAAGGGCCAGCAATGCGTCCATGGCGCGCTGCGCTTCGTCGCGAAGCCGTTGCTCGGCTTGCATGAGCTTTCCGACCATTGCGGTCGTGCCTTCGCCACGGCCGCCGAGGGCTTGGGTCAACTCGTCGATTTCGGCCGTAAGTCCGGGCAGAACTGTTACCGCCTCGTTGTAGCGATCCCTCTCCGTGACTATGGCTTCCGAAATCGCGGCAATTTCGGCCTCCACCTTCTTGATCGTGCTGTCGGTCGGTGCCGCCGCCAAGGTGCGTCGATGTTGCGCATAGGTCGCGAGCGAGGACTCCAGTTTCCGCAGGATGGGGAGACCGAGAAGGCCCTCGATCCCGCGTCGAACTTGTTCGCGCATTTCGCGATTTGCATAGCGCTGCACCTGTTCGCCGTCGAAGAGAAAGAACTCGGCGAGACTAGGGTGCAGAAAGCGTTGCGCTATCCAGTCACGGAACCATTCATCTCGATTCTCGATTCCGGACGGGGGTATGACGGGTTCTCTGCCAAGTCCTTGAAAAATCGTGAGGTCGTCGTCGCTTGGCTTGTGCTGGCGGTTCTGGCGAAAATGCCAGATCCGCGTGAGCTCGATAGGATCTCCGCTGTCGTCCTCGACCTCGATCGACACAGAGCATCTTGCCGGGCCGGTCTCCGTCGCCCGATGGTGAAGGGTGTTGCTCAGGAACTGACTGTAGCTGGCCTTGAAGCGATCAACGGCATCGCCATGGGCATCTGCCCGGGCGCGGGGCACGAGGACCAGCCCGTCGCGTCCGAACAATCCCAGCGTGAGGGCTTCGAAGAAAGATGTCTTCCCGTACTCGTTGGGCGCCCTGATGAGAATGACGTTCCGGTCGCCATGCGGGGTCGGAAAGTCGAATCGGGCGTGCCTGTAGGAACGCCAATTGATAAATTCGACCGAACGGAGGTGCATTATTCGTCCGATTCGGTCTCAATGTTATCAAAAATCTCGTTGAACGCTTCCGTTATCCCGCGTTTTCGGAGCTTGCCCTGCTGATCCATCTCTACGGCGATCAGCTGTTCAAGCACACTTGGATCGAGTCCCGCTTCCTTGCACTTCGAACGGACCAGCCTTCGGCCTGCTACACTGCGAAGGAGTACGACGTGGCCGTTCGGCATCACGTACCTCCGGTGGCCGCGGTGCGCTGCGCTTCCGCGTTTCGTTCCGCACTGACAATCACATCCTCCACCCAAAGCTCCCGTATGCGTTCGATTTCCGACTGGGCAATCAAGACCATTTCCGATTGTGCTTGAAGCGCCAGCAGCCGATCCAGAACTTCACGCCTGGTAGCCATATTGAACGGACCGGGCACGAATACGCCCTTCTTGGTGATCGTCACGCGCCCATTGCGGCGCCGGGCAAGACGGCGCGTGGGGTCGTTGCGAATTTCCACGAGCCAGTCGCGAAACTTGAGCAGCGGCATGAATTGATCGAAACCGGAATCGACGAAGCCCGCCAGGCTCTTGTCCTTCTCGACGACCGTGCACGTCCAGCACCCGAAACGAGAAGATGTCGTGCCGCACGAAGGCGCGTCGGCCGTGGAAGTTACGACAGGGCATTCGCCGCCGCCCGCGTCCCGATAGAGCTGGATCAATCGATCGTGGCTGCCGCCCCAGGGAGGCTTGTTCTCTGCGAGGAATTCCCAAACATCGTCGGTGTCGAGTTCGAGGATAGGCCGGAACACCAGACAGCCCGGAAGATCGTTATGCCGGTTCAGTCGCGAACCGTTGTCGTAGCGTGCCGCCATGCCGGCCCGCGCGGCGCTCTCACTTCTGCGCACGCCAAGGAGAAGTATCACTTCGCCAGAGATGCTCGCCTGCTCCCGAATGTAGTTGCTGGTCGGCTGGATCTTCATGCGATCGGTGCACCAGCGGAAGCTTCGGTTGGGTGAGGGATAGCCGCGGCCGATGAGATTGACCCAGAACGTCTGATTCGGTTCGGGTGCGGTCGTGGCGACGATCACGGGCAAGTCGAATGCCCGTGCCGCCTTCTCGATCTCCGCGAGGCCGACCCGGACATGTTCCATTACCAGGGGACTCTCGACGAGCGTGTCGTTCGCGACCACATGGACGGTCCGCGTTCGTTCGCTGCGTGGCAAGGAGACCAGGCGCTCGATAACGAGGTGCGCGACGAGGGTGCTGTCCTTGCCGCCGGAGAATCCGACGATCCACGGCTTGCCGTGAGGCTCCGCGTATTCCTCCTGAATCTGTTGTCGGATGAAGGCAAGGTTGTCGTCGGAGGCGGATTGGGGAGGTAGGTCGGGGGTGGCGTGTCCGTGTCGTTCGGTGGTGCTGGACGGTGCCGAGGCCTCTGATGCGTCGGTACGCGACATCCAGTCGAGGCGGTTCTGGGCCGCCGGCATGGTATCCGCGCTCATGCGCGTGCCGCCGGCGACAGGGCGGTGGCCCGAAGCTGACCGTCCCGCCGCTGAAGTGTGTACAGGGTGTTAGCGCTTGATCGTCTCGTGGCGGCCATGATCATGGGAATTATATACGATAGTAACCAAACCAGATTTTTTAAGACGAATCCCGGCCAGTCAGCTTCTTCATATACTTCCATTCCCCAACCTTCTTCGGAGGCGTTAAGACGATTTTCCTAGCTACAGCTTCTGGCGTTGCGCGTAGAGGCTCGAAGTCCTCGTAGTACTTGGACTTTTCGTTGCGCTTGATCGCGGCGCTCTGCTTCTGTGCCATCTTATTGCTCCTTTGTGATTCACAATATCATGTTGCTTCGAATCCTCCAAGCGGCTATTACTCTCCCTTATTCTCCCGCAACTATCATCGGAACCCGCTCTGCCTAGTCTTTCATCCGAACACAGTTAACTCAGATCATGCCGTAGTCTCTAGTATGAGCAACAACATTAAATGAAGCAATTGGCGGTTCCCGCGTTCACGGTATTTGGGGAACCCCGGCACGATTGCGCTGTCCGCGCGGCGCGCGCTCCGGACAACCGTTCACGGCAGCGTTCAGGGCGTCGGCGGCAGTCAGACAACACGGATCGTCACCGCTGGACCAAACGCTTACGTACCTATAGTCAGGTCGAGTGGAAACAATTACCTTGAATCGACCAGTTTTCCGCAAGGTCGCAGCCATGATCGAGGGCGTTCTGCGCCACTGCTCGAATATGGAAATCCAGCGCCAGCATGTCGATTCCTACGGCTAGAGGCATTCGTTCATCTTCTCGGCTTTGAACTGGCTCCGAGGCTCAAGGCGATCTTGCGCTAGGAATTGATGCTGGAATCGGAGGGCTAGCGTGCCCAACCTTGCCCCCATTCTTTCGGGCGTTGCGGATCGGGACGAGATCGTGCGCCAATACGATGAAATGGTGAAATACGCGGCTGCGATGCAGCATGGCGTTGCCGACCCGGAATCAATCCTGCGCCGTTTCTTTCGAGGCGATGTGATGCGCCCGACCTACAATGTGCTGGCAGAACTCGGGCGCGCCATCAAGACGATCTTCCTCTGCTACTATCTCGAACTCGAGAGCTTTCGCCGCGAGATCCACGAAGGCCTGAACGTGATCGAGAACTGGAGCAGCGCGAACGGCTTCGTGTTCTTCGGGAAGGGCGTTGAGATCGCAACCAACCGGGCCGGAGATCAGAAAATTGTGGCGCTGTCGCTCCAACTCGTCCAGACCTGCTTGTCTACGTCAACACGCGCATGGCGCAATCGATCCTCGCTTACCCGGGTTGGGAAGGCCGGCTATCGTCGGAAGACATGCGCGGGCTCTCGCCATTGTTTTACCTGTACATCAATTCCTACGGTCGCTTCGAGCTTGATCTCGATGAGCGCATCGACTTCGAACGGAGGGCTGCATGATCGTCATTTCGGGCATACCCATGATGACAGGCCGGATGAACAATGGATCGTTGCCCTTTCTGTGTTCATTCAGGGGCATTTCCAATTTAATGCGCAAAAAACGCTCAAGGCATACCCAAATTGAGCAGCTCCGCCGCCCGCATCGGCTATGCAAGGATATCGACCGCGGACCAGAACCTCGATGCCCGAATCGCGGTGCTCGAGGCCGCGGGATGCACCTTGAACCGAACCGAAGCCGGCAGCGGCTCCAGCCTCGAAGGTCGCCGCGAACTCTCGGTTCGCGTCGCACCACACCACTGCCTCCGGCGGTGCCTCGGACTCCGCGTTGTATGTTAACACGCACTAAAAATCGTGACCCGTTCGCTTTGCTCCGGGGATGCCTCTTGATTGTCCTGGCATGCTTGCGACAATTGCGCGATGCGACCTTCCAAGCTCCGATTGTCACCGTCGATCATCACAACAAGAGCCTCAGCCACGCGATTGCGGTTTTGACGGTACGCGCTCAACTCCGTCGGAAATTTGGTGCGCGCGAATTGCTCGTCTGATCCCGTCCCGCCTGGGGCTCTCTCGATACGAATGCGTCGACTGTCCCAGCCCATGTTTTTCTCTGAAACTCTATTCGGGCTTTGGGCACACTTTCCCCTGGCCGCCGGCACCCGTTTTTTTTCGAGAGGCAGCCACGGTGGCGTCAGTCTGGAAGGCGTCGCCGGTCACTCACTGTCGGCGATTATTCGGGCTCCCCGGAAACGGCCTCGTGACGGGCCGAGAGCGGTTGAAGGCGACGCCGGGTCTCAGGCGGTTCGGGTCGGCATGTCGGTTTGTTCCTCGCGTTCCAGCGGGTCGAAGTATCCATACTGCTTGAGCTTCTTCAGCCAGCGGCTGGCCTTGCGGCCGACGGAGATGCGCTCATAGTCGATCCCGGGATCGGCATAGGGCGTGCCGTCGCGCAGCATGGCATAGATGGTGCGGAGCATCTTGTGGGCCACGGCGACGATGGCGCGCTTGTATCCGCGCCGGCTCGTCACCGCCTGGTGATAGGCCTGGAACTGGCAGCACCGGGTCCGAACCGCCGCATGGGCGCATTCGACGAGAATGGCG
>Ga0209754_1003373_pt1 | contig 10907 bp, 7 predicted proteins | sample MesohylBB_FD_187295 | JGI IMG/M metagenome (GOLD analysis project Ga0209754, IMG submission 187295) | Host-associated microbial community of the marine sponge Aplysina aerophoba from Gulf of Piran - sponge mesohyl, lysed by bead beating... | ecosystem: Host-associated > Porifera > Sponge >... | reverse complement strand
GGGGTGTACATCAGTTACGACGACGGCGGCTCGTGGCAGGAGCTGAACCCGGATCTGCCGGACATGCCGATCACCGACGTGATCCCGGAGCACGACGAGCTGGCGATGGCGAGCCACGGGCGGGGGTTCTGGGTGCTCGACAACATCGCCCCGCTGCGCCAGGCCGAGCCGGGGATGACGGAGCGGGACCTGGTGCTGTTCGATCCGGCGGTCGCGTACCGGTCGGCGAATGGGGTGGTGCTGTCGTGGTGGGTTGGGGAGGGGAATGAGAGTGCGGCGGATGCGAAGCTGGAAATCATGGACGCGACCGGCGAGGTGGTGCGTACCTTCGAGCCTGCGGTAGAGGGGGAGGAGCGGGACCGGTGGAGTGGGCCGGCGCTGCCGGTGGGATCCGGGCTGCAGCGGTTGCGGTGGGATCTGCGGACGGATCCGGCGGCGAGCTTCCCCGGGATGATTCTCTGGGGCGTGCGCACGATGGCGCCGGCGGTGCCGCCGGGGGCGTACACGGTGCGCCTGACGGTGGGCGGCGTGGCGGAGAGCACCGAGGTGGAGGTGGCGCCGCACCCCTGGATCACGGACGTGACGGTCGAGGACCTGGTCGCGCAGTACGAGTTCGGGGTGCGGATCCGGGACAAGGTGGACGAGGCGAACCGGGCCGTGATCGCGATCCGGGGGGTGAAGGGGGAGTTGGAGGAGCGGTTGGAAGAGTCGGACGATGCTGGGTTGCGCGAGGTGGGGGAGGGGTTGCGGGAGGCGGCTTCGGCTGTGGAGGGGGAGATCTACCAGGTGCGGAACCGGTCGAATCAGGATCCGCTGAACTTTCCGATCAAGGTGAATAATCGGTTGGCCAACCTGCTGTCGATGTCGGAGCGGGGGGATGGGCGGCCGGGGAGTGGGATGTATGCCGTGTTCGAGATCATGGTGGAGAGGCTGGGGGGGTTGATGGGGGAGCTGGAGGCCGTGTGGGAGGCTGAACTGGTGGAATTGAATGCTGAGCTGAGGAGGGTGGGCCTGGAGGAGATCTCGCTGGGTGGGGTGCCGGTGAGTGCTGGGGAGGGGGAGTAGACGACGCGTGAGGTCGAAGCGCGCCGGGTGGCTTAGGGGGTTGGGTGAGGAACCCTTAACGTAGCGTTAGGGTTGAGGGGCACGGGGTCGTGATGGGAAGTAGGGATGGCGGTGATTGTGGGGCGGGATAGGCAGCGGTGAGAGGACCCTCTGTGCGATTGAATTGGGCCAGCGCTGTGAGTAGCCGGACAACGGAGCAACGCGTGCAAGACAACCACTGAGGTCACCAACTGGACGATGGCCCTTGACGCCTGTCGGCCCTTCGGTCATTATTCGGCTCGTTGCAACCACGATCACCAAGAAAGGACATCAGAATGACCATCGAACTATCCGCGCCCGCTGAGAAGCTCAATGTGGAGGTGTTTTCACCCCGCGACCCGAATCCCAAGAAATTCAGTTGGCCGACGATCTGGACGGTCGGGGAGGCTGCCGACGATGCGGCCAAGGCTTTTGGGTATGAAGCGGGCACTCCAACTCTCCAGAACAAAGACCACGAAGTTCTTCGGCGTAAAGACACCTTGTTGGATGCCGGTGTCCGCGAAGGTGATCAACTTGAATTGACGGATACTGGCGGAGGAGTGTGATTAGAGGTGCTCTCAGATAAGATTGTTGAGGCAACCCTAAAGGCGGAGCTGCCAGGGGCCATTGAATGGGCCAAACGTCACGGTATTTCAGTCATGTCGTTGCTTCCTGATGCGCGTGTACTCCGAGTCGTACTGGTGCAGGAGACAACGCAGGAGGAGTACTTCCTCCAGGGCTGCTTCGACCAGTATAAGGAACTGCCGCCGGTCTGGGAGTGGCGTGACAAATCTTGGGCCGAAAGGAGTAATACTAGCCTTAGTCCCGAGCGAAGAGATACGCCGTTTGGGCCTTCCATGTTTCTGCCTCACGGGAACCAGGCGATCATCTGCGCCCCGTTCAATCGCATGGCCTTCGATTCTCATGGCGGTCCTCACAAGGACTGGGGCGAACCCGCGCAGTGGAGGACCCCGCGGGACCCGTGGGTTCACGCAGTCACGATTGGTGACATGCTCCAAGCAATCTTACGTGACTTTCGATACACTAGGACCAGGATGGGATGACTGTCCACCGAACAAGGCCACTGCCCCGTGCGAAGCTACGTGGTAGTTACAAGCTAGCACCGAATCTGATCAAGCAAACACAACGGGCGCTGTACTCATTTTTCCAAGCAGGCCGATACGAAGGGGGACATGAGGGAATCTGCTATTGGGCCGGTCGCGAAGAGAGTGATCTGACTTTTCTCGAAGCTGTCATTGTTCCCGAGGCCCATCATGAACGATTCGGTGTGTTCGTGTCTGCCGCCGGTTTTGGCGAAGCTGCTCGCCGCGCCCGTGGGATGGGACTCGGAGTACTCGCTCAAGTACACAGTCATCCAGGATCTGACGTACGGCATTCAGACGGAGACGACGACCTAATCGTGATGCCGTTTGAGAACATGTTGTCCGTGGTGGCACCTCACTACGGGCGAACATTGCGGTCAATCGCGGATTGTGGTGTCCACCAGTTTCAAGATCATCGATGGGTGCACTGTGATCCGGAATCTGTTGCGCCTACGTTCGGGCGAATCCGGCCTTGGCACCGTTGGGCAGCCCGGCTTCGCAGGACAAGACAACCAAAGTGATGACGGCAGCTCGCTTCTACGAAGAACGGGACCGACGAACGGTCGAGTATCTCATTGGTAACTCGTCACCGCTGATGCTTCCTGTGTCCGTCCACGCCGGTGACGATGCCTGCTTAACCAAAGCGGGCCAGATGGTATTGGTCACATTGGCCAACCAAATGGCTCGAGTTCACCGGAACCTGCACTTCGCATTGCGCTCCCCAGAGGCGAGGTTGTTGACCAATCCTCTATGCCGGGGACGGACACTTGGCGAGGAGATTGAACAGCTATGCGGCCGGATCGACCCATTCGGTTCTTTCACTGTAGGCGGGCCGTCATTACAATCCCGTAGTTCAGTAGCGGTCGGAGTGGGCCTTGATGTTAGTGCCAACTTGAATTGGTATCTTGGCAACGAGCGATTCATCGCGAGGCTGCAGCGCAGTCGCTGCCCGGTGGGCGAGGATAGCACGGGCGACCTCTTTGGCGCGGGTTTGGCCGCGGTACTTGGGGCCAGCGCCGCGTTCAAGAACGGAATGGGCGTAGAGACCGTACCAACCGTGCTATCTGCTTGGAACCTCAACACCGGCGACGATGCTGCCCCCGGGCCTTCAAATGTTCCAATCTTGAATGTAGGGCGGGGTCTGATGGTTGGTGCGGGAGCGGTGGGATCTGCAGTGATGTATTGGCTAGCGCACCTCGGTGACGTTAGTGATTGGACGGTGGTCGATGCCGATGTCGTCAAGCTACATAATACTAATCGCTGCCTACTGTTTTTTCCGGACGACGCCGGGTGGCCGGATCGAATTCCGAGATCTAAGGTCAGTTGCATTGGAACCGTGCGCGACGACGTGACACCTGTCAGGCAATGGTATCACGAGGCAGACGCGTGCGCTGATATCTTCGACGTGAATCTGATCCTAGCGAATGATCATCACGTGAGGACGCTTGTGTCTAGCCGCAACGATCCGATACAACTCCAAGGGACTACGGGTCAATCGTGGTTGAGTCAGCTACACCGACACATCGTAGGCCGGGACGATTGTGTTCGGTGTCGAATGGATGACATCAAGGATCCGGCATTGATATGCGGTGAGGTCCCACTGGATGTTTCCGACGGACCGTCGGAAACGGATGCCGCGCTGCCATTCTTGACGGCGGCGGCCGGCTTGATGGTGGTTTCGGCATTGTTACGCTTACACGTCGGTGAGTTTGGTCGGCGTCGAGTAAACACTTGGCGATGGGATTTCCGAACCACACAAGCGATGACTTCGTTCGGTACGCATCGCTGCCACGATGGCTGCTCTACGAAGTTGCCTTCATCGGTGCGACGTGAGATAGCACAGAACACGCGCTGGGTGGGTAGTCGGTGGCTGAATTCTTTGGGCAGCGCTAAGCCGGGATGAGGCGACAGGGTTTTGACGGAGAAGCCGAGTGCAAACACGCTGACAGCAGCCTCTTTGAGTGATAGCATCTCGGGCTGCAGGGAAGCCCGTGTGGTGCTGCCTACATCACACGTCAACGCCATCAATGGCGACTAGCACAGGATGAGGAGCGGCAATCTCGTACGCGAAATCCGCGAAGTTGACGGTATGGCCATCGATCGCACTTGGCTTAAGCGCCAACTCGACTCTCGTGCATACACTCATGCCGAAGTCTTGTGGCCGGTTGGCGGTCAAGGTGGAACGAAGGGACATACCGCCCTCAAATGACAAACACCTAGTGTCATCGAGACCCTTATCAAACCGCCGTGAGAACACGCGGACACATTCTGCAGCGGCAAAGACAGAGAAGAAGCCGATCCCAAAGCGACCGACGGGGCTAAATCCAGAGGACTGAAGACCGGGGAATTGGCGCGCAGCCCGTTCACTGTACCAGAAGCTGCGACCGAAGTTCAACAAATCAGTAGTAAGCGTCGACTGTGCCATCCCCACCCCGTTGTCGTCCACGTGGAGGGTGAATTCCCCGGCGGCCGAACATTTCAGGCAAACGACAATGGAGGTGTCGAACTCGCCCGCGGTCGCCAAGGCTTTCCGGGCGGCGATGGCATCTGCCGCGTTTTGAATAAGTTCTCGGAGGGCTACACCGAGGCTATCACTGGTCTCTTGGTAGAGCTGCTTTCCTCGTATACCATGCACTAGAGTGGAAACATCGGATACGTGTACAGTTGAATCTACGGGTTCCCAATTGTCCGTTTCGACATATTTGGCCAGTTGCCTCACACGGCCAGCACCAGCGACACGTCTTCTCGCGAAGACACGACGCGACTGAACGGAAGAAGAGGCCAGCAAGTCGTTGCACCGGCGAAGCTCGCGATCAAAGTTGGCGACCAGATCATACGCGAGCCACCAAGCGAACGCCTCGGACCGCGGGAAGGGGCTCGTGGATCCTACCATCACCTGTTCAGGGTTATCAGGTCTGACGGCCAGTCGTCCAAGGCGGCTCTGCCCGAGCCAATGCGTGCGTGCAAGGAAATTCATCTGGAGGACCCGGGCCAGAAACGATGGGGCGCGTGCTCCGTCAATGTGCCCTGCGTCAGCAACCCTGAGAATACATGCGATCTTTAGCGAGTCTACTGTCCAGTCGTTGTCGAAGAATGCCGGTGCCGGTCGAGGCGTAGAGAACCTCGTCACTATCTTGTCTAGATCCCAGTGGTGTGATGATGCGATGTTGCCGATGAGAGCGCCGTAACTGTCGCGCAACTCGCGATCGTCGATCAAGTAGATATCCCCGTCGTCACTCTGCCAGGACTCCGTTGCAAGGCGTCCGGCTTGGGACGCATGCAAAGCGCGGAGCGCCTGGAAGTCCGCTTCGGTTTCGAGGTCGTCGGCAGGACACCCAGTCCGCGCTAGGCGACCGCGAGCATCACGCCACTCAAGGGTGTTCCGCACGGAGTTTCGACCGCCGGCGTAAGCCTCGAAACAAAGTCCAGCGTCATGAATGAGGGCCGCAGCGCCGAACACGTAGGCCTCGGGGGCGTTGAGAGGATAGTCGGGGCCAGCCACTGTACTAGCCACTTCCCAAAGCGCATCCGAGTGCGAGATATCGTGGATCGACAGGCCCGGCAGAGCGGTGACAATGCGCGACGTCAGATCGCGCGCCTTGCTGCGAATACCTCGAAGTGACGAAACTAACCGCGCGATGTCGTCGTTCGCGGCCGCGTCCCCGAATGCACATTGGAATAGCTGGGTACTTTCCATAATCTATCCTACCCATAACGCCGCTCGCGCGCCACACCGAGGCAGTCGTACAGGACAATACCGAAGCGCCAGGACAAGCTGGCGCAGCCACCATCGTGACACGTGCGCCATGGCATCTGAAGCCAAGACAGTGAGTGGGCGAGCCGGAGTGCAACGGCGTCGCGGGGTGCTTCATCAGGACGCTCAAGGAGGACTGCATCTACCTGCACGACTCGAGAAGGCCAGAGCGGTGATCGGGACCTTTGTCGAGCGCTACAACAACGGCAGGCTCCTCCAGCGGCACGGGTACATGACCCCGGCCAGTGCTCGCGAGAACTCAGCCGGAGGGCGGCCTGATGTTTAAGCCGTCCGCTTGTCCAGAAGTCCGGGACCACCCCACCCGGCTGCTTGAGCTCTCGGCGGGTATGCCGCAACCCGATCCGGCTGAGCGCTACCAAGGGAGATCCGCACGCCTGTGATATCACCCGTCCCGCTGATCACCGGTTGGCGCCGACCCGAGGGTCACGGACAACCAAGAGGCAGTATCTGAGCGATGTCGATGCCTCGGTCGGCTCTCTGCGACTCCCTTTCCTACTGGAACTGTCGAAAGGATAGGCCATGCGACAGCGGATTGGTTGGGAGACTGCGAGGAACTACCATCCTCTCCTCTTCTTTCTTCTCTTCTTCCTACCCTTCTTGGATGGTTTCCTAACCGGGGCTTGTACAATCTTGAGATAGTTTCGTTGGAACTTGTCCAAGCGCCTGTTGAGTTGACGCTCGATCCAATCAAAGCGTCCAGGGTTTCGCATCTTCGAAATTCCCTTCCTCAGTAGAGTCGCCGGAACAGTGAAGACAATTCGGTTGTGCTCGTGATAGACCTCCCGCAACCATGTCCGTTCATTTTCGCTAACGCCCTCCTGCTCAGTCCGATATACCACCATCCCTAGGCGTCCGTGCTCGGTCGTCATGTAGGAGAGTGCTTGCCGATAGTCTGCGGGCTTAAGCGATTCGTAGTTCTTTACTTCGATCAGCACCTGCCGTGCCTCAAAGTCCTCGAGAATTCGCCTCCAGAAGCCGGTGGCTGCCATGTTCGTGGCGACTATATCTCGGCGCTGTGGAGCATCGTGAGGGTTGGGGTGGAACTGCATATTCCGCAGCTTCTGTGCAAAGAGAATGCGGACGGCCTTCAGGGCCCACTTCTCAAACGCCGCGGCGCCACTATGCCCGGTCGGAATTCCCGGGAGTTCCGCGAGCGCCTTGCCAATCTGACGAATTCGCAGATCCGCCATGTCGCTTGGATCCCCCGGAACCTCATAGTCATCGTTGATGCGAATCAGGACGTCCGAATTCGGCTCGTCGGCATCGACTTCCAGCGCCCGCCAGTAGCAGGGATGGACCACGACCCTTCGGCTTCCTTCGTAGCGGTCCGTATCCGAGCGAGATCCATCGTGACAAAAGGTGTACTGACCCTCGAGAAGCGGATTCTCAAAGCCTAGAAAGCCAACCCCGTACAATGCGCTCATGACCTGCTTTCCTGTGCCGAACAACGCGAAGTCGCTCGCCGTCTGGTTGTCGTACGCATCTTCTTCAATCACGGAATCAAGGTGTGACACAACGTCCTCAAGCGAGGAGATAGCAGGGTGACGGTCGAACGCTGTAACAAAAGACCGAAGGCCCGGCAGGACCGAATCGTATTCCTTCAACAGGTCAGTCAGTCTGTCTTCGGAGATCCTTGTCGCCGCACCATCTAGCGCCGCCTGCCCGATCGAGTGATCACCGCGCCGAGCCGCCACATCATTGGCGGAGTTGACAAGTACGAGTACATCCCGTGGTCTATACAAAGTGCATTTCAGGAACTTGTCAAATCCCGATCGTCCAACGAGTGACCTGTCCACGACGCGGTTCCACACGCGTTCGTTACTCTCGATGTTGAGGTCGAATCTTGCTCTCAGTCTCGAACAGACAAACTCGAAGAGCGTTGCCTCGTCCCAGTGGAGCCGCTGAGTAGAGCCCTCAATCTGTCTAGAGAAGTCAGCGTGGAGATGGGCCAGAGCCCGAAACATGTTGTCGCGGATGAAGAGGATGCCGTGAATCCCTGATTGGTGCTCGGCGAGGTCTGCGACCGCAGACGTCAGACCGTCCAATACAGAGATCGCAGAAGGCTTCGGTACCCAGCCTTCGTCCAGTCCATCATAGAGCAAGACCGCCACCCAGTTGATGTCCGTTAGCGCGCCTATAACTGCCTGCTCAAGACGCCGGAGATCGTAGAGTCTAGCGAGCGTTCCTGGGAGTTCGGCTGGCGCCCGGCCGTCTTTCATGCCGCGGGCGATCAAGTCCGCGCACCGTTCTACAGAGCCCCCGCGCCCCCGGTGTGGTGGACGACGACCCCTGTGCAAGAAGTGGGTTCTATGCTCAGACAGATACGCTTCGAGGAAGGGAAAATGCTTGCTCTTGGCGGCCTTATAGTGATGTCGAAGATCCTCGGCAACGCTGGCGAGGATGTGGATTGTCCATGCGACCCGAGAGGCAGCCCGCATATGTTGGTACGAAGCGCCATCTCGCGAAAGAAGGTGCTGCAGGCGTATCGCTTCATATTCCGTGGGCTGTCCCGATAACACGAACGTTTGGGGCGCGCGTTCGTAGTGCTCAGTCACTTTTGTGAATAGCGCGCTCTTCCCAGTGCCTCTCCGACCTACTACGAAGTTGCGATCCTTCGACTGAGTCAGCGAGGCGTAGTCCGCTGTCTGGAGGAATGCATCGCGAAGCATGAGGGTGTCCGACTCGGCACGAGGCGAGCCGAGTAGGTTCCCCGGGCGGATGTAGCTCGAGGACTCCATCGTGGCGGTCGCCGAATCATGCCCCATAAGTCTCATCATCTTCCTCTCGGCTTCGATGGTGTTCTACAGACTGTCAATGGCAGCAACTCCGGCTCTCTCGCGGTCCGGAAGGCTGAGAGACGTGAAGATGGGGTGTGGGTTGATCGACGTGCGACCGGGTTAGAGTGGTAGCGATTGCTGTGAAATTGCAGAAGCCATAAGGCGACCAGACTTGTGCGGTCCGCGGCTTCACGCGGGTCGGTCATCAGGTCCAGGCCCCCCGTGGCAGTGAAGGAAACAGACTACTCTCCATGCAGGGTGGGCCAGCCGCCAGCGATTGTCAAGCGTGAGTATTGTCCTACGACAAGTGAGCCCGAACTCGTGGGCGGTTGCCAGGGAGAGATGAGCCGGAAGTCCGGGGCGAAGAGATGATTGGAGGATGATCGTGACACTTCGCACCGAACGAATACGCACCCTCGACCAGCTCCGCGCCTTCCTCGAGGGCAACGAGCCCGCGGATTTCGAGCTCACTGACCGCACGTCCGCCTACGCCTTCGTGCGGCGCACGCTGGTCCGCTTCGAGTACCACGGCCTCGGGAGACCGGACAAGACCCGGGTCAAGCGGTTCCTGGAGAAGGTGACGGGCTTCTCCAGGGCCCAGGTCACCCGCCTCATCCGGCAGCACCGCCGGAACCGGCCACATCCGCGACCATCGCAAGAAACCCCCCGCCAAGCCCTTTCCTCGCCTCTACCCGCCCCTTGGCGTCGCGTTGCTGGCCGAGGTGGAGAGGCCTCCTCCGCTACCAGCCCAGGGCCGCGTGGGCACGGTCAACCTTCCCCCGTCCCGGTTTCCGATAGTCGCAGGTCGGCGCGTTCAACTCAGCCGGGACTACCGTGGTCGCCCTCTTCATCCCTCCTCCACCCGCATCCACGGCACCGCCGACGGCAGAAGCCGTGAAAAGTAAACTCTAGTTCACTTAATGTACGGTACAGTTGACATTTCTGCTCTATTCTGGGAGCATCCGCCCCAATATCGCCCGCAGCACGCCGTTACACGCACCCGCCATTCCGCGCTCTTCGCCCCCCTCCCCGACGACGACCGAAGCCACCGGAATCGCCCCGACCCCCTCGACCTCTCCCGGCAACACGTCAGCCGAAGACACCACCCGGCCGCCAGACAGCCCCCCACCCCCCGGAACCCCAAAGAACCGAAACTCCCCACCCGGGTACAGGATCCACACCGACCGTGCGTCGGGAATCGCGTCGCGGTAGGCGTGCATCTTGTAGATGTCTGCACGCTTGAACGAACCCGCCCGCTCTCTGGCCTTCTCGTCGTCGGCGTCCTTGTCGCCAGCGGCAAGTCCCACGTCGATCAGCCCGTGGACCCGGAACTTCGCGTCGAACAGGTGGAGGCCCGCGTTCGGCCCACTGGGGACCCGGAGAGCGATGTCGGGAATCAGCGGCACGGAGTAGGAATGCCATTGTCGCCCCTGTGGCCTGGAGAAGCGCCGGTTGTACACCAGACGCACGCCCGGATCCCATACGAAGGTCCCGCCAGCTACGAAAGAGGTCCGGAAGAGACCGCTGGTCAGCCGTCCCGATCGAACGGGTGGGCTCCCCAACACCGCCGAAATCTCGTGAACCAGGCGGAAGAAGGTCCAAAGCTCGTACAGAAGCGCGATGTTCTTGAGTTCGAGGAGGTCGCGCATGCCGTCCTTGTCGAGCGGGATCATCGGGGCCAGGCGAATCCGGGAGAAGTGCTGGAGTACGCGGCGATACCCCCGCCGTTGCTGAAGCACGGTCGACGAGAAGGGGATCCGCACCATTCTTCCGACTTCCTCCCACATGCTGTGCCGGGCGATCGGCATCAACGACGCCTCCATTCGATCGCAATCCCCCAGCAGGTTCCGTCGGAATGCGTCGGGGTCCGGGGAGCTCACCGCAGACCGCATGCGACCGATAATGGTCCGAGCCTGCCCGACGAAGGCCTTCACGAACCGGTTCTCGGGGGTATCCGTTGTCGGCCTGATCTTCCGCTCCGAGACGAATTCCGGGAGACGCCCGCCCAGGCGTTCAGCGAGCCTCGCCCCCGAGGGAGAGAGTGACGATGCCACCACGGCCATCCCGGGCCGGGTCACGAGATCGAGGGGGGTATGCGCGTCCACTCTGGTCATGGCTTCAATCCGCACGTCCCGGCGATCGCTGCGCCACAACCGGTGCGGCTCCCTG
>Ga0209754_1003371_pt1 | contig 10911 bp, 9 predicted proteins | sample MesohylBB_FD_187295 | JGI IMG/M metagenome (GOLD analysis project Ga0209754, IMG submission 187295) | Host-associated microbial community of the marine sponge Aplysina aerophoba from Gulf of Piran - sponge mesohyl, lysed by bead beating... | ecosystem: Host-associated > Porifera > Sponge >... | reverse complement strand
GTCAGGCGAGACGCCGGCGATGCGCGCCCGGAGCCGAAGCAGCGGCGGGCGGATGCGGTGGGGCTATTGGCGGAGCGGGCGCTGGCGGCCGGGTTCGGAAGCAGCGAACTCGGCGACGAGCTGAAGACTCGATCCCACGACGATGGGCCCCGTGGCGAGGCGCCCCTTTCGCAAGACAACGCGCTCCTTGCCCAGGACGAGGCGCCCCAATCCCGTGACGATGCGCCCCCTTCCCAGGACGAGGCGCCCCAATCCGAGGACGAGCCGCAGACTCGGTCCCGCGAGAACTGGCAGGCGCAATCCCGCACCGAACCGCGCGCCTCCCGCGGCATCGAATCGGGCACCCGCGCGGAGCGCTACCAGGTGATGGTCCATTGCGACGCGGCGACGCTCGCGGCGGAGGGCGAGCCCGGACGCTCGGATCTGGACGGGATCCGCGTTTCCGCGGAAACGTCGCGGCGCATGGCGTGCGATGCCGCGGTGGTGGCGATGGTCCACGCGAAGGATGGCTCGTTGCTGAAGGATAGCTCGCTGCTGAACGTCGGACGCAGGACGCGCACCATTCCTCCGCACATCCGGCGTGCACTGGAGGAGCGCGACCGGGGATGCCGCTTCCCCGGGTGCGGGTGCAGGTTCACGGAGGCGCATCACGTGAAGCACTGGGCCGACGGGGGTGAGACGAGCGTACGGAACACGCTGTTGCTCTGCCGGCGGCACCATCGCGCCGTTCACGAGCGACAGGTGAAGGTGTCGGTGAACCGCGATGGGACGGTGCTCTTCTTCACGCCCAGCGGGAAGATGCTGGCGGACGCGCCGCGCAAGCCGACATCGGCGACCGCGCTGGGCAAGCCGAGATCGGCGCCGGCGCCGGGTGCCCCGCCGATGAGCAAGACTGTCGCCCTCTCAAACGGGGCCGCGCTTTACCGGGATTCCGATATCCCGTGGGAGATCGAGGCCAGGGCGCGCGAAGCTGTGGAGGAGCACCTGGGATGATGGCGCCGTCAGCTCGCCGCTTGCCGCCTTCGGTGAAGCTCCATGACTGCTTACAGAAACTCCCGTCTCTTACAGAAACTCCCGCCTGCAACAGCCACGATAGTCGGCCAAGTGCAGTGGGGCGAAACCGATTCGGTCACGGCTCATACCCGAACTCCACCACATGCGCCCGCCACGTCTCCGGGTCGCCCGGTGCGCCGTGCGCCTCCGAGACCACCTCGAGCCGGATGGGCGTCACCTCGATCAGCAGCACGCTCGCCTCCCGGTCCGGGTAGAACGGCGTCCACGACTCCTTCCAGTGGCGCGCCTTCGCCTCGGGGTCGTCGACCAGACGCGCCCGCCCGATCAGCGTGACGTACGCCGGCACGCTCTCGGCGAGATAGTGGAGCGCCACCCGGGGCCGTGCGCGCAGTTGGTCCACCTTGCGGCTGTCCGGATTGGTGGCCAGCCACACCACCCAGTCGTCGTCGGGCGGGAGGGGGTCCATGGCGCGCACCGCCGGAAAGCCCTCGTCATCCAGAGTGGCCATCGATACGAACGCCGCTTCCTCCGCCACCTCGCGCGCGATCCCGAGCAGCTCGGCGCGGGACGGCGTCTGGGCGCCGGCCGTGCTAGCGAACCCCAGCAGGGCGATCCACGCGAGAGTCGCGCTCGATTTACACATTTTACGCATTTTACACATTCTACGTGTCTTACGCGTCTTGGTATTCCGTGCCTCGTTCCGCACCCGCCCTCCTCCCGATGCCTGCCGAGTCAGGGCAGGGTTTGGTCAAGGCAGGTTTCACCTGGAGCGGATGCCCCGGGGCGCGCGTCGTATAATGCACGCGGGCGCCTCATGAATCACGCGGGCGCGCGTACTAGACATTAAAGAGCACCCGCAGAATATCGCCGTCCTGCACGACGTAGTCCCTGCCTTCCACGCGCAGCCGTCCCGCCGATTTCACCGCCTGCTCGGATCCGTATTCCTCCAGGACATCGCAGGGGATGACCTCCGCCCGGATGAAGCCGCGCTCCATGTCCGAGTGGATCTTCCCGGCGGCCCGTCGGGCATCGGTGCCCGCGCGGATGGTCCAGGCGCGCACCTCCGGGCCGGCCACGGTGAAGAAGGAGATCAGGTCCTGCAGCTGGTAGGCCGCGCGGATGAAGCGGTCGAGGGCGGGCTCGGCCAGCCCCATGTCGCTCAGGAACTCCTGCTGATCCGCAGGCTCCAGCATCGCGATCTCGGCCTCGAGGCTTGCCGAAAGGGTCATGCCCCCGGCGCCCATGCGGGCCAGCGCTTCCTGGAGTTCGCCCGGCAGTGCGTCATCGAAATCGCCCGGCGGCGCGGCATCGAGATCGCTCAGCAGCGCGTCATCGAGTTCGTCCGGCAGCGCCTCCTCCGCATCGGCTTCCTCGCGATTGAGCACGGCCAGCAGCGGCGCGTCGGTGACCAGCGAATAGCCGCGCAGGAGCGAACGATCCAGTTCCGATTCCGGGACAACGCGCAGCGGCTGTTCCGACTCGAGGGCCTCGCGCATGCGTTCGAAGGCTGCGACCTCGAGCCCGCGCTTCGCCTCCTTGCGCGCCCGCTCCAGCCAGCGTTCGACGAACACCAGGTCGGCGAGGACGCACTCGGCGTGGAACGCCTCGAGTTCGGCTGCGGGATCGGGGGCGTGCTCGAGCGCCGGGTTGTCGAAGCCGCGCAGGACCAGGCAGAGGGCCTCCTGGTCGCGCACCTGCTGCAGCGCCGCGGTCGAGAGGCCGCGCTGTTCGGAGCCGTGCTCCCCGGGGATGTCGCAGAAGACGATGCTGGCGAAGGTGGTCTTGTTCGGCCGGTAGAGGGTCGAGAGCCACTCCACCCGGCGATCCGGGACGTCCACGACGGCGCGGCGCACCTCGCCCCCGTAACCGACCGGGACATCCTGACCGGTCATCGCATTGAACACGGTCGTCTTCCCCGAACCCGGGAATCCCACCAGGCCGACCTTCACGCTTACTCTCCCCCGGTCTCGCGGATGATTCGATGCTCCTCGTCCGGGCCCTTCCCGGATCTCTCCGACCGCTCCGATCTGTGACGAATGGAAGCGCTGCCTCGGATGATCATGATAATCGGAAGTACAAGTCTCGCGGGATGCGGAACCCGGCGATGCCGGCGGCCGAGACGCCATTTTCGTCCCCGCCAGCCTTGTATCGTCCCCGCCAGCCTTGCGCGGCTGACGCAAGCATGATTGCTTGCAGGATTCCGTTGCTGCATCGGTGCAGGATCAGATGTTTACCGGGGATCGGCGCACCCTGCCGGTTCCGGGGCATGACATGTCCGGCCGATGCCGGGCGAAACTGGACGGGCACGAGCGAGGACAGCGCATGGAACCGACGGTCTCGGTCAACTACCTGGCCATCCTCGTCTGTGTCGTCGTCGCGATGCCGCTTGGATTCCTCTGGTTCGGGCCGCTGTTCGGCAAGGCTTGGGCCCGTCACATGGGAATGGAGGGCGAAGACGCCCAGGGAGGGATGGCCAGGGCCATGGTCATCTACGCTCTGGGCTCCTTCCTTCTCGTGTTCGTGCTTGCCCACTACGTGGCGCTGGTTCGGCCTTCCGCGTGGGGCGCGGGTCCCGATCAGGCGCCCTGGGTCTACGCCTGGAACGGCGCTTTCTGGCCCTGGCTGGGCTTCTTCCTTCCGCTTCAGATGGGGCGGGTTGCGTGGGAGGGGAAGAAGTGGGGGCTGGTCGCCATCAACTCCGGGTTCGACCTGGTCCGCCTCATGATCTTCGCGATCATCCTCACGCACTGGCACTGATCCCTCACGTACTGGAGCGGCAGAAGTAGCGAGGTTGATGCCGGAGGGACGCAGCGGCTGAAGCCAGTGGGACACGGCGGTTGAAGCCAAGGGGACGCGACGGGTTGATGCCAGGGGGGTGCGGCGGTTGAAGCCGGAGGGAAGAGGCGGTTGATGCCGGCGGAACGCGGCGGCAATCCCCGGTCGCGGCGCAAGCTGTTACCATTTCTCCCGGCGGTACCGATTACCGAGGAGTACACATGGCCAGGATTACGATTTTCGATACGACCCTGAGAGACGGCGAGCAGTCGCCGGGCTGTACCATGACCCCCGCCGAGAAGCTTCGCATGGCGCACCAGCTCGAGGAGCTGGGCGTTGATGTGATCGAGGCGGGATTTCCGATTGCCTCCGACACCGACTTCGACGCCGTTCGCACGATCGCGAGCGAGATCCGCGAGCCGGTGATCGCGGCGCTGGCGCGGGCGACCGCGGGCGACATCGACCGTGCCGGAAACGCCATCGAGGGGGCGCGCCGGTCCCGGATCCACACCTTCATCGCCACCTCCGACATCCATCTGGAGGCCAAGCTCGGCATCGGCCGCGAGGAGTGCCTGGAGCGCGCGGCCGCGGCGGTCGAGCGCGCGTGCGGCTTCACCGACGACGTCGAGTTCAGCGCCGAGGACGCCACCCGCACCGATCTCGACTTCCTCTGCGCGGTCATCACGGCGGCGGTCGAGGCGGGGGCCACCACGGTGAACATCCCGGACACCGTCGGCTACACGTTCCCGGCCGAGTTCCGCGACACCCTGCGCGAACTGGTGCAGGCGGTGCCGCGACTGGGCGACGAGGTCGTCCTCTCGGTGCACTGCCACGACGATCTGGGGCTTGCGGTGGCCAACAGCCTGGCCGGGCTCGACGCCGGGGCGCGGCAGGTCGAGTGCACCATCAACGGCATCGGCGAGCGCGCCGGCAACGCTTCCCTTGAGGAGGTCGTGATGGCGCTCAAGGTGCGCGCCGACATCAGCGAGCACTTCACCGAGGTGAACGCCGAGAAGCTCTATCCCGCCAGCCGCCTCCTGAGCGAGACCATCGGCGTGATGCCGCAGCCCAACAAGGCCATCGTCGGCGACAACGCCTTCGCCCACGCCGCCGGCATCCACCAGCACGGCATGCTGAGCGACCGCGCCACCTACGAGATCATGACCCCGGAGACGGTGGGCGCGCCGCCCACCCAGCTGGTGCTCGGCAAGCACTCCGGCCGGCACGCGCTGCGCCACCGCTACGAGAAGCTCGGGCACGACCTCACCGACGAGGAGATGGCCGCGGCTTCCCGCTATTGCACGGACCTGGCCGAGCGCCGCATCGACGTGACCGACGAAGCCCTGCTCTCCATCCTGCGCAGGATCAAGGGGGGAGAGCGCGATCCCGCGGAGTCCCGCGCAAAAGGCAGGTCGGCGGACAGGGTTTACAGGTAGCCCGGCATGTACAGGTAGCCCGGCGTGTTCAGGTAGCCCGGAGAAACAGGTAGCCCGGAGAAGCAGGTTAACCCGGCCAGGTCGACGGGCCTTTTCCAACCCCACATTTACAGATCGCGCGCACGGGCGCGCACAGACGAGGATACCGGCAGATGAGCGAAGCGACGATGGGGAGCAATGGAGCCTCCACCGAACTTCTTCAGGGCAGGTCCGTGGCCGTCATCGGCTACGGCAGCCAGGGCCACGCGCACGCGTTGAACCTGCGGGATTCGGGAGCCGACGTCGTGGTGGGTCTCTATGACGGAAGCTCCTCCGCGGAGAAGGCGCGCGCCGACGGGCTGAGGGTGGCTTCGGTCGCCGAGGCCGCCGACGGGGCGAACGTGGTCTCCGTCCTCATCCCGGACACGGTGCAGCGCGACGTCTACGAAGCCGACATCGAACCGTTTCTCGAGACGGGCGACACCCTCGTCTTCGCGCACGGCTTCAACGTGCACTACAACGAGATCGTCCCGCCCGACCACACCGACGTCATCCTGATCGCGCCCAAGTCCCCCGGGAACCGGGTGCGCGAGGAGTTCGTCGCCGGGCGCGGGGTGCCGGCGCTCTACGCGGTGCATCAGGATTCCACCGGCAACGCCACCGAGTTCGCCAAGGCGTACGCGGCCGGGCTCGGGTGCACGCGCGCGGGCATCCTCGAAACGACCTTCGCGGCCGAGACCGAAACCGACCTGTTCGGCGAGCAGGCGGTGCTGTGCGGGGGCTTCACCGCGCTGGTGCAGGCCGGTTTCGAGACGCTGGTGGAGGCCGGCTACGACCCCGCGCTGGCGTATTTCGAGTGCCTGCACGAGCTGAAGCTGATCGTGGATCTGGCGTACAAGCACGGGATACAGGGGATGCGCCGCGAGGTGAGCGACACCGCCGAGTACGGCGACTACGTGAGCGGCCCGCGGGTCGTGGGCGAGGCCTCGCGCGCGGCGATGAAGGAGATTCTCGCGGAGGTGCAGTCCGGCGCCTTCGCCCGCCAGTGGATCGACGAGGCGCGTGGCGGGCAGGCGTGTTTCGACCGCATGCGGGTGGACGGGGCCGAGCATCCGATCGAGGTGGTGGGCAAGAAGCTGCGCGCCCACATGGCCTGGCTCTAGTCCGGGGGCGGCCCGGATGACGAGCCCCCGACGACTTCCGCTCCGCAGCCAGGCGCTCGTCGCCGGGCGGGACCGGGCGGCGGCGCGCTCCATGCTGCGCGCGGTCGGGATGGAGGACGACGACTTCTCCAGGCCGCTGATCGCGATCGCGAACACCTGGACCGACACCACCCCCTGCAACGCCCACCTGCGCGACCTCGCCGACTTCGTGCGGCAGGGGATCCGCGACGCGGGGGGCATGCCGCTCGAGGTCAACACCATCGCCATCTCGGACGGCATCACCATGGGCACGGCGGGCATGAAGGCCTCGCTGGTGAGCCGCGAGCTGGTCGCCGACTCCATCGAGCTGGTGGGGGACGCCTACGGGTTCGACGGGGTGGTGGCCATCTCCGGGTGCGACAAGACCATCCCGGGGACGGTCATGGCGCTCGCCCGCCTGGATCTGCCGAGCCTGATGCTCTACGGCGGCTCCATCCAGCCGGGCCGCTACCGGGGGCGCGACGTCACCATCCAGGACGTGTTCGAGGGGATCGGGGCGTGCGCGGCCGGCCGCATCAGCGAGGAGGATCTGGACGAACTGGAGCGCGCGGCGTGCCCGGGGGCGGGCTCGTGCGGGGGGCAGTTCACCGCCAACACCATGGCGACCGTCTTCGAGGCGATGGGCATCTCGCCGATGGGGAGCGGCTCGGTGCCGGCCACCGATCCGGCCAAGGCGGGAGTCGCGCGCGACTGCGGCCGCCTGGCGGTCGACCTGGTGCGGCGCGGGGTGACGGCCCGGCAGATCCTCACGCGCGCGTCCATGACGAACGGGGTCACGCTGGCGGTGGCCACCGGCGGGTCGACCAACGCGGTGCTGCACCTGCTCGCGGTCGCGCGCGAGGCGGGGGTGGAGCTCGACCTGGAGGACTTCGACCGCATCAGCGCGCGCACGCCCGTGATCGCGGACATGAAGCCGTGGGGGCGGTTCGTGGCCACCGACATGCACGCGGCAGGCGGGGTGCGGCTGCTGGCGGCCCGGCTGCTGGGGGCGGGGCTGCTCGACGGCGGCGCGGCCACGGTCACCGGGCGCACGGTGGCGGAGGAGGCGGAGCTGGCGGCCGAGGCGGCCGGACAGGAGGTGGTTTCGACCGTGGGGGACCCGGTGAAGCCGCACGGCGGCCTGCTCATCCTGAAGGGCAACCTGGCGCCCGACGGGTGCGTGCTGAAGGTGGCCGGCCCGGAGCGCGGCCATCACAGCGGCCCGGCGCGGGTGTTCGACTGCGAGGAAGACGCGTTCGAGGCGGTGCAGGCGGGCGCCATCTCCCCGGGCGACGTGCTGGTCATCCGGGGGGAGGGGCCGCGCGGCGGGCCGGGCATGCGGGAGATGCTGGCGGTCACGGCGGCGCTCACCGGGGCGGGGCTGGGGCCCTCGGTGGGGCTGCTCACCGACGGCCGCTTCTCGGGCGCCACCCACGGGCTGATGGCCGGCCACGTCGCGCCCGAGGCGGTGGACGGCGGACCCATCGCGGCGGTGCGGGACGGCGACACGATCACCTTCGACGTGGCCGCGCGCACCCTTTCGGTCGACCTGAGCGACGAGGAGATCCGGGAGCGGGCGAGCGCCTGGCGCCCTTCCGCGCAGTCCGTCAACGGTCCCGCCACCGGCGTGATGCGCAAGTACGCGCGCCTGGTCGCATCCGCGTCGGAGGGCGCGGTCACCAACCGGGCATGAACGCCCGGCCCGCCGGCGAGCCGGCATGATGAGCCCACCAGTCCACGAGCGCCAATGAACGCCCGGCCCACCACCCTGTTCGAGAAGGTCTGGGAGCAGCACGTCGTGCGCCGCGAGGAGGGGCGCCCCGACCTCATCTACATCGACCTGCACCTGGTGCACGAGGTAACGTCGCCGCAGGCGTTCGCGGGGCTCAACGCGGCCGGGCGCGCGGTTCGCCGTCCGGAGCGCACCCTGGCCACCGTCGACCACAACGTGCCCACCACCCACCGCTCCCTCCCGGTCGCCGACCCGGTGGCGACCCGCCAGATCGAGGCGCTCCGCGAGAACGCCGCCGAGCACGGCATCACCCTCTACGACATGGGGCACGACCGGCAGGGCATCGTGCACGTCATCGGCCCCGAGCTGGGCGCCACCCGGCCCGGCATGACCATCGTGTGCGGGGACAGCCACACCTCCACGCACGGGGCCTTCGGGGCGATCGCGTTCGGGATCGGCACCTCGCAGGTCGAACACGTGCTCGCCACCCAGTGCCTGCTCATGGAGCGCCCGCGCAGCATGGAGGTCCGGTACCGCGGGCGCCTCGGGCCGGGGCTCACCGCGAAGGACCTGATCCTCCACACCATCGGCCGCATCGGGGTGGCGGGGGGGGCGGGGCACGTGCTGGAGTACCGCGGCGAGGCGATCCGCGCGCTCTCCATGGAGGGCCGCATGACGGTGTGCAACATGTCCATCGAGGCGGGTGCGCGCGCCGGCATGATCGCGCCCGACCAGACGACCTTTTCGTACCTGCGCGGGCGCCCGCGCGCGCCCGCGGGCAAGGCCTTCGACGAGGCGGTGGCGCGCTGGTCGACCCTGCGCACCGACCGGGGCGCGCGCTTCGACCGGGTGGTGGAGGTCGACCTGGCCGACCTGGAGCCGCAGGTCACCTGGGGGACCAATCCCGGCATGGTGGTCCCCGTGTCCGGGCGCGTCCCCGACCCCGCCGACCTCGCCGACCCGGACAGCCGGGCCACCGCCGAGCGGGCGCTCTCCTACATGGGGCTCGAGCCGGGCACGCCCATGCAGGAGGTCGAACTGGACCGCGTCTTCATCGGCTCGTGCACCAACTCCCGCATCGAGGACCTGCGCGAGGCGGCAGGGGTCGCGCGCGGCCGCCGGGTGAACCCGCGCGTGAACGCCCTGGTCGTTCCCGGCTCCACGGCCGTCAAGGCGGCCGCCGAGGCCGAGGGGCTCGACCGCATCTTCCGCGACGCCGGCTTCGAGTGGCGCGAGTCGGGATGCTCCATGTGCCTCGGGATGAACGACGACATCGCCGGGCCCGGCGAACGCTGCGCCTCCACCTCCAACCGGAACTTCGAGGGCCGGCAGGGCAGGGGAGCGCGCACCCACCTGGTGAGCCCGGCGATGGCGGCCGCGGCCGCCGTGGCGGGCCGTTTCACCGACGTGAGGAGCCGGATGTGAGCGCCACCACCCACGGCATCGAGCCGCTGCGCCGCGTCGCGGGCATCGTGGCGCCCCTCGACCGCGCCGACGTGGACACCGACCAGATCATCCCCAAGCAGTTCCTGAAGCGGGTGGAGCGTGCGGGCTACGGGCAGTTCCTCTTCAACGACTGGCGCTTCCACCCCGACGGCTCGCCCCGCACCGACTTCGTGCTCAACCAGCCCGGCTACGCCGGCGCCGCCATCCTCGCGGCGGGCCGCAACTTCGGCTGCGGCTCCTCGCGCGAGCACGCCGCCTGGTCGATCGCGGACTACGGCGTCCGGGTCGTGATCGCGCCGAGCTTCGCGGACATCTTCGAGTCCAACTGCTACCAGAACGGCATCCTGCCGCTGGCCCTGCCGGAAGAGGAGGTCGCGGGCGTGCTGGCCCGCGCCGTCGAGCATCCGGGCTACGCCCTGACCGTCGACGTGGAAGCGTGCACCGTGGGCGACGCCGCCGGATGGCGCCTCGGATTCGAAATCGACGACTTCCGGCGCCGGTGCCTGCTCGAGGGCCTCGACGACATCGGCCTCACGCTGCAGCTGGAGGCCGAGATCACCCGCTTCGAAGAGCGGGCGGCGGTCCGTCCGGCCGGGGGAAACCGGTAATCGGCTTCGAGACCCGTTGAGCGTTCCCGCGCCGCTCTCGCAGCGGACCATCCTGCTCTTCTGGGCTCCTCTGGCCGCCACATGGCTGATGATGGCGGTGGAGGGGCCCTTCCTCGCCGCGGTCATCGCCCGGCTGCCCGACGCCAAGATCAACCTCGCGGCCTACGGCGTGGCCTTCGCCATCGCAATGCTGGTGGAGTCCCCGGTCGTGATGCTGATGACCACCTCCACGGCCCTCGCGGAGGACGCGCACAGCTTCCGCAAGCTGCGGCGCTTCGCCTTCCTCCTGAACGCCGGCACCACCGGGGTGCTCCTGCTGGTGCTTCTGCCTCCGGTGTTCGACTTCATCGCACTCGATGTACTCGCGCTCCCCGGGGAGGTGGCGCTGCTCGTCGAGGGGGCGCTCCGGCTGCTTGTGCCCTGGCCGGCGGCGATCGGCTACCGGCGCTTCTACCAGGGGCTGCTGATCCGCGACGGGCGTACGCGCCTGGTGGCCGCGGGGACGGTGACGCGCATCTCCGCCATCGCCCTGACGGCGGTGGTGCTGGCCCGGCTGGGCATCCCGGGCACCCTGGTTGCGGCCGGGGCGATGACCGCCGGCGTGTGCACCGAGGCCGCGGCGAGCCGCTGGATGGCGCGCGGCTCCGTGGCGCGCATCCTCGCCCGCACCTCCGGGCCCCATCCCGGAGTGCTCAACTACGGGATCATCTCCCGCTTCTACTACCCGCTCCCCCCCCCCC
>Ga0209754_1003365_pt1 | contig 10938 bp, 10 predicted proteins | sample MesohylBB_FD_187295 | JGI IMG/M metagenome (GOLD analysis project Ga0209754, IMG submission 187295) | Host-associated microbial community of the marine sponge Aplysina aerophoba from Gulf of Piran - sponge mesohyl, lysed by bead beating... | ecosystem: Host-associated > Porifera > Sponge >... | reverse complement strand
GAGCCACTCCATCAGTCGCGGCCCTCGCCTGCGCCGCGCAGCTGCTCGTCCAGCCAGCGCTCGTCGCCGGCGTCGAGGGCGCCGGCCGGCGCAAGCGTCGCCCCACGCCGCATCCGCCACAGCGCCGCCGCGCCCAGCGCGGCGACGAACAGGACCGAGCCGCCCACCCAGCCGAAGAGCCAGAGGTTGAAGCCCTCGCGCGGCAGGTCGGCGAGCACGGCGTCGCCGAAGCGGTCCTGGAAGTAGAGCAGGATGTCGTCGCCGCCGCGGCCCGCGTCGAGTTGGTCGCGGATCTCGGCCCGCATGTCCTGGCAGATCGTGAGCTCGCAGTGGTCGAGGCGGACGTTGATGCAACGCGGGCACATCAGCTGCTGCTCGATCTGCAGCGCCTGTGCCTCGGCGTCCTGCGCACCCGCCTGCCGCGGCACGTCGAGGACAGCCGTAGTCCCTGCAACCAGCACGGCGGCGCTGAACGCCCCGACCAGCAGCGCGAGGGGTACTCGCATGGTCACGCCCTCGTCGTTGCGCCGGACGGCGGCGCGGCCGGTTCCGCGACGCGCTCGCGCGCGGGCTGCGGCGCGAACACGACGATGCCGCCGAGGACGTAGATCCCCGCGCCGATCCACAGCCAGACCATCAACGGATTTACGAACGCATTGATCTCGGCCACGCCGTCCTCGTCCCAGCCCTGGAGGAACACGTAGAGGTCTTCGCGCCACCCCGTGTCGACGTCGACCATCGCCATGGGTTGCTCGGGGAAGTTGCGGAAGAAGCGCCGCCCGGGAGCGAGCGTGGCGACCGCCTCGCCGTCACGGACCACGGTCACCGCCGCCAGCACCTCGGTCTCGATGCCGTTGGCCGTGCCGGCGCGCTCGCGCAGTCCCTCGAACTCCACGGTGTAGGCGCCCACCTCGAACGACTCGCCGGGTGCGACGATGCCGCGCGCCTGCTGCTGGTAGACGCTCGCGCTGACCGCGGCGACAGCCATCACCGCCAGTCCGAGGTGCACCACGTAGCCGCCGTAGCGGCGTCGGTCGCGCTCGAACAGCGCGAGCAGCGCCGCGGGCCAGCTCTGCCCGCCCGCGGCGCGCCGTCCGCGCGCCCCGATGGCGAACTCGCGCAGCGTGACGTAGCCGAGCGCCGCCGCGGCGCTCACGGCGGCGAGGGCGAAGCGGTCGTGCATGCCCAGCGCCGCCAGCACCGCCGCGCTGCCTACGAGCACGGCGAGCGGGACGCGGAAGCGGCGGATCAGCGTCGTGCCCGCCGCGCGCCGCCACGGCAGCACGGTGCCGACGGCGACGAGCACGAGCAGCGCGATCGCGAGCGGGCCGATGACATCGTTGTAGAATGGCGCGGAGACCGTGATGCGGGAGTCCTCGACCAACTCGGAGAACACCGGGAACAACGTCGCGCCGAGGATCACGAGCGCCCCGATCGTGAAGAGGTAGTTGTTCACGATCAGCGAGCTCTCACGCGACGCGAGCGACTCGAAGTCGTGGTCGGGGCGCAGCCGCCCGCTGCGCCAGCCGAGCAGCAGCACCGACGCCGTGAGCGTGGCAGCGAGCACCACGAGGAAGTACGGGCCCACGTCGGATAGCGCGAACGAGTGCACGGACGTCACGAGCCCGCTCCGGACGTTGAACGTCCCGAAGACCGCGAGCGCGAACGCCGCGAAGACGAGCGCGAGGTTCCAGAGCTTCAGCATCCCTCGGCGCTCCTGGACCATGAGGGAGTGCACGAACGCCGTCATGGGCAGGAGCGGCAGGATCGCCGAGTTCTCGACCGGGTCCCAACCCCAGAAGCCGCCCCACCCCAGCGTCGTGTACGCCCACCACGCGCCGAGGATGTTCCCGACGCTCAGCAGCAGCCACGACCATAGCGCCCACGGGCGCACGGCCCGGATCCAGCGGCCGTCGATACGCCCGGACAGCAGCGCGGCGGCGCCGAGCGCGAAGGGCACGGCGGTGCTCACGAGCCCGGCGAGCATGAACGGCGGATGGAACATCATCGCCGGGTCGACCAGCAGTGGGTTGAGCCCGACCCCGTCGTCCGGGGTCACCGGGCTGACCTCGAAGGGCGAGGCGAGGAACACGGCCGGCACGAGGAACGCGACGAGGATCGCGCCGCTCGCAGCCGTCGCGTGCGCCGCGCCCCACGGGATGCGCGGCACGGTGATGAGCGCGAACGCCGCGAGCATCAGTGAGAGCATCCACGTCCAGAACAGCAGCGAGCCGGGCTGTCCGCTGTAGAGCGCGGCCCACTTCATGTGCGGCAGCATGTCGCGCGACGACACATTCACGACGTGGGCGATCGAGAAGTCGTCGGTGAGCAGCGCGTACGCAACCACGCCCATCGCGAGCGTCGTGAGCGCGGCAGTGACGACGATCGCGCGCCGCGCCGCCGCGATCAGCGCCGGTCGGGCCAGTCGCTGACCCAGCACCGCGGCGCCAACGGCGAACAGCGACGCCGCCAGCGCCGTCAGCAGCGCGGACGCGCCGAGCGTGGCGACGAGGTTCATCACTCCTCGGAGGACTTGGGCGCGGCGATCGAGGCGTCGTCGGGGTCGGTCACGAACTCCGGCTCGTGCCGCACGATCACACTCGACGCCTCCAGGCTGCCGGCCCCGGCCGCCACACCCTCGACGACGACGAAGGCGCGCGGCGTGAACAGGTCCGGGATCGCCACGCCGGCGTCGCTGACGGTGATCTCCATCTGGTCACCCTGCTCGCCCTCGACCACCCACGCGATGGGACGCCCACGCGCGTCCTCGACGATCGAGCCGTCGACCACACGGCCGCCGACACGCCAGCGGCGGCCCTCGGTGTCGAGCTCCTGCGCGAACTCCTCGGGCGTCACGTAGTAGGAGAGCGAGGAGTCGGCGGCCTGCACCGCGAGCACACCGATCACGACGGTCGCGAGGGCGAGCACAGCCACGAGCCGCGCGCGCGTGCTGCGGAGCAGCCGCCTGAGGGCCGCGCCGTTCACGAGACCGGCCGGATGTCTTCGAGCATGTCGCGGAAGTCCTGCTCGTGCAGCTCGCCGATGTATTTTCGCGTCACCCGCAGGCCCGGCTGGAGGAAGTAGGCCTCGGGGACGCCGTTCACGCCAAAGTCAAAATACACGTCCCCGTCGCTGTCGATCAGCATCGGGAAGGTCAGCCCGTGCCGTTCGACGAACTCGCGCGCGCCTCGCTCGCTGTCGAGGATGTTGATCCCGATGAAGACATAGCCCTGCGGCTCGTACTCGGCCCAGAGCCGCTCGATCAGTGGCGCCTCGCTCTCGCACGGGGCGCACCACGAGGCCCAGAAGTAGACGAACACGGGCCCGGCCGCGTAGTCGGCGATGGCGACGCGCTCGCCGTCGAGCGTGGGCAGCGTGAACTCGCGGACCTGCTCGATGCGGGGATCGACGTCGCCGAGGCGCTCCCGGCCAATGTCGCGCGTCATCGCGGTCACGAGGACGGAGAGGAGCGCGAGCAGCGCGACGCCCGTCCCGATCACGAGCAGGCGGCCCTGGATTGTGCGGATGATCGTCGCCATAAGCTGTCACCGAGGCTATGCGGCGCGGGTGCGGTGATCAACGATCGGAGGGTCGGGAGGGCTTCGGATCTCCACATGGGAGGGCTTCCGGCCTTGACCACTGATCAGCCCGATGATAATCGTACCGAGGCGCAGGGGGACTGCGCTGTGCGGAGCCCGCACGCGGCGTTACGATATCGGGCGCACGGGTATCGGGGCGCGTGCCGAGTGACCGAGGAGGCCCTGTTGCGCATCTCCCAACGTTGGGCGCGTCGACTGCTGATCCTCGTACCGGCGGTGCTGCTCGTCCTGTTCACCGCTTGCTCCGACCCAATGACCACCATCGAGCCGAAGTCTGACTTCACCGAGGCCATCCAGGGCGTCTACGAGATCGTCTTCTGGCTCTCCATGTTCGTGTTCGTCGCGATCATGCTCATCACGCTCTGGCTCGCCGTGCGCTACCGCGAGCGCCCGGGCCGCGTCGCGAACCAGATCCACGGCAACACCCGCCTCGAGGTGCTGTGGACCATCATCCCGGTCGCCATCGTGCTCGTGATGCTCGTCCCCACCTGGCAGGTCATCGCCGACACCACCGCCACGCCGCCCGATGACTCGATGGTGATCGAGGCCACCGGCAAGCAGTGGTGGTTCGAGTTCAAGTACCCCGAGCTCGGCATCACGACCGCCAACGAGCTGCACCTCAGCGTGGACCGGCCGGCACACGTGAAGCTGTACTCCGACGACGTCATCCACTCCTTCTGGATCCCGCAGCTCGCCGGCAAGGTCGACATGGTGCCGGGCCACGAGAACGACCTGTGGTTCACACCTGACGCCGACTCCGTCCGCGAGGAGGCCTACCTCGGGCAGTGCGTCGAGTTCTGCGGCGCTTCACACGCCAACATGCGCTTCCGCGTCTACGTCCACACCGCCGAGGAGTTCGACGCGTGGGTCCAGAACGAACTCGCCGACGCCGTGGAGCCGACCTCCGAGCTCGGCCAGCTCGGCGCAACGCTGTTCGTGGTGCGCTGCGCTGAGTGCCACACCATCCGCGGCACCGCCGCGAGCATCGCCGACTTCGGCCCGGACCTGACGCACGTCGGCAGCCGGGAGACCATCGCAGCGGGTATCCTCGACAACAACATCGACAACCTCGTGGACTGGATCAGCAACCCTGCCGAGATCAAGCCGGGCATCAACCCCGAGAACGACATCACCGACAAGGACCCGCCACTCCGGTTCATGCGGGCCTTCGAGGAGGAGATCTCAGCCGAGGACATCCTGGCTATCGCAACCTACCTGAGCGAGCTGAAGTAGCCGCGCGCCGAACCAAGCGGCCGTAGCGAAAGGCATCGAAGATGGCGACCGCAGCAGGCACCATTGCCGCCCCCACCACCGAAAGCGTGGTCTGGTCGTGGATCACGACCGTGGACCACAAGCGCATCGGCGCGCTGTACGGAGTGAGCGCGTTCATCTTCTTCCTCATCGGCGGCATCGAGGCGCTGCTGATCCGCACGCAGCTGGCCGTGCCGAACGGCACCGTCATCAACGCCGAGCTGTACAACCAGCTCTTCACCATGCACGCGCTGACGATGATCTTCCTGGCCATCATGCCGCTGGGAGCAGCGTTCTTTAACTACATGGTCCCGCTCATGATCGGCGCGCGGGACGTGGCCTTCCCCCGGCTGAACGCCCTCTCCTACTGGATCTTCCTCTTCGGCGGGCTCGTGCTGACCAGCAGCTTCTTCTTCGGCGGCGCGCCGGACACCGGCTGGTTCGCCTACCAGCCCATCAGCAGCAGCCAGTTCGCCGGCTCCGGCATGGACTTCTACGTCATCGGGCTGATGATCCTCGGCATCTCGTCGCTGGCCGCCGCGCTGAACTTCGCGGTGACGATCATCAACCTGCGCGCGCCGGGCATGACGATGATGCGCCTCCCGGTGTTCATCTGGATGACCTTCGTCATCATGTTCCTGCTCATCCTCGCCCTGCCCGTGCTGACCGTGGCGCTGGTGCAGATGCTCTTCGACCGCCAGTTCACGACGAGCTTCTTCCTGCCGGAGGGCGGCGGCGACCCCATCCTGTGGCAGCACCTCTTCTGGGTGTTCGGCCACCCCGAGGTCTACATCCTCATCCTCCCGGCGATGGGCGTGGTCTCCGAGGTGCTCCCGACGTTCTCCCGCAAGCCGCTGTTCGGCTACGCCGCCATCGTCTTCGCCGGCGTCTCGATCGGCTTCCTCGGCTGGGCCGTGTGGAGCCACCACATGTTCACCACCGGCCTCGGCGCCGTGCAGCAGGCCGTCTTCGCGGCCAGCACGATGGCGATCGGCGTCCCCACCGGCATCAAGGTCTTCAACTGGCTCGCGACGATGTGGGGCGGCAATATCCACTTCAGTACCGCGATGTACTTCGCCGTCGCGTTCGTCGCGCTGTTCACCATCGGCGGCATCTCGGGCGTGATGCACGCCTCGCCGCCGGTCGACCAGCAGCAGCAGGACACCTACTTCATCGTGGCGCACATCCACTACGTGCTGGTGGGCGGCGCGCTGTTCGGCATCTTCTCCGGCCTCTACTACTGGTGGCCGAAGATGACCGGCCGACTCCTGGACGAGACGCTCGGCAAGTGGAACTTCTGGCTGATGTTCATCGGCATGAACCTCGCGTTCTTCCCGATGCACTTCCTCGGCGTGAGCGGGATGCCGCGCCGCATCTACACCTACGACACGAACCTCGGCTGGGACTTCTGGAACCTCGTAGCCACCGTCGGCGCGTTCATCCTCGCGGCCGGCGTGCTGTTCTTCATCATCAACGTCTTCAAGACGTGGCAGAAGGAGCCCGACGCCGGCGACAACCCGTGGGATGCGCCCACGCTCGAGTGGGCGACCACCTCGCCGCCGCCGGAGCACGACTTCGACGTGATCCCGCCGGTCCACTCGCGCGAGCCGGTCTGGTACATGCGTGACCACGACATCACGACGCCGGAGCCGGAGCCAGGCCTGCACATCCACCTGCCCCCACCCTCGTACTACCCGATCATCATTGCCTTCGGGGTGCTGCTGCTCGGCCTCGGCCCGCTCACGCACCTCGCGGTCACGGCACTGGGCGTGCCGGTCATCATCTACGGGACCTGGGGCTGGACCCTGGAACCCACCGAATAGAACCGGGACGGATCACTCGTGGCAGCAGCCGAACACCAGGTAGAGCATCACACCACCACCGGCATCGACAGCCGGAAGCTCCTCATGTGGATCTTCCTCGGCTCGGAGTGCCTGTTCTTCGGTTCGCTGATCGCGACCTACCTGATCTTCAAGGGCGAGATCGACCTCCCGCCGTTCCCCAGCGAGACCCACGTCGAGACCGCGTACCTCGAGGAGGCGGTCGCCTCCGGCGCCATCACCGAGGTGGCCTCGCACCTCTGCCACCCGGCAGCCGAGGCCGGCATCTCCGTCTGTGAAGGCATCTTCGACATCCCGCTGACCTCGCAGAGCACGTTCGTCCTGCTGATGAGCAGTGTCGCCATGGTGCTCGCGGTCTACGGGGCGCAGCACAACCGCCCGATGATGATGAAGTCCTGGCTGCTCGTCACGATGCTGCTCGGCGTGGCCTTCCTCGGCTACCAGGTCTACGAGTTCCGCACATTCGGGCAGGAGGGGCTGACGCTCGAAACGAGCCAGTTCGGCGCCTCGTTCTTCGTGCTGACGGGATTCCACGGGACGCACGTCGCGGTCGGCGTGCTGATCCTCGGCTCGCTCCTCGCGGCGTCGTTCCGCCGGCGCGGGTTGGGGTCGGAGCCGGGCTTCCACGTGGAGACCGCGGGGCTGTACTGGCACTTCGTCGACATCGTCTGGATCGTGATCTTCACGGTTCTGTACCTCATCCCGGCGTAGACGCGCTGAACATCGGGGACGGGAGCGCACGATGAGCATGCACAACGACCACGGCGTCGAGGAGGAACATGGCCTCCAGCCGATGCAGTACGTCTGGATCGGCCTGCTCCTGACCATCATCACCATCGTCGAGCTCGGCGCGTCGCTCTGGGTCGACCTCGGCAACTTGCTGATCCCGATCCTGATCGTGCTCTCGGCCGTGAAGTTCGTGATCGTGGTGGCGTACTACATGCACCTGCGGTTCGAGCACCGGCTGCTCAGCCAGGTGTTCAGCGGCTCGTTCGTCCTCGCCGCCGGCGTGCTGATCGCGCTGATCGCGCTCTTCTGGACAGACATCACCGACATCATCTAGGCGCTCGCCCCCGACGAGGGGCAAGCCACCAACGTTCGAGGCCCGCGCAAGCGGGCCTCTTGCTGTGCGTCGTGGCTGCCAACGGGCGCGCTGCCCCTGGCACGGCTGGCCCCGGTCGCAGCGGTCCGGAACGGCTTCCGAGTGCACGAGCCGAGCCATGGGACGGGGATCGAGGCTCGACGATGGGGACGGCCCGCCGGACGCGGGCTCGCGGCTAGCCGCCGGAACCCGACGAGGCGGCCTGGGCGGCAGCGAGGCGAGCTTCATCCTCGGCGCGCTGGCGCTCCTCGGACTTCTGCGCCCACACGAAGAACACCACGCCGAGGGCGAGCAGGAACATCATCTGGCTCGGCACCCACATCAGCAGGCCGCCCAGCTCCTGGTCCTCGAGCGGCGTCAGATTGAGGAGTGGCTCGACCTGGAACCAGAACTCGTACAGCGGCTCCTCGGCGAACACGATGATCGCGCCGAGGAACGACTTGGGCGTGCTCGCCACGACGAGGAAGCCCATCCGTCCCACGTAGCCGAGCCGCGACCGCAGCGGCTTCGGGTCGATGACGTTCCACCAGATCAGCACGCCGATGAGTGTGAAGGAGAAGTGCTGGACGTCGTGAATGAAGTCGTCACGGATGGCGGCGTCGTACCAGCCGGGCGCGAAGTGCCACAGCCCCAGCACAGCCGTGAACGCCGCCAGCGCCACCACCGGGTGCGTCACGGCGCGGTAGAGCAGGTAGACCTCGCGCCGCCGTACGACGGGGCGCACGACGCGGCGGCGCACGCTGCGCGGGATGCCTCGCAGCACCGGGGTGGTCGGCGCGCCGAGCAGGATCAGCGGCGCCACGAACATCATCAGGATCTCGTGCTGGATCATGTGCATCGAGAAGTGGTGCTCGGCGGCGGCATCGAGGGGCGACTCGACGGACGCGAGGAGCCCGAACATGCCCACGAGGTAGCAGGCGGTGCGCCAGCGCGGATGCTCGCGGCTGCGGTTGCGCCACACGCGCAGACCTCGCAGGTAGAGGCCCGTCAGCAGCAGCACGGGAATGACCAGCTCGGGGTCGAAGTTCCAGCGCTCCCAGATGCTCTGTCCGGCGTGCGTACCCTCGTGCGCGACCACCGAGGCCTCGAGGAGCCGTCCGGTCACATCGATGTGCACGCCCGCGTCCGCCTTCCGCGCGAGGCTGTCACGAGGCCGCCCCGCTGCGCGCTACGAGGATAGCGCGTCGCCCCCCGAAGGTCGCCGTGAGTACCGCACGGCGGGAGGCGCGTTGCGACAGCGCGACGGCATCGCGTACGATCGGCCCGGCAGAGTTCGCGTACCTCGTACGCTTTCTCGTCGGGACGGAGCGTCCATGCGCTATCTGCGGGTCGGGCTGGCCCAGATCAACACCACCGTCGGCGATTTCGACGGCAACCGCGCGCGCATCCTCGACGCCGCGCGGCGCGCGGCCGCGCTCGACGCCGACCTCGTCGCCTTCCCCGAGCTGGCCGTGACCGGCTACCCGCCCGAAGACCTGCTGCTGCGTGCGCCGTTCATCGACGAGGCTGAGGCCGCGCTCGCCGCCCTCGCGCGTGACGCTGAGGGGCTCCCGCCGCTCGTGGTCGGGTGCGTGGAGTTCGACGGCGTGCTGTACAACAGCGCCGCCATCGTCCACTGCGGCGCGGTCGTCGCGCGCTACCGCAAGCACCGCCTCCCCAACTACGGCGTGTTCGACGAGCAGCGCTACTTCCAGCCGGGGCACGAGACGCCTCGCTTCCTTATCGGCGGCGTCGAGGTGGCCGTGACGGTCTGCGAGGACATCTGGTACGCCGACGGCCCCGCCCACGACGCCGCGCTCGACGGCGCCGAGGTGATCGTGAACATCAACGCCTCGCCGTTCCACGCCGGCAAGACGCGTGAGCGCGAGCGCATGCTCGCCACCCGCGCCACGGACGACCACATCGCCATCGCGTACGTGAATCAGGTGGGCGGACAGGACGAGTTGGTCTTCGACGGCAACTCGCTCGTCATCGACGCGCGCGGCGCGGTCCTCGCCCGCGGCGCCTCGATGCGCGAGGACCTCGTGGTGGCCGACATCCCCGTCGACGAGGTGCGGCAGGTGCGCCTGCACGAGTCACGGCTGCGCCGCGAGCGCCACGCCGCGGAGCCCGCTGCGCCGCTGCACATCACCGCGGCGTCCGAGGCCGCCCGCGAGTCCGCGCCGCTAACGCAACTCGAACCGCCCGACCCACTCGCAGAGACCTACGACGCGCTCGTGGCCGGCACGCGTGACTACACACACAAGAGCGGGTTCGCCGACGCGATCGTGGCGCTTTCCGGGGGCATCGACTCCTCGCTCGTCGCGGCGGTGGCGGTCGACGCACTCGGGGCCGAGCACGTGCGCGGCGTCTCGCTGCCGTCGCGCTACTCCTCGGAAGGCTCGATCGCCGACGCGCAGGACCTCGCCGACCGGCTCGGCATCGAGCTGATCGCGATGCCAATCGAGGCGCTGCACCAGGCCGCCCTCGACACCCTCGCGCGACCGTTCGAGGGGACAGCCGAGGGCACCGCGGAGGAGAACCTGCAGTCGCGGCTGCGCGGCATGCTGGTCATGGCGCTGTCGAACAAGTTCGGAACGCTCGTCTTCACCACCGGCAACAAGTCCGAGTACGCCTGCGGCTACGCGACGCTCTACGGCGACATGGCGGGCGGCTTCGCGGTCATCAAGGACGTGCCGAAGACCCTCGCCTACGCGCTCTCACGCCACCGCAACACGCGCGGCGAGGTGATCCCGCAGTCCGTCATCGACAAGCCACCGTCCGCCGAGCTCCGCCCCGACCAGCTCGACACCGACTCCCTGCCGCCATACGAGGTGCTCGACCCGATCATCGAGGCGTACGTGGAGGACGACGCGTCGTTCGAGGAGATCGTGGGCCGCGGCTACGAGCCGGCCGTCGTGAGCCGCGTGATCGACCTCATCAACCGCAACGAGTACAAGCGGCGGCAGTCGCCGCCGGGCGTGAAGATCACCCCTCGTGCCTTCGGGCGCGACCGCCGCTACCCGCTCGCCTCACGCTACGTAGGGCACTGAGCGCATCCGGCCCCTCTGCCCGTAGGAGACGGATGGGCATCGTGGCGAGAACGTTGCGACAGCCCGCGGGGCGGCCCCCCTCACCCTCACCCTCTCCCCCCTTCGCGGGGGGC
>Ga0209754_1003363_pt1 | contig 10950 bp, 8 predicted proteins | sample MesohylBB_FD_187295 | JGI IMG/M metagenome (GOLD analysis project Ga0209754, IMG submission 187295) | Host-associated microbial community of the marine sponge Aplysina aerophoba from Gulf of Piran - sponge mesohyl, lysed by bead beating... | ecosystem: Host-associated > Porifera > Sponge >... | reverse complement strand
TCGAGCGCGGCTTCCAGAATCTGTTCCTGGTCGCCACGGTTGCCGGCGACTACACCCGCTCGGCCATCGAGGCGCTCGCGGCCCGGGGGGCTGTGACGGCGGTGATTGCGCACGAGGACACGACGTTCCCGACGGCGGTCGCGGTGGGGGCGCGGCGGCACCTCGAGGCGGCGGGCATCGAGGTGCTTGCCATCGAGACCTACCCGAAGGACATCCAGGACGTGTCGGCCATCATGACGAAGTTCCGGAACCTGGATCCCGACGTGTTCCTGGGCGGCGGCCACTACAACGACGCCGTGCTGTTCGTGAACGCCGCCGACGAGTTGGGCTTCGAGCCCGACGCCATGTTGATCACCGTCGGCCCGTCGAATCCCAGGCTGGTCGACCAACTCGACGACGACGTCGACGGCGTGCTCGGCCCCACCCAGTGGGAGGCCACCATGGCCTACGAGGGGGACTGGTTCGGCAGCGCCGCCGACTACGCGGCGTACTATCAGCGGCTCTGGGGCGAACCGCCGGTGTACCAGGCTGCCAGCGCCACCGCCGCGGCCCTGGCCCTGCACCTCGCCATCGAGTCGGCGGGCAGCACCGACACCGACGCGGTGCGGCGGGCGCTGCGCTCTCTGCAGGCGGACACCTTCTACGGTCCCATAGCCTTCGACGAGCGCGGCGTGAATGTCGCCAAGCCCATGGGCACGATCCAGGTGCAGGACGGCCGGATCCTCGTCGTGGCCCCCGACGCCGCCGCAGTCGCCGGCCTGGTCTACCCCCGTGGCTGAGGGCGCTTCCCGGGCCGTTGCCGTGAGGGCGCTGCTGTGAGCTACTTCGCGCAGGCGTTGATCAACGGCATCGCCCTGGGGGGCATGTACACGATCCTTGTTCTCGGCTTCTCGGTCATCTGGGGCGTGATGGGCGTCATCAACCTCGCCCACGGCGAGTTCGTGATGGTGGGGGCGTACCTGGCCTGGATGGCGAGCGACTTCTGGGACGTGGACCCGTTCGTCTCGGCGCCGGCGGTCTTCGGTGTGATGGTGCTGTTCGGCTACCTGGTGCAGCGGGTGCTGGTGAACCGGGTGATCAACCGGTCGGCGCTGGTGTCGCTGCTGGTGATGTTCGGCGTCTCGATCATCCTGCAGAGCATCATGAAGATCGCCTTCTCGGCGGACTTCCGCCTCGCCAACACCGACCTGGACGGTGCCTGGAGGCTGACCGACCGGTTGACGATCCCCGTCACCCGGTTCTGGGTGCTTGTCGTGGCCGTGGGGGTCACGGCTGCGCTGAGCCTGTTCCTGGGGCGCAGCAGGCTGGGCAAGAGCATCCGCGCCGCCGCCCAGAACCGTGAGGCGGCGCGCATCGTGGGTGTCGACATCTCCAAGGTCTACGCCGTCACGTTCGCCCTCTGCATCGGCCTCACCGGTGTGGCGGGCGCCCTGGTCAGCCCGCTGCTGGCGGTCCAGCCGTTCCAGGGCCCGCCGCTGACCCTCAAGGCGTTCGCCATCACCGCCGTGGCGGGCCTCGGATCGGTGCGGGGCGCTCTCGGCGGCGCCATGGTGCTGGGCCTCGTCGAGGCGATGCTGGCGCTGTACGTGGATCGCATCGGCACCAACCTGGCAGTGGTGGCATCGTTCGTGCTGCTGGTGGCGGCCCTGGTATTGCGGCCCCAGGGCATCTTCAAGGGCTTGCGTCACGTGGACGCCACGAGCACATGAGCCGGGAACCGAGCGACGTGGCGGCGGTCAGCGGCGTGTCGGGCCTCTTGAGCGCGGAGAGCGGGCTGTGAGTGCTCAGGCGGGCGGTGCACTCCGTGGGGGCCGGCTGCTGAGGGTGGTCGGTGGCCTGGTCGGGCTGGTGGTCTTGGTGGTGTTGGCGGTGTTGCCCCTGCTGTCCGGTACGTCGAATGCCACGCTGCTGACGCTGACGCTGATGCTCACCAGCATCGGCGTGGCGGTGAACTGGAACCTCACCGGCGGCTTCACGGGCTATGTGGACTTCGGCCACGCCGTGTGGTTCGGCATCGGCGCCTACGCCACGGCGATCCTGATCTCGCTGCAACCCAACGGGCCGCAGGTGGGCTGGCATCCCGTGCCGGCCATCGTGGTGGGGGCGCTGGTGGCCGGCGTGCTGGCTGCCGCCATCGGCCGTGCCACCATGCGGCTGAAGGGGCCCTACTTCTCGATTGCGATGTTGGGCACGTTCGTGGCGGTCCGCGAGATCGTGCGTGTGTGGAGCCCGCTGACCGGTGGCGGCGTGGGCCTGACGCTGCCGCCGTACCTCAACCGGCAGTTGTTCTACTACGTGGAGTTGGCGCTGGTGGTGCTGCTGGTGTCCTTCACATGGTGGCTGCGCCGCACCCGTTTCGGCGCCGCGTTGGTGGCGATCCGCGAGGACGAGATCGGCGCCGAGACCCGCGGCATCGACACCACGCGCCTCAAGACGGCGATCTTCAGCTTCGCCGGTCTCTCGACGGGGCTGTTCGGCGCCCTGTGGGCCTACCAGAACACGTTCGTGGACCCCGACATCGCCTTCGTGGAGGTGCGCACCATCGACGCCGTCATGGGGACGATGCTGGGCGGTCTGGGCACCGTCGCCGGCCCCGTGCTGGGCGCGGCTGCCCTGTACTGGCTGCGCGAGGTGCTGTGGGCCAACCTGCTGGACTACCACCTGCTGACCCAGGGTGTGCTGCTGATCGTGGTCGTGCTGTTCGTGCCGCGGGGACTGGTGGGGCTGGTCGACCGGCGGGGCGCGTCCCTGGCCGAGGTCTGGGGCTGGAAGGGTCGCCGGAGGGGCGGGGGAGCGGCGGACCGCCTCACCGAGGAAGGGCTCGGCGATTCCGCCGCCGCGGGACCCGCCGGCGGCGACCGGGACGGTCCGGCGCAGGCACGGGCCGGAAGTGAACCAGGGTCCGGCGCTCAGGGTGAGACCGCAGCAGGCGGCGACGCGGAGACGGAGGCTCTCTCGTGACAGTGTTGCTGGAGGCCCGCGGCGTCATCAAACGCTTCGGCGGCCTCACTGCCGTGGATGGCGTCGACATCAGCGTCGCGGCCGGCAAGATGGTCGGCCTCATCGGCCCCAACGGCAGCGGCAAGACGACGCTGTTCGACTGTTTGAGCAGGGTGCAGGCCGTAGACGCCGGCCTGATCCGCTTCTGCGGGACCGACATCACCGGGCGCCGAGCCCACGACGTGGCGCGCATGGGCATGTCGCGCACCTTCCAGATCATCCGCGTGTACCGGGACCTGTCGGTGGCCGAGAACATGCACCTCAGCCTCCAGTGGGGTGCGCTGGGCTTGCCGGGGCTGTTCGCCCGTACCGATGCCGCCACGCGCCGCCGGGCCGACGAGTTGCTGGATTTCTTGCTCTTGAGCCGGCTGCGCCACGAGCGGGCGGGGAATCTCTCGGGCGGCCAGCGTCGGCTGCTGGAGATCGGCATGTCGCTGATGAGCGAACCGCGGCTGGTGCTGCTGGACGAGGCCACCTCCGGGGTGAACCCCACGCTGGTGGCCGACATCGCCGACCGGATACGCGCTGTGAACGCCGAGCAACAGGTGGCGTTCCTGCTGGTGGAGCACAACGTGCAGTTCGTGGCGGATCTCTGCGAGCGCGTCGTCGTGCTGGATCAGGGTGCCGTGCTGGCCGAGGGCACGCCCGGGGAGGTTACGCAGGACCCGGCGGTGATCGAGGCCTACTTCGGCGACCCCGGCGGCGGTGCCGAGCCAGATGGTGAAGCCGATCCCGCCGAGTCCGCGCCGAGAACGGGGGAGTCCGCCAGCAGCACGGAGGGCCCTGCATCATGACCCGGGAGGTTGTCTGCGGGGGGGACCGGATGTTGACCGGTCGCGCCGCTGGCCGGCGCCCCGCGGGTCACGTCGTGGCTGCCGAGCCCACCGGCGGCGAGGGGGCCGGCTCGTGACCGGCCGACCCGACTCCGCGACTCACCGAACCGGCACGACCGGCATGCCGCTGCTGCAGGTTCAGGACGTGCGGGCCGGCTACTTCCCCGGCCACGACATCCTCACCGGCGTCGACCTCCAGGTGCGCTCCGGCGAGATCGTCTGTGTGATCGGGCCCAACGGCGCCGGCAAGTCCACGGTCTTCAAGGCGGTGTACGGGCTGGTGCCGGTGCGCGCGGGCCAAGTGCTCTGCGACGGGCGCGACATCACCAACATCTCCCCCCAGGACGCCCTGCACGTCGCCGGGATCACTATCGTGCCGCAGTCGCGCAGCATTTTCGAGCAGATGACGGTGCACGAGAACCTCGAGATGGGCATGATCACCGAGCGCAACAAGGCACGGGTGCGGCAGCGCATCGACTACGTGTACGGCCTCTTCCCCCGCCTCGCCGAGCGCTCCCGCCAGTCGGCCGGCACGATGTCCGGCGGTGAGCAGCGAATGCTCGAGATCGGCCGCGCCCTCATGCACGAGCCCCGCCTGGTGCTGATGGACGAGCCGTCGGCCGGCCTGGCCCCCATCATCACCCGCCAGATCTTCGCCGCCATCCGCCGCCTCAACCGCGAGATCGGCCTCACGGTCCTGATGATCGAGCAGAACGCCCGCGGGGGCCTCGAAGCCAGCCACCGCGGCTACGTCATCGAGATGGGCCGCATTACCCACCACGGCCCAGCCGCAGCGCTGCTGGCCGACGCCCAAGTCCGCAGAGCCTTCCTCGGCGCCCGCTGAACGCCGTCTGCCCGCCGTACCAGCGAGGTGGGCCGGCTAGTTTCGAAGTATGCGGTCGCTAAGCGACTACCTCGATCTCACTGCCGAGCAGGCCCGGTCTGAATGGGGGCAGATCCTGCGTCGGCAGCCACGGTCTCGCCAGGAACCGTTCACACCCGTGGAGGCAATCCTCTGCTATGGGCTGTTCTTCGTCGTCGATCCGCACCGGTACGGAGGCGGACGGATGGATCAAGCTCCGCCGATTGTCCACGGCTTGGCCCGCTTATTTGTCCGATCGCCGGCGTCGATCACCATCAAGATGAAGAACCTGGACGGTTCCATCAAGAACGCCGGCCAACACGAGTGGCGGTTCTTCGCCGAGATGGCGGCAGACAGCAGTCGGTTCGCAGTGCTCTACAACCGCGTGCTCTTGGCGGCGCGCGACATGGGAGTCGGCCCGGATGCGCTTCCCGATTTCCTGGCGCTGGAGGGAGTCGACAATTTCGACCTACTTGGTCAGGAGGAACTTCTGGGCCAGCGGACGTTTGACGCCGTTGTGGGGGTGCAAGCCGCCAAGAAGAGAGTTCGATCCCTTGCGGGAGACGTCGAGACGATGCGGATTGCGGAGCAGTCCGTTCGCTTGGGCCAGCACAGGTTCGCGGCCTCAGTTCTTGAGAACTACGCGCACAGCTGCGCGTTCTGCGGGTTCGCGCCCCGATCGCTGCCGAAGCACAAGCTGCTCGTGGCTTCGCACATCAAGCCCTGGGCAGATTCCGACGACCTCGAGCGCCTCGACCCGCGAAACGGCGTTGTGGCCTGTCCCACGCACGACGCTGCTTTCGACACCGGGCTGATCACGGTCAACGGTGGGCTTCGTGTCCATCGAGCGCCGCGCCTCGAGGAGAGTTCTCGAACCGACCCTGGTGTCGATCGCTATTTCGGCCATGTACTACACCCAACGCTCGTGGTGCCAACCGGAGGGTCACCGCCCGGCGACTCCTATCTCACCTGGCATCGCGAGCACGTCTACCGAGGCACGTTCGACGGTTGAGCGGTCCGGATCGCCGGACCACGCGCGAGCTCAGCTGTGTGCGCGGCGATTCAAGGAGCCAGTTGGGTGATCGGGACGACGGAGACGCCGTCGGGGCGGTCGTAGGCGTATCCGACCGCTGTCACGACCACAAGCCGGGATGGTTCGCCGATCCGGCGGTCGTCGATCCTGTCCCTCAGCCCGAGCAGGGCCTGGGCGCCTGCTTCGACGAGAGTCTCGCCGCCGAGCTTGACCTCGACGGCGATCCAGGCTCCGTCGCGGCGTTGCAGCACTGCATCGACCTCCAAGCCGCTGTCGTCCCGGAAGTAGGAGATCGGGCGACAACCGCATGCTTCTGCGTAGATCCGCAGGTCGCGCACCGCCAGCGTTTCGAAGAGCATCCCCAGGGATCGGGCGTCGGCAGCGAAGCGGGAGGGGCTGGCCTCGAGGGCGGCGACCATGAGCGCCGGGTCGGCGAGATAGCGCTTCACCGGCCTGCGTAGCGGGGTCCGGCTTCGCAGATGCGGCGTCCACGCCGGGGATTCCTCGACCACGAACAGCCGCAGCAGGGCGTCCAGGTAGGCGCCGACGGTGCGGCCGTCCACGGGGCGCTCGGGGTCGATGTCGCGCCCGAGACTCCTCTTCGAGATGCCTGTTCCGGCATTGCGGCCCAGCGATAGCAGCAGGCGTGACACACCGACCGGGTCGCGCTTCCTGTCGTCGAGTCGCGGGACGTCGGTGCGCACGATCTCTGCGAGATAGCTCCGCATATGGCGTTGCGCCGCGTCCGGGGTGAGGCCGACGACCGGTGGCCAGCCGCCCCGGCAGGCGAGCATCACGATGTCGTCGAGATCGTGCCCGGAACGTGCGAATCCCACCTCGGCGCCGTCGAGCAGCGCCCCCACTGAGACCCGACCGGCTGAGTCGCCGGATTCGTACAGCGACATCGGCCGCAGGCGAACGCGGCTGACGCGGCCGGCGCCGGAATGGCGGGTCGTGTCGTCGGGCGGGCGGGCCGACCCTGTGAGCAGGAACTGCCCCATCCGCCCGCGTTCGTCGCAGGCATGTCGCATGGTGTTCCAGAGGTGCGGTGCCGACTGCCACTCGTCCAGCAGGCGCGGCGTCGTACCTTCGAGGACTCCGCGAGGGTTGATCTCGGAGACCTGTCGTGTGTCGGGATCGTCGAGTTGTGCTTGCGAGCGGGCGAAACGGCGACCGAGCCAGGTCTTGCCGCAGCCACGGGGTCCTTCGATGAGAACGGCCGGGGTGGCCTGCAGGCACGCCTCAACCTCGCCTTCGGCGGTCCGCGGTAGGTATCCGTCCGGTGTCAGTAGCATCCGTTCGTTCCTCTCCGGCCCCAGTGTATCGATTCCGACGGCTCGAATGTATCAATTCCGACGATTCTGTTGTATCGATTCCGACGAGTCTGATGTATCGATTCTGGGCGTCCGGCGGTTGTCGAGGGGGCGCGGGGCCGCGCCGGTCGGACTTGATGCGGCCGTTGGAGGATCGGGTCCGGGAGTGTGCCGGGCGGTCCGCTGCGGGCGGGTATCGCCGGTCTCGGTCGGCGGTTGCTAGCCCAGGACGTTGACCGGGGCGTCGGTGTCGAGGGGGCGGTTGCGGCTGAATGTGCCCAGGTCGATGGGTAGTCCGAGGTGGGGGCCCTCGACGACCAGCGGGTCGGCGTCGTGGTCCAAGCCGGCCTCCACCTCGGTGATCAGCTCCGCCATGCAGTGGGCGGCGATGGCGGCGTTCTTGAACTGGTTGCCGCTGGTGCCGATCGCCACGTAGAAGCCGTCGAGTTCGGTGCGGTCGTAGACCGGCAGCCAGTCCTCGGTGACGTCGTAGACGCCGACGACGCCCCGGTGCTCGTGCGGTAGCCCGAGATTGCGGATCCGCCGGGCGCCCCGCAGCACCTGGGTCTCGAACTCGGTGCGGGTCGTCGTCAACGGCACCGTGTCGGGGTCCTCGACCCACTCGAGTTCGTCGCAGGCGGCCTCCACGCTGCCGATCAGGATGTTGTTGGGGCGCTCGGGGCGCAGGTAGAAGCCGCAGTCCAGATCACCCATGACGCAGCCGGCCTCGTCGAAGTCCAGCCCCTCGGGCCCGGGGACCACGTACACCTCGCGGCGCATCGGCCGGGTGGAGATCGCAGCGGTGCCTTCGAGTCCGGCCAGGCGGTTGATGTGCGACGAGTGCGGACCCGCCACGTTCACCACGACGGGGGCGCGCACCTCGGTCCCGTCGTCGAGCGCCACGCCCGCCACCCGGTCGCCCTCCCGCAGCACGCCGGTGACGGTGCGGCCGTAGAGGAACGTGCCGCCACCGGCCGCCGCGGCGTCGGCCAGGTTGCGCGCCGCCAGCATCGGATCGGTCACGTAGCCCCCCTCGGGCATCCAGATGGCGCCGTCCACGAACCCGGTCGGGTCGGCCCAGAAGCGCTCGTCGTCCATCCGGGTGGGTGGGCCGAATCGGCGGGTGTCGAGGTATGGGAACCGGCGTTCGAGTTCGTGGCGGTCCAAGTCCTCGTACGGCACCCGGAGTGCCTCGAAGTGCTCGATGGCCCGCTCGTGGTTGGAGCCCGGGACCTTCAACAGCAGCATCCCGCACTGCACGAACTCCGGCACCGGCGCCCCGTCCGGCGCCGCCACGTGTTCCCGCCACCGCAGCCAGTAACCCAGCCCCTCGACGGCCATGGCCACCCCGGCCCGGGTGGAGTAGTTGAAGCGCACCACCCCACTGGAGGCGCTCGTGGACCCCTGCCCGGCGCCCGGCAGCCGCTCCGTGCTCACTGTCGCCAGGCCGCGACGCGAGAGCTCAAGGGCGACCCCGGCGCCGATCACCCCGGCGCCGATCACCACGGCGTCAGCACCCTGGACGCTCATCGGACGATCCACTCCGCCGGGCCGCGCCGGTCGCTCACCGCCGTCAGGCGCGCTGGCCTGCGGGCAGGTCTCGCGTTCCCGCCCGAGCCGGCGGCTGCTTCTCCGTTCACCGCCCGGACGGTAGTTGCCGCCCGCAGCCGGGAGTGTCGCAGCGGATCCCTACAGTTGCGGGCGTGACTGTGTCGGTGCGGTTGACGCCGTACGGTGCGCCGGCCCTCGAGGCGCTGTGCGAGGTGGTCGAGGCCGCGCGCGCCGAGGCGGGCCACTTCCTGGCGCCGGTGACCGTGGTGGTGGGGGACCACCGCCTGGCGATCGTCACGCGGCGGGCGCTGGCCTGGCGGAGGCTCATCGGGGTGTACTGCGTCACCCTGAGAGAGCTGGCGGAGCGGCTGTGTGGCGAGGCGTTGGCGGACCAGGGGCGGCGGCCCGCCTCGGCTGCGGTGCTGGCGGCCGCCGTACGGCAGGTGCTGCAGACGCCTGCTGCGGGCTCCTTCGGGGAGGTCCGCGACCACCTTGCGACCGAACGCGCCCTCGTCGATACGCATCGGACGCTTCGCGAACTGAACGATGGCCAGCTGGGCGCCCTGGCGAAGTCCTCGCCGCGGGCCGCAGAACTCGTGGCCATCAGCCGGCGGGTGCATCGGCGCCTCGCCGCGGGGGGCTTCCACGACGAGCGCGATCTCCTGGAGGGGGCCACGGAGCTGGTCAGCGGCGCAGACACGCCTGTGTCGCCGGAGCTGCCGGGCGAGCAGGCCGGCCCCGACGGCGGTTCCTCCGGCGGGACGAGCGGCCCGGCTGCCGGGTCACCGTCTCCGGTTGACGCCAGGTTCGCGGCGACGCTCGCCGGGCTGGGTCCGATCGTGCTGCACCTGCCGCAGCGGCTGGGCTCGGCGGCGCTGGACCTGCTGGCGGCGCTGGCCTCTGCCGGCGACGGGTTCACTGTCGTGGCCGGCAGCTGCGGGGACAGCGATTCCGACGCTCCGGTGGCCGCCGCCGTGCGGCATCTCGCGGGAGCCGAGGCCTGGCAGCCTCCCGCTGTCCCGGCCCCTGTGCCAACCCGCGTCATCGCCGCTCCCGACGCCGACGAGGAGGTGCGCACGGTGCTGCGGGCGGTGGTGGAAGCGATGCAACGCGAGGTGCCGCTGGAGCGAATGGCGGTGCTCTACGGGCGCACGGAGCCCTACGCCCGCCTACTGACGGACCAGTTGCAGGCGGCGGGGCTGCCGTTCAGCGGGCCGTCGCCGCGCCCGTTGACCGAGAGCGTGCTCGGCCGGTTCCTGCTGGGGCTGCTCGGCCTGCCGGCACGGCGCTACAGCCGTCAGGACGTCATGGCCTGGCTGGCGGCGGCACCCATCCGCTCGGCGCTGGACACCGGCGGCGACGGCTCCTGGCGACCGGTGCCAGTGGCGGCCTGGGAGCGGATCAGCCGCCGCGCCGGGGTGATCGATGGCGCTGAGGAGTGGGGCCGCCGGATCGAGGCCTACCGCGACAACCGGCGAGCGGAGCTGGACCGGCTGGACGAGGAGAACGACTGGCGCCGCGCTCACATCGAGCGCGACCTTGCCACCGCCGATGGCCTGAGCCGCTTCATGGCCGACGTGCTGGCCCGCGGCGAGGCGGCGAGCGGGCTGGGTTCGTGGCGGCGACTCGCGGCGTGGGCCAAGCGGTCGGTGCGGGACCTCGTGGGCGGGGCCGAATGGCGGGAAGGCAACTGGCCGGCGCACGAGCGCGCTGCTGCCGAGCGCGTCGAGGCGTGCCTGGAGCGTCTCGGCGGCTTGGACCGCGTGGACCCGGCCCCGGACCTCCCGCGGTTCCGCCGTGCCCTCGAGGCCGAGCTGGCGGCCGGGCGGGGACGGCAGGGGCGCACCGGTCACGGTTTGCTGACCGGTTCGGTCGGCGCCGCGCTCGGTGCGGACCTGGAATGCGTCTGGGTGCTGGGGATGGCCGAGGGTGTCTTCCCCGGCCGGGCGCTCGAGGATCCGCTGCTCAGCGAGACCGAGCGGGCCGCGGTTCCCGAGGCGCTCGTGGCACCCGCGGCCCGCCTGGCCGATGATCAGCGCCGCTTCCTGGCTGCGCTGGCCGGGGCGTCGGGCGAGCGCACGCTGCTCTTCCCGCGCGGCGACCTGCGCCACACCGCCGACAGGCTGCCGTCCCGCTGGCTGCTGGCATCGGCACAGGGTCTGGCGGCCACCGCTGCCGGCGAGGCGGACCTGCTGGTTGCCGCCGGTGATCTGGGCAAGCTGCCCGCCGGCATCTTCAGCGACCTGCCCTCGCCCACCGCCGCCCTGCGGGCCTGCGCCTTCCCGCCGACGCGCCAGGAGTACATCCTGCGCCGGCTGCTGGACCACCGCGGCAACGGCCATGCGCTGGGAGAGCACC
>Ga0209754_1003362_pt1 | contig 10955 bp, 12 predicted proteins | sample MesohylBB_FD_187295 | JGI IMG/M metagenome (GOLD analysis project Ga0209754, IMG submission 187295) | Host-associated microbial community of the marine sponge Aplysina aerophoba from Gulf of Piran - sponge mesohyl, lysed by bead beating... | ecosystem: Host-associated > Porifera > Sponge >... | reverse complement strand
GAAACCTCCCTGCCCCACGGGCAACCTCCCCCGTCATTTCGACCGGAGCGCCGAAGGCGCGGAGTGGAGAAACCTCCCTGCCCCACGGGCAACCTCCCCTCGTCATTTCGACCGGAGCGCCGAAGGCGCGAAGTGGAGAAACCTCCCTGCCCCACGGGCAACCTCCCCCGTCATTTCGACCGGAGCGCCGGAGGCGCGGAGTGGAGAAACCTCGTGCCCGTGGCAGGGAGGTTTCTCCACTCCGCCGTGCTGCCGCACGGCTCCGGTCGAAATGACGAGGGGGGCCGCCGCGCTGCCGCACGGCTACGCCCCGGATCAAGTCCGGGGTCCGTCGAAATGACGGCTCCGGCCGGAGCGGTTTCGTCCAGACCCCGCATGCTCTAGTTTTCCCGCCACGACCACGCCCGTTCGAGCCGAGGAACCCGCGCCATGACCGAAGCCTTCATCTGCGATGCCGTGAGGACGCCCATCGGCCGCTATGGCGGCGCGCTGAGCGCGGTGCGGCCCGACGATCTCGGCGCCGTCCCCATCGCCGCGCTGATGGAGCGCAATCCGGGCGTCGACTGGGAGAAGGTCGACGACGTCTATTTCGGCAACGCCAACCAGGCCGGCGAGGACAACCGCAACGTGGCCCGCATGTCGGGGCTGCTGGCCGGGCTGCCGGTCGAGGTCGGCGGCGCCACGGTCAACCGGCTGTGCGGCTCCGGGCTGGAGGCGGTGACCCAGGCGGGGCGCGCGATCCGCACCGGCGAGGCCGGGCTCGCCATCGCCGGCGGGGTGGAGAGCATGTCGCGTGCGCCGTTCGTCATGGGCAAGGCGGAACAGCCGTTCTCGCGCAAGGCCGAGATCTACGACACCACCCTGGGCTGGCGCTTCGTCAACCCGAAGATCGAGGCGATCTACGGCGTCGACGCGATGGGCGAGACCGCCGAGAACCTCGCCGAGGAGCGCCAGATCACGCGCGAGGACCAGGACAGGTTCGCGCTGTGGAGCCAGGACAAGACCCGGGACGCGCAGCAGGCGGGAAGGCTGGAAGCGGAGATCGTCCCGGTCGCGGTGCCCAGGCGGCGCGGCGATCCGGTCGTGGTCGCGGTCGACGAGCATCCGCGACACGACACCACGATGGAGACGCTGGCCAAGCTCCGCCCCGCCTTCCGCAAGGAGGGCACGGTGACCGCCGGCAACGCGTCCGGGGTCAATGACGGCGCGGCGGCGCTGATCGTCGCCGACGAGGACGCCGCGAAGCGCCACGGGCTGACGCCCCGGGCGCGCATCGTGGCTGCGGCCACCGCCGGGGTGCCGCCCCGGATCATGGGGATCGGCCCGGCGCCCGCGACCCGCAAGGTGATGGAGATCGCCGGGCTCTCGCTCGACGACATCGACGCGATCGAGCTCAACGAGGCCTTCGCCGCCCAGTCGCTCGCGGTGACCCGCGAACTCGGCCTCGCCGACGACGACGAGCGGGTCAACCCGAACGGCGGCGCGATCGCGCTCGGCCATCCGCTGGGGTGCAGCGGGGCGAGGCTCGCCACCACCGCGCTCTACCAGCTCGAACGCAGCGGCGGCCGCTACGCGCTCTGCACCATGTGCATCGGCGTCGGCCAGGGCATCGCCATGGTCATGGAGCGGGTATAGGGCGGGTCCCGCCGGGGGCGGCCTCTCCCGGCCGGCTTTCCCGAGGGGTGGGGCGGGGCGTAGCCGTGCGGCAGCACGGCGGCCCCCACATCGTCATTTCGACGGACCCCGGACTTGATCCGGGGCGGAGCCGTGCGGCAGCACGGCGGAGTGGAGAAACCTCGTCCCCGTGCCCCCCATCGTCATTTCGACCGGAGCCGTGCGCAGCACGGCGGAGTGGAGAAACCTCGTCCCCATGGGGCAGGGAGGTTTCTCCACTCCGCGCCTGCGGCGCTCCGGTCGAAATGACGAGGAGGGGGGAGGTGGCAGGGAGGTTTCTCCACTCCGCGCCTGCGGCGCTCCGGTCGAAATGACGAAATGGGGGACGCGCCTGCGGCGCCGCGGTCGAAATGACGACGTGGGGCGGGGGGTGGAACCGGGGCTTTCGCCGCGCCCGGTTCGGCGGCACAATGGGCGCGCCGACCGTCCCGGGAGGGCCGCCATGCCCAAGGTGCTGACTGAGGCCGAGGTCTCGCAGTTCTGGAACGAGGGGTACTGCTTTCCCTTCGACTGCCTGACGACCGGGCAGGCGGCGGCGGCGCGGGCGAAGCTGGAGGCCTTCGAGGCCGAGATCGACGGCCCTATCGACCGGCATCTCAGGGTCAAGGTCCATCTCGGCTTCATGTGGCTGTGGGAGCTTGCCCACCACCCGAAAATCCTCGACGCGGTTGAGGATCTGATCGGCCCCGACATCCTGCTCTATCTGTCGACGCTGTGGTTCAAGGACGCGGGCGACGGCAAGCGGGTCTCGTGGCACCAGGACTCGGCGTATTACGGGCTGGAGCCGCATGACGTGGTCACGCTGTGGCTCGGATTCACCGATTCCAACGCGGAGAACGGCTGCGTGCAGGTCATCCCGGGCACCCACAGGGAGCCCGACTACGTCCATGTCGAGACCTATGCGGAGGACAACCTGCTGGCGCGCGGCCAGACCATCGCCGAGATCGACGATTCGAAGGCGGTGAAGCTCGAGCTCGGGGCCGGGCAGTTCTCGCTGCACCACGAGAGGCTGGTGCACGGCTCGGCGCCCAACGCGTCGGACGACCGCCGGCTCGGCATGTCGTTCACCTATCTGCCGACCCATGTGCGCTGCAACCTGGCCAACCGCACGGCCGTGCTGTGCCGCGGCGTCGACGAATACAATTACTGGCAGCGCGACCCCGAGCCGCAATGCGACCGCGACCCGGTGTGCTGGGAGGCGATCCGCTTCTGGATCAAGGGCTACGCCGACCCCGACATCACCCAGGAAGCGCTGGTCACCCGCTGATCACCCGCCGAGCGAATCGAGATCGGCGAGCACCCGGTCGGGGTGCTCGGCCGGCTTCACGGTCGCGTAGGAGGCCGCGACCGTGCCGTCGGGGGCGATCAGCACCGAGCGGCGCGGGGTGCGCTGGTCGTCCGCCGTCGCCACGCCGTAGGCGATGCTCGCGGACTTGTCGAGGTCGCTCAGCAGGTCGTAGGGAAAGCCCTGCTTCTCCCGGAACCGCCGGTTGGCCTCGGTCGGGTCGAAGCTCACCCCGAGGATGACGGTGTTTCTGTCCGCAAAGTCCTGGATTCGATCACGGAACCCCTGGCCCTCGGCGGTTCACCCGGGGGTGGCGGCCTTGGGGTACCACCAGAGCAGCACGTAGCGTCCGGCGAAATCGCCGAGGCCGACCGGCTCGCCGTCCTGGTTGACCATCGAGAAGGCGGGCGCCGCGGCGCCGGCTTCGATCAGGCTCATGTCAGTCCCCGCTATCGGTCGCGCCGCCTCCGGCGGCCGGCAGAGTAGAGCGAAACCGCCGGGGTTTCGCAAGCGGTGCGAACCCGCGTAGCATCGTCGGGACGGCCAGGCGGGAGAGGAACCATGGCGAGCGACCTCCGCACCATCGCGACCACCGACATCGCGTATCTCGATCACGGCGGCGCGCCGCTGACGATGCGGGTGTTCGCGCCCGACGGGGACGGGCCGTTCCCGGCGGTGATCGACCTCCACGGCGGCGCCTGGAACCGGGGCGACCTCTCCACCTGCCGGGAGCGCGACGAGGCGCTGGCGGAGGCCGGGATCGTCGCCGCGGCGATCGATTTCCGCCATGCCGGGGACGGCTATCCGAGCTCGCTGGCCGACATCAACTACGCGATCCGCTGGTTCAAGGCGCATGCCGGCGAGTTCGGCGCCGATGCCGGGCGCGTCGGCCTGTCCGGCCAGTCGAGCGGCGGCCATCTCGCCATGCTGGCGGCGATGCGCCCGGACGATCCACGCTACGCCGCCATCCCGCTCGACGGCGGCGCCGGGATCGACGCCAGGGTGCGCTGCGTCGGCATGTCGTGGCCGGTGATCAACCCGCTGTCGCGCTACCGCCACGCCTTGCGGGCGCGGGCGCGCGCCGTCCCGCCGGGCTGGGTGGCCGGGATCCCCGAATGCCATGACCGCTACTGGGGCGGCGAGGCGGCGATGGAAGAGGGCAACCCGATGCTGGCGCTGGAACGCGGCGAGGCGGTCGAGACGCCGCCCGCGCTCTGGGTGCAGGGCCGGCCCGACGAGGTGCACGACTACCGCGACCTCGACGGCGGCGCCGGGGCCAACGAGCCCGAGCGCTTCGCCGCCAGCTACCGCGCCGCCGGCGGCGCGATCGAAATGGTCTATATCGACCAGGAAACGCGGTCCTCGCCGACCTCCTTCGAGCCGCTCGCCCGGTTCTTCAACCGCCATCTCGCGGGCTGACGCGGAACCGGCCTCTCAGGAGTCCCGGGCAAGCGCCTGGCGCGGGCGGAAAACGCCGGCGCGGCACCGGCCCGCGGCGTCCCCGGGGGACACAAATTTGCCGTTTCGGCTAATGTTTTACGTGAAACATAGGTCAACAATGCTGACCTTTGTTTCACGTGAAACATTAGGCCCCGCCGCGAGCTAGCGCTGCGCCCGCATCGCCGTCCGGTAGCGCGTCCAGGCCATGTCGAGGGCGGCGAGGCAGGCCGGGTCGAACTCCGCCGCCGGTTCCGGGTCGGGCAGCCAGTTGCCCTCGGGGTCCGCGCCCCGGAGCAGGATCGCGGTGGCGCCGTCGAACTGCACCTGGCGCACCCGGGTCGCCGCGAAATGGACCGCGAAGCCGATGCGCGGCCAGCCGGCCCGGTTGGGCTCGGAGGAATGGATGGTCTTGTTGTGGTGGATCGACATCTGCCCCGCCGCGAGCGGCATCTCGACCGCCAGGCTCTCGTCGACGCCGCGCACGGTCTGGCCGCGCACCAGCATGTTGTCGGGATGGGCGATCTCGTCATGCGGCAGGATCTCGGGGCCGAGATGGGAGCCGGCGACGATCTTCATGCAGCCGGCCTCGCTGGTCGCGTCGGTGAAGGCGATCCACGCGGTCACCGATTCGGGCGGCTCCAGCCCGTAATAGGTCGAGTCCTGGTGCCAGGAGATGAAGCTCGGATCGTGCGCCTGCTTGGCGAAGAAGGACGAGCCCCAGCACACGAAATCGGGCCCCAGCAGATCCTCGATCGCGTCGATCAGCCGGGGAAGGCGGATCACCGCCCAGAGCCAGGGGAAGGGGAGATGCGCCTTGATCCGGTAGCGCGCCTGGGCGCCGCCCTCGGTGCTTTGGTCGAGCGCCTGGTAGCGCGCCCTGAGCGCGTCGGCCTCGGCCGCGGTCAGCAGGTCGAGCGGCCACACCGCGCCGCAGCGCCGCCACTGCGCGAGCTCGGCATCGCTCAGGATCTTCGCCATCGGGTCAGCCTCGCGCGCGGGCGTAGCGGCCTTCGGGCCGCCTCAGCCCGAGATTCTCGCGCAGCGTAGCCCCTTCGTAGTCGCGGCGAAACAGCCCGCGGCGCTGCAGCACCGGCACCACGCGGTCGACGAAGTCGTCGAGCCCCTGCGGCAGATAGGGGAACATCAGGTTGAACCCGTCGCTGCCCCTTGTCTCGAGCCATTCCTCCATCTCGTCGGCGATCTGCCCGGGCGTGCCCAGCATGCAGAGGCCGGAATAGCCGCCGAGGCGCTGGGCGAGCTGGCGCACCGTCAGCTTCTCGCGCCGCGCCAGCGCGATCGCCCGCTCGCGCCCCGACTTGGACTGGTTGCTCTCCGCGATCTCGGGGAGCGGACCGTCGGGATCGAATTGCGAGGCGTCCTGGCCGAGCGAGATCGACAGCGCGGCGATGGCGCTGTCGGAATGCACCTTGCTGTCCAGCAGCGCGCGCTTCTCCATCGCCTCGTCGCGCGAATCGCCGACCACCACCATGCAGCCCGGCAGGATCTTCATCTGCCCGGGGTCGCGCCCCGCCTGCCCCATCCGTCCCTTGACGTCGGCGTAGAAGGCGCGGCCGGATTCGAGATCGCGCGCCGGGGCGAACACCGCCTCGGCGGTCTCGGCGGCGAGCTGGCGCCCGGCATCCGAGGCGCCGGCCTGGACGATCACCGGCCAGCCCTGCACCGGCCGGGCGATGTTGAGCGGCCCGCGCACCTCGAAATACGCGCCCTTGTGGCCCAGCACGTGGAGCTTCTCCGGGTCGAAGAAGACGCCGCTCTCCTGGTCGCGCAGGAAGGCGTCGTCCTCCCAGCTGTCCCACAGCCCGGTGACCACGTCGAAGAACTCGCGCGCCCGGCGGTAGCGCAGCGCGTGTTCGAGATGCTCGTCGCGGCCGAAATTGCGCGAGGCGTCGGGGTTCGAGGTGGTGACCACGTTCCAGCCCGCCCGCCCGCCGCTGATATGGTCGAGCGAGGCGAAGCGCCGGGCCACGTGGTAGGGCTCGTCATAGGTGGTCGAGCCGGTGGCGATCAAACCCAGGCGCCTGGTTACCATGGCGAGCGCCGGCAACAGCGTCATCGGCTCGAACGAGGTGACGGTGGCGCTCCGCTTGAGCGCCTCCATCGGCATGTTGAGCACCGCGAGGTGGTCGGCCATGAAGAAGGCGTCGAACCGCCCGCGCTCCAGCGTGCGGGCGAAGCGCTCGATATGGGCGAAGTTGAAATTGGCGTCCGGCCAGGCGCCCGGGTAGCGCCACGACCCGGTATGGATGGTCACCGGCCGCATGAAGGCGCCGAGGCGCAGCTTTCTGTCTTCCGCCATCACCCTGCCGCCGGCATTGCCCAGGCGCGATGATAGGGCCCCGCGAGGCGGCGTCAACGCGGCGCCGAGAAAGTCGTTCACGCGCCGCCCGCAGGCGCTATGATCACGCTTTGTTCCGGTTGCGACGGGACCGATGCCCGACACCGCGCCCGCACCGACCGTCCCCGGGAGGGACGGTGCCGAAGCCCGTTTGCGGCGCGGCGCGGCGCGCCTGCTCGCCGCGCTCGGCTATGCGGTGCTGTACGAGTTCCGCCTGACCAACGGCCGCCGGGTCGATCTGATCGGCCTCGACGATTCGGGCCGGTTCGTCATCGTCGAGGTCAAGTCGTCGGTCGAGGATTTCCGCAGCGACCGCAAGTGGCGCGAATACCTGCCGTTCTGCGAGCGTTTCTACTTCGCCGTCCCGGAGGGCTTCCCCGACCGGCTGCTGCCCGGCGATTGCGGGGTGATCGTCGCCGACGCCTATGGCGGGGCAATCCGCCGCGCGGCGACCGGGGTGCCGGTCGACCCCACCCGCAAGCGGCGCCAGCTGGTGCGGTTCGCGTTCGCCGCGGCGGGGCGGTTGCAGCGCCGCATCGATCCCGGCGCCTGAGCGCCCCGCCCCGCGCGGCCGGCGTTCAGAGCGGGGTTTCCGTCGGCGCCCGCTTGGCGAGTATGCGCTGCAGGGTGCGGCGGTGCATGTTGAGCCGCCGCGCGGTCTCGGACACGTTGCGGCCGCATTGTTCGTAGACCCGCTGGATATGCTCCCAGCGCACCCGGTCGGCCGACATCGGGTGCTGGGGCGGCGGCGGCAGCGCGCCGTCGGCGAGCAGGGCGGCCTCGATGGCGTCGGCATCGGCCGGCTTGGCGAGGTAGTCGACCGCGCCCGCCTTGACCGCCGCGACCGCGGTGGCGATGTTGCCGTAGCCGGTCAGCATGACGATCTTGGTGTCGGTGCGCCTGGCGTGGATGGCCTTCACGACCTCGAGCCCGCTGCCATCTTCCAGCCTGAGATCGAGCAGGGCGTAGGATGGCGGGCGCCGGTTGGCGGCCATCACCCCCTCGGCCACCGACTCGGCGACCTCGCACTCGAAGCCGCGCGATTCCATGGCCCGGGCGAGCCGGACCCGGAACGGTGTGTCGTCGTCGACGATCAGCAGGGTCCGGTCGCGGACGAACGCCTGCGGCGCCCCCGGGGACTGGCTCGCGACGCCGCCGCCCTGCGGGGCGGCCGGTTCCGGGACCGTGGCGCGCTGCCCGCCGGTCGCCCGGCGTAGCGCCATTCGTTCGGCCGTCTTGTCGTCTCTCATCGGAACTCTCCCTTCCATCTAAGGTAGTGCATTAGTCCGCGTCTGCAACGTGCATTAGCAGGTATATGGGCTCCATGAGATAAAGTCTTATACCGTATTTCAGGCATATATATGAGATGTTCTTATATCAAGCGCCGCCGCGGGCGCCGGACTCCCCGCCATCCGGCCGCGATGCTTGCAAACCGGGCGGGACCGACCATGTTAGCCCCAGGGCCGAAGCGGCCCCATCGAGTGCCGTCCAGCCGGAGACCGCGATGCCCGCATGGTTGACGTCGAGAAACGCCGCCGCCGCCGCGCTGGCGGCGCTGCTGCTGACCTTCGCGGCGGTCCCGGCGACCGCCGCGTCCACCCCGCAGGAGCTGGTCGACAACGCGCGCTATACCGTCGAGAAGCTGCTCCGCAACCCCGAGACCAAGCCGTTCGCCGGGCTGCTCCGCAAGGCCCAGGCGGTGCTGATCGTCCCCAGCCTGATCAAGGCGGGTTTCCTGGTCGGCGGCGAAGGCGGGAGCGGCGTCCTGCTGGCGCGCGACCGCCAGGGGCGGTGGAGCGATCCCGCCTTCTACGACATCGGCGCGGGCAGCATCGGGCTGCAGATCGGCTTCCAGGACTCCGAGGTCGCGTTCCTGATCATGTCGCGCCGGACGCTGGACGCCATGCTCGATGCGAAGCTCAAGCTGGGCGCCGACGCCTCGATCGCCGCGGGCCCGTTCGGGGTCGGCTACGAAGGCGCCACGGCGGTCAACCTGCGCGCCGACATCTTCTCCTACGCGCTCTCCCGGGGCGCCTTCTTCGGCGCCTCCTTCGAAGGTTCGATCGCGGTCGAGGACAGGGATCGCAACCGGGCCTATTACGGCCCGGGGGCGACCGCGCGGGCCATCGTGATCGAGCGCAAATTCACCAACCCGGGAAGCGCCGGGCTGATCCGCGCGCTGAACGCCCCCTGACCCGGCCGGGCGGGCGGCGGCGCGGCGGCCGGGCGGCGGCGCTGCGATGGACCGGCGACGGGGTTCGGGACTCGGGACTGGCGGCACTGGAAACCGGCGGTTTACCAACGAACCGCCCCTATATCGGGGGTCTTCCCGCCGCTTCAAGAGGCGCCCGATTCCCGCCCGGATCGTCCTTCGACACGCGGCGTAGCCTGTCCCGAGCCATGCCGGGCCGAAGAACCCGGCCGCCGGATCGGGACACGGATTGCGGCCCGCTCTCACCTGCCGTCGCCCATCGGGGCAAAGCCTGCGTCGAAAAGCCACACCGGGCAGCAGTGGAACAGGTCCGGCCATGACGACGAGGGGGACGGGCACAAGACCACGCGGATATCCCGATCGGGGGCGTGGCCCACCCCGGCAAGAATCCGCTCTACCCCAGCGGCGGCGGGGCGCAGACCCGGTCATAGGGGAAGCGGGTGTCGATCAGGCCGTTATGGGCGAAGATGTCGAGCGTCGCCTCGAACGCCGCCGGGGTGATCTCGATATGGGGCGTCCAGCAGCCGAGGCGCTGATAGGTCGCGATGCAGCGCTCGAGCACCGCCGGGTCGATCTCCGGGAAATAGGGTTTTTCGGCGCGGGCGATCCCCGCCGCCGGCGTCTCGTTGAGCCAGGCGCGGGCCTTGCGGTAGGCGCGGGTGAAGGCCCGCGCCATGTCGGTCTCCAGCCAGTCCGGGCGGGCGCACAGGCTGGAAAAGGCGCAGGCGCCGACCTGGCGGCCGACCTCGGCCACGACATGGCCGACGCCGTCGGCTTCCAGTTGCTGCGGGAACGGGCCCTGCTGCTGGACATAGGCGCCCTGGCCGTCGCGGAAGGCGCGGTCGATCTCGGCGGCGTTGCCGGGATGGATCGCCTTGAGCCGGGCATAGTCGATGCCGGCCTTGTGGCAGGCATATTTGAACATGGCGAGCGGCTGGCCGCCGCCGAACAGCACGATCTCGGCGCCCTCCAGCTTGCGCCAGTCGAACGCCGGATCGGGCTCGCGCCCGGTCAGGAAGAACCCGTCGGTCTCGTTGATCTGGGCGAAATGGACCGCGCCCGGGTCCTCGCCCCTGGAGAGCGGCCCGAAGGCCTGGCTCAGCGCCGACTGCACGACATGGGCGGTGCCGTCCTTCAGGGCGGCGATGGCGGAAACCCCGGGCTCGGAAACCGACCAGCCCGGCTCCAGACCCTCCTCGGCCAGGAAGCCGCCGGCCATGGTGGCGATCAGCGGCGAATAGAAGGCGGAGAACAGGGAGAACTGGATGTCGATGCGGGTCATGGGCGGCGTTCCTTCCGGGCGGGGTGCGGCGGGCGGGCGATGATGTAACATGACGCAAGCGGTCGCCGCCATCGCCGGCCGGCGGCGGCGGCCGGGATGCGCGACGGGTGGAGGGGCATCGCGTGGTCGAGCAGGATCGGGATACCGGCGCCGGGGGCGCGCGGCAATGGCTGTACCAGATCCGCCTCGAGCTGGCGGACCGGGCCGCCGAGGCGGCGCGCCACGGCGGCGACGACCCCGACCTCGAACCGGTCAGGACGATACTCGCGCGCCACGATGCCGCGCCGGTCTGCCAGTACGATGCGTTCGCCGGCTACTGCGCCGAGGCCGAGCGCCGCGGGCTCGCCGGCTACCCGCTCTATGCCTGGACCAGGGCGACCATCGAGAATCCCGCCAAAAAGGCGAAATACCTCCGCTCCTTCTCGCTCCGCGTCGCCGGCGAGGAGGTCTACGGAAGCGACCGCGCCGACGCGCTGGAGGCGGCGCTGCGGCCGCTCGCCGGCGGGCCGGCGGTCAGGCGGATCGCGAAACACGACACCAACCCGTCGAACAACCCGCAACCGCCGGAAAAATACCGGCCCTGAGTACGCCCGCCCCCCGCCCGTCATTCTCCCCCTCGTCATTTCGACCGGAGCCGTGCGCAGCACGGCGGAGTGGAGAAACCTCGTCCCCATGGGGCAGGGAGGGTTCTCCACTCCGCGCCTTC
>Ga0209754_1003355_pt1 | contig 10992 bp, 7 predicted proteins | sample MesohylBB_FD_187295 | JGI IMG/M metagenome (GOLD analysis project Ga0209754, IMG submission 187295) | Host-associated microbial community of the marine sponge Aplysina aerophoba from Gulf of Piran - sponge mesohyl, lysed by bead beating... | ecosystem: Host-associated > Porifera > Sponge >... | reverse complement strand
CCACGCAGCCACTCCAGCGTTCCAGCATCAAACTGACGGAGACCAACCTGCATGCCGAACATATACGGCGGACAAAACTACGAGTCAACAGTGGACCGATGAAAGGTCCCGATCGTCTGCTGCTGGATGTCATGGCGGGTTCTCCCTTTGGAATTCGCGGAACGCGCAGACACAGGTTGGCGAACCGTGATACCGCACGGGCTTCGACAGTGGCCGCTTGAGTCAGCCGGCATTGCGATTGCGCGGGACCCGCCGAGAGCTTCCTTGAGCAACGTCTGATTGAGGCGAGGATCGAGACAGCCACTACGGAACCCGCTGAGCCATCGTCGCCGCATAGTGCCCGGACGGTACGAAACCAGTTCCCGGGGCTTTCGAAAGGATTGGCGGGAATCGCACGCCAGTCTTCCCTGCGCGTGCCGGACCTGCTGTCTGGCGATGTGGCGTCTGCGAGACGCCCATCAGTCTCTTTTTTTGCCTTTGGAACACTGTCAAGTCGTGGCTTTGGACCGTACCCAGGGACCTGTCTTCCCGGCAAACGGCTCAAGGTGCCGACTCCGTGCTCGCCGGTGCGCAGGCTGCTACGGTGCAGGCACGCCGGGCAACTGACCGGGACCCGCCCGCGGATTGTGGCGTGACTGGGTCCTGCTTCGGCGATGGTGCGCCGAGCAGCCGTCATTGCTGGACGTCGTTGAACGGGTTTGCACCATGCACGTCGGAGATCCCGGCGCGCAACGCCATCATTTCTGGCTGGCCTGCAGCAGGATGCGCCGCGATGGGGCAGCCTGACTGGGAACGTGTCATTTCCGCTGCGGCGCGCCTGCAGCGGCATTTCCCCGAGGCTGTCCTGGTGGGTGGAACGGCGGCCGGCATTCATGCGGGGCATCGTTTTTCCCAAGATGCCGACCATGTCGTTACCGATCTTCGGGAACGGTTCGACGAAGTCCTAGCGAATCTGGAATCCGTGGCCGGCTGGAAGACCGCCCGGGTCCGCCCCCCCTGTACTAATCCTGGGATCGCTGGACGGAATCGAGACCGGGATCAGGCAGTTGATACGCAGCAAGCCGCTGGAAACGGTCGAGATGATCTGCCACGGCGAAAGGGTCGTGGTACCGACTCTCGAGGAAACGCTGCGCATCAAGGCCATGCGGATCCTGAAACGGAACGCCTTGCGTGACTATGTCGATCTTGCAGCAATCGGGGCAAGCCTCGGACATGACGGCATTGCAAGGGCGATGGCGTCATTTGACGAGCTGTATCCGCAGGACAACGACCAGTCTGCAACGCAGCAGTTGCTGGCGCAGCTATCCAATCCCCTGCCGTGGGATCTGGGAGAGGAAGGAACAACGATATTCCGTGGCCTGGCGGAAGACCTGCAGGAATGGAGAGCGGTGTGCGACCGATGCCGGTCCATTGCCGTGACGCTCTTCGACAGGCCCGGCGCCGCAAACGCGGAGGATTTCGAGGACAGTTTCGATTTTCCATAACCGGCCGCCAGGTGGCGTAGGACCATCACGTTTCCACCAGGCATTCCTCCATCTCCTCGAGATCGACGGGATGGAGGGTGCGCCCGACGCGCTTGAGATCGCGAAAGGCGGCCGGCGCCGTTGCGAGGCGCAACGGCCGGTCCCTGCGGATCGTGCGCACCCGCACACTGGCACACCGGAACACTTGCACATCGGTACACGTGCACACCTGCACACGCGCCGGCTTGTCGCTCAGCCGCCCGAGCGGACCCGGGCGATGAGCTCCCTCAGGCGCTCGCCGCCGGCGGCGCCCGGAACCAGGGTCTCGCCGATCACGAAGGCCGGCGTACCGCCAATGCCGAGGGTCCGGGCCAGCGTTGCCGTTTCGTCGAGATAGGCCTCGATCGCGGGATCCTCCATGTCGCTCCGCAACCGCCCGAGGTCCAGACCGGCGCCGCCGGCAAGTTCGATGACCCGGTCTTCCGTCAGCTGGCCGCGCGAGCCCATGACGGCGAGATGGTATTCCAGGTACAGGCCCTGCCTGGCGGCGGCCATGGCGGCGCGCGCCGCGAAGCGCGAGACCGGACCGAGGATGGGAAACTCCTTCCACACGACGCGCAGCCCATCGTCGGCCGCCAGCAGGTCCTTCACCGGCTGGAGCGAGCGCTTGCAGTAGCCGCACTGGTAGTCGAGGAACTCGACCATGGTGACGTCGCCCTCGAGGTTGCCCGAGACCGGCGACATCGGGTGGAACCGGATCGCCGCGTCGTGCTCTCGGATCGCGGTGGCGATGCGGGCCTGTTCGTAGGCTTCCCGCCTGGCGCGCAGCGCCCCGAGGGCTTCTTCGATGATCTCGGGGCGCTCGAGCAGGTACTCCCTGACGATCTCGCGCACGGCATCACGGTCGCCCGCCGCGGCGGGCGTCTGCGCCCTGCCGGCGGCCGGAATGGCCATTGCGGCCAGAAGCGCGGCGGCGGCGATGGCCACGCGCCACACGGCTCCCCGTCCGCCGCCCGAGGGTCCTGCCGGGTTCTCTGGCCTGTTCATCGCTGCAGTCCTTTCACGGTGCGGGTCGAATTGATGCGGGTTGTGTACAGAGAGTTCTGCAAAAGAAATGAAGGTTGAGCAGGTCATGGCATGCTGATGATTTGAACAATCACTTCCTTTGAGGAAAGGACACGCCATGACCCGTCACCATGTCAAGCACGCTGTTGCTGGAATCAATTAGCTCCTGGCCAAGGACGAGGACTTCATCCGGGAGGGCCTTCGGGCCTATCTACACGATGTTCTGGAGAGCGAGATGACGGCGGCTCTCGGAGCGTCGAAGGGAGAGCGCACGAAGCGTCGTGTGGGCTATCGCTCCGAGGGTGCGGTCCTGCGAACGGTGATGCTGGCGCCTCGCAACTCGCCTTCTGTCGCGGGGTTCCGCGCCGCCTGATGCTGCGCGAGAGGCCGGAGACGCTCGAAGTGCCGGGAGACTTCCCACGGGAGGATGAACACCGAGGCCACCCCCAGGCAGCCTTTCGACGGCATTCCAGGAGCAGCGATGGTCGTCCTGAAGGAACGTCCTTGCAGTAGCACGCTCAACCGGCAAACTCCGGTACCGCTCCTGTATTCCGAAGGGCCGGCACATCGAGGTGCTGGCGGCGAAGCGGCGTCGACGGGGTTTCCCTGACGATACGGTCGAGATTCGCATGGCCTACTCACGACGCTGGCTCTGGTGTAGCGTCGGGGTTGGGGAGGATGCGGCCATGTCCGGACTTGGAGTGCTGGTGGTCGGCCAGAGCCCGCGCCCGGAGGTCGCCGCCCTGGTCGCGGACCTCGCGGGTCCCGGTGTCGAACTGGACCTGCGCGGCGCACTCGACGGCTTCTCGCGTGCCGAACTCGAGACGATGCAACCGGAATGCGACGCCGAGGCGCTGTTCACCCGGCTGCCGGACGGATCGGGTGTGACACTCGGCAAGCGCCACGTGATTGCCCACGGCACCCGGCAGCTCGACGCGCTCACCCGGGCCGGCCACCAGGTGGTCATGGTGATGTGCACCGGTGCGTTCCCGGACTGGATGGCCCGGTACAGGGCCGTTTTCCCGTCGCGCACGCTCGAGGCTTCGGTGGCGGCCTGCCAGCCGACGGGCCGGCTCGGCGTGCTGGTGCCGATCGCCGAACAGTGCGCGGGCGCGCACGAGCGCTGGGGCGGACGCGGTTACGATGTCAGCGCCGCGGCGCTCTCGCCGAACGCGGGGCCGGCGGAAATCCGCAGCGTCGCATCGCACCTCGGAAAGACCGGGATCGACCTGCTGGTGCTCGACTGCATCAGCTACACCCGCGAGACCAAGCGGCTGGCGCGCGAGGTGGCCGGCGTGCCCGCGATCCTCGCGGTCTCGAGCGCGGTCAGGATGGCGCTGGAGCTGATTGACTGACCGATCGGCGCAGCGCATCGCTCGCCTCGCGGTCGATGGTGCCGCAGCCGAGCACCACGCAGCCGTAGTCGCGGCGCGCACCCTCGGGCGTGACGTAGCCCGCATCGAGGTCCTGCTGGACCGCGTCGTAGTCGCGCGACATCGGGTTCCCGAACCCGGAGCCGCCGGCCAGTCTGATCGAGGCCCGCTGGTCAATGGCGTCGAGGTAGCCGAGACCGCCGACCCCCATGTCGTGGACCGCGCCGTTGCCGCCCGAGATCCAGGCCCGGGCGAGCATCCCCGGACCGCCGCCGAACAGCCCGTCGATCGCCGTGGTGACACCGTTGGGGTAGAGACCGACCTGGCACCGCAGGCCATCGTCGTCGCGCTTGCGGGTGACCAGTTGCTGGGACAGTCCGCCGCGGTGGGTCCCCGGACCTCCGCTGTCGGGCACCAGCGCCTTTTCGACCACGAGCACCGGCATGCGGGTTTCGAACAGCTCGATCGAGGTGTTGGCGGCACTTGTCGGGTACAGCAGGGCCGACTTGCCGTCACCGTGCGACGACGCACCCTGGCCGCCGCCCTGGAACAGGTGGTCGCTGAAGGTGCGCCCGTCGGTTGCGACCCCGTAGAACAGCGCGCTCGACGGCAGCCCGGTGAATGACTGGACCTGGCCGGGAGCCGCTTCGGCGAGGGCACCGAAGATGTTCGGCGCCACGTACCATCCGGTGCGAACACGTGTATTCACCGCCTTGGGTTTCCCGCAGTTCATGATGCTGCCCGGTGGTGCGCTCACCGACATCGGCTGGTAGCAGCCGGCATTGCCCGGAATATCGGGAGTAAGGATGCATTTGAGCGGGTAGGTCGAGTGCGCCATGGTGTAGCTGAGCGTGCAGTTGCTGCCGCCGCGTTCGGTCTGGGGCGGCGCTCCCTCGAAGTTCACCGAGATTTCCTCGCCCTGGACGTCGACCTGGATCGGGTAGGTCATCACCTCCTCGATGCCGTCGGCTTGTACCACGTGGCGGTAGTGGCCGTCGGGCACCGCGGCAATGGCCCGACGCATCGCGGTCTCGGCGCGGCGCTGGATCACCGCGGCCAGTGCCTCGAGATCGTGCATCCCGTACTCGTCCATGAACTCGAGCAGACGCGCCGCACCGGTCATGCCGGCGGCAACAAGTGCATGAACATCGCCGAGCACCTGGTCGGGTCTGCGCACGTTCTCGCCCAGGATCTGGAACAGGTCCTCGTTGGGCTTGCCGGCCCGAAACAGTTTCATCGGCGGGATCTGGATGCCTTCATCATAGATTTCGCGTGCGTTGAGATCGTCCTTGGTGCCTCCGATATCGCTCACGTGGCCGACGATACCGACGAAGGCCACGATCCGCCCCTGGCGAAACACCGGCACCGCGACCGCGATGTCGAACAGGTGGCCCGCACACAGCCACGGATCGTTGGTCACCAGCACGTCGCCCTCTTCCAGGGCCTGGGTCGGGAACCGCTCGATCATGGCGTTGATCGCGATCGGCAGCGTCAGGTTGAAGACCGGCATGGCGCGGGGCGAGTGGACGATCTGCCGACCCTTGGCGTCGAGCAGCTCGCAGGCGAAGTCCTGAGCCTCGCCGATGATCAGCGAAAAGGCAGTGCGGATCACCGTGTGCCAGCACTCTTCGGCAATGTTGATCAGCCTGGACCACATGATCTCGAGGCCGATCGGGTCGCCGTCGAGCCGGGCGATCGCGTCTTCCATCGCCATGTCCGAGGCCACCACCAGCGCGCCGCCGGTCTCGCCGGGCAGGGCCAGGCGCAGGTTGCCCGCATCGTCGACCACCGCGGTGGCACCGGTCGGGACCACGGTGGTCGCCTCGCGTTCCTCGATGATTGCCGGACCGGACACCACCAGGCCGGACGGCAGGGCATAACGGTCATAGACCGCCGCGGTGGTCATGGCGGCGATGTCCGGGTCGTAGACCGGTCGATGGCCCTTCATCATCGAGACCTCGCCGACGGTGTCCTCGCGCGCCGTCTCGAGTGCGGGGCTCAGGGCGGTACAGCGCACCCGCAGGTTGATGACCTCGATGCGGGCACCGTCGTAGAGATGGGTGTAGAGCTGTTCGTAGGCGGACCGGAACCGGTCGGCGAGTTGCGACAGTGTCGCGGGATCGAGCGGGCCCTCCGGGACCGGAACGCTGATTTCGTGCATCTGGCCCTGCAGGCGCATGTCGGCGAGGCGTTCGAGCGCGAGCGGCCCCTCGCCTCCCGCGTCGTCGACCCGGCGGCGGCAGGCATCCGCCATGACATCGTAGACCTGTTCCATCTGTTCGCGGTCCGCCTGCTCGAGCAGCATCGGCAGCGAGCGTGACATCTCGAACTCCACAGGCGAAGCCAGCATGCCGAGTGCCGAAGCGGCACCCGATGCCGGCGGGACCACGATCTCGCCGATCCCGAGCTTGCGCGCCACCCGGGCGGCGTGCACCGGGCCGGCCCCACCCATCGCCACCATCGCGTAGCGCCGCGGATCCCGACCCTGCTCCACGATGTGGACCCGCGCGGCACCGGCCATGTTCTCGGCGACAAGGTCGTAGACGCCCCATGCCGCCTCGAGCGACGAGACCCCGAGAGTTTCAGCGAGCCGCGCCATTGCCCGTTCGGCAGCGGCCACGTCGAGTGCCATGCGTCCGCCGAGGAAGAAGCCGGCGTCGAGGTAGCCGAGCACCAGGTTGGCGTCGGTCACCGTCGGAAGCTCGCCGCCCTGGCCGTAGCAGGCCGGACCCGGGTTGGCGCCGGCGCTCTCGGGTCCGACCTTGAGCAGGCCGAGTTCGTCGAGACGGGCGATCGAACCGCCGCCGGCCCCGATCTCGATCATGTCGATGATCGGGGCATGGATAGGCAGTCCGCTGCCGCGCTTGAAACGGTGGACCCGGCCGGCCTCGAGCATGGCGGTGACGTCCGGCCGACCCTCCTGGATCAGGCAGGCCTTGGCCGTTGTTCCGCCCATGTCGAAGCTCAGGATGTCCGGCGCCTCGATGCCGGCGCCGACGAAGGCGGTGGCGCGTGCCCCGCCGGCGGGGCCGGACTCGACGAAACGGACCGGGAAGTCCACGGCGGTTTCCGGCGTGGTCAGGCCGCCCGATGACTGGATCAGGTGGAACTGTCCGGCAAACCCGCTCGCCTCGAGACCGGAGACCAGGCGATCGACATAGGCTCCCATCAGCGGCTGGACGTAGGCGTTCGCGGCCGTGGTCGAGGAGCGCTCGTATTCCCTGAGTTCCGGGTGTACGTCGGATGACAGCGACACCGGCATTCCCGGCGCGATCTCGGCTATCAGCCGGCGCAGCTCGCGTTCGTGGTCCGGTGTCTTGTAGGCGTGCAGCAGGCAGACGGCGAACGCCTCGACGCCGTCACCGAGCAGTGCGCGGATCTCCCCGCGGGCCTGGTCGGGATCGAGCGGGGTCACGATCCGCCCGGAGCTGTCGATCCGTTCGTCGATTTCCCGGCGCAGCCTCCGCGGTGCCAGCGGTTCGGGAAACTGCAGGAACAGGTCGTGGATGTCGTAGCGCTGTTCCGTCCCCATCTCCAGGATGTCGCGGAAACCCCGGGTGGTGAGGAACCCGAGCCGGCACCCGCGCCGCTCGATGATGGCATTGGTGACCAGGGTGGTGCCGTGCACGATCTGATCGATCCGCCCGAACGGGACATCGAGACGTTCAAGCATCTCCGTCATGCCCTGCATGGCGCCCACCGACGGGTCATCCGGCGTGGTCAGGCACTTGTGCAGGTGCAGCCGCCTGCGTGCGGGTTCGACCAGGACAAAGTCGGTGAAGGTTCCGCCGATGTCGAAGCCGAGCCTGTAGCCGTTGTCCTGCACTGTCATTGCACCACTCCTGTTGTCGGAGCGGGGAGCGTAGCGACTTGTCGGAATTTGTCGATACGCGAAGTGGCGCAGCAGCGTGCCTGGACAGACCGGGTACGACCGCGCTCGGTTACAGGTGACCGACCGCTGTTGTGAAGACGAGCCGGCCCAACAGAACGGGACGGGTGAGGACCTGCTCCGAAGTTCCCGTGATCACCGCACCACCGCACTGGTATGGTTGGGCGCGTGCTATGGAACGCGGCGCCGCTGTCGCGAAAAGGCGGCAGGCGGGTCGATCGCGCCTGGTCGAACCTGATTGCCTGCTAAGCATCGTCTGAACGGCCGGTATCCCAGCCATAGGCGCTGTCTATGAAAAGTTGCTTGGGCTGGTCATGGGGTGTCGCTGTCCAGCAGTGGGGTTGGCAAACCGAACCTTCCTATCGAGGAGCCGATCGAACCTGTCGCAATCACTGTCGCCCGCAGCGCCCGGTTCAGGCCTCTCAAGGCAATCGTCGCTTCCTGTTCATCGGTTCGTCGGGCGCCAGCGTGCCGATCGGTCATAGTGTCCATCCATTTCGAGGTCACCATGTCCACCACGGCTACCGGTCCGTCCCCCATTACAAGCGGAACGAAGAAGACGCCAAGGATCTTGTACATGAGCCACTTTCGCCATCGCCCCAACAATCAAGGGCACAGCGTGGAACTCGAGGTCGAAGACCACGTCAACGCCATAATAACGCTATAAAGAGGGCAGGAGCCTATCACGACGAAAACTTACGCGAGGGCCCCGTCTTCGGTCGACGACTGCTTTTCCTCAGGCAGCCAACCAATCGCACCGCTGCTTCTACAGCTCTTTTATTGAGTACGTCATGAAGACTTGGATGATGGAGGTGCGGGTGGAGCCGGTGGCGGTGGCGGCTTGACCACGTTGGTGGGCTTCTGAGACACCGCCCGTTGCGCCGAGGCCGTGGCGACCCGTGTAGGCGGAGGAGTCGGTGCTTTTGCCATGGTCATTCTCCCTCATCACTGGTGTGATGCCGCAGAAACTCTACCATATGGACATCCTCTGCAGGGATCAATATGTCAGAAACGCTCGACTCGACGGATTCTCTTTCCTGGTCAAGCCATGTGGGCTCCGCCAACCGGAAGTGTCCCTGATCAGAACGACTCGGCCACTCCTCGGGCCAACCGTATACACGCCGCCGATCATTGAGATGCAGGACAACATAGCGCGGATCCTTGCGTGCAAATGCAGAATACCATTCGGATGGATGCGACGTTTCCTTGGTAACGCCCAGCCTTCGCAAGATCCTGTGCAGGATGTCATTATTAGAAATGTACGTTGCTAAAATGGCGAGAAAAACTGCAATGACAACGGAAACGATAGTTTTCCAACTCTCCAATCCTTGAATTACCGATTGAGCAACCAGCAACTGGATCAACTGCAGCACTTGTTCAGAAATAACTTGGGCAAGAACGGTGAAGACCAAGGCTTGGACGACACGTTCGAATGTAGTCGGTTTGGGATGAGATGTCAGCGCATAGAATGTCGCTGCCGCAATTAGTCCTGGAAGGAGGTACGTGAGTACACCCACAGTTCCAGAGATCATAATGTCAGCTTCGCCAGTCATGACTTGTCGTACTTGTCAACTGTTAGGTGGCCCTGCTGACTAGCAAGGTCTGTGCCACACGCATTCAGGAAATCACGTTCAAATAATTCCAATAATTCAGAAAGTCGATTCACGTCTTCCAAAGGGTAGCGGGGAAAAGTAATTGTACCTACATCGATCTGACCCAGAACCGGGTTTTCGTCTTTAGTCGTATCAACAACTTGACAAGGCCGCTGCTTGACCACGAATTCCACTTCGATTGCATATTCGGCAAGTGGTGCACCTACTGCGGCACGAACCTGATCCGCCCACAAGGCCAGTGTTGCAAAATCGACGATGGGTATCTCTCGGCGCAATCGTTCTGAGCGAGACCTACCATTAACGTCGACCAACCTATCAGCAGAGATCAAGCCCAATTCGATTAGCCCATGGAAGTGAAGTTCCTTGTACATGGTGGCGGCGTGGACATCAGGCGCGTGCGGTGCCAGATGAGTGTGGTCAGTACGCGCGGCGCGCAACATCGGTCTCCAGAGGGAAAAGTGCGGTTTGTAGATCTCGTTGATGCCCTGTACTGGTGCGGTGTGGTTATCAAGGTGTCGCGTAATTAGAAATGTTGGAAGCTTGAAACGTCCGTCCAAGTCGTGACCTTGTAGCAGTCTATCAATCCTGATTTCGTCAGTAATCGGAATTGCAGTCAACCGGATGCCGTAAACACCGTATGGAGCGTAAAATCGATCAACCTGCAACTTGAAGTGACTCGAACGTTTTGCAAGATCTTCATCCACGCGTTGGAGACCTCTGGACAGGTTGATTGTCATGTCCTGGATTTCACGCATGGTCATGGGTTCGCACCGATCTGACCTTCTAATTGTGCACTTGTGTGTCATTTTGTTGCAGTGTGGCGCGCAATGTGATTTCGGAACTCGGATGATGACAACGCCCGCATCGCCCCGAGTTTCGACTCCAAAAATCTCAACGTGTGGGAGTTGAGGATCAACACGGTCTCGAAATACGAGCTCCAGCCTGTTCGCAACATCATTACATTGCCGGATAGCAGAAATAGCGCACGCATAACCCTTTGTTTCTTTAATCCCAACGACAAGAACACCGCCATGGGTATTCGCAAAGGCAATAGACTCGTCGAGCAGTGTTTCCTTGGCATACTTGCTGATGCGGTTCTTGCTACTGGTTTGAGAATCGATTTTACCATTCCTTGTGGGGAGGTCTACTTTAAACTCAAGCGACTCGTTCTCTCGGGCCCGCGATGTGATTACCTCGTGGATATCTGCCGGAGTGATCAGCTCACGAGGTTTGCTGCGAATTTGGAGCAAGGTGTATTCCTCCACTGGGGACGATAGAACATCGTGATGAATATGATCTCGACGGACACGTGGATGGTGCGGCGGAGTGTTGCGCCAAGATCATGCGGGTCCTGAAACCTGTTATTGCGATTGTTGTTGATGCTACCGCATTTGTATAGCGCTCCCTTGCTGGGAAAGCGCCACCATTCGCCCGGACGGCCCAATCCGCCAGAAGGCACGGGGGAAAATTCCTCGAGCCGGCGGCCCGGAACTCCGGTCGGGCTACGCCCTCCCTCCGTTCCGGGCCGCCGCCTTCCCCCGTCTCATCCTAATTGACGCGCAAGTCTCAGGTTGATTGTCGCGCCGCAC
>Ga0209754_1003354_pt1 | contig 10993 bp, 9 predicted proteins | sample MesohylBB_FD_187295 | JGI IMG/M metagenome (GOLD analysis project Ga0209754, IMG submission 187295) | Host-associated microbial community of the marine sponge Aplysina aerophoba from Gulf of Piran - sponge mesohyl, lysed by bead beating... | ecosystem: Host-associated > Porifera > Sponge >... | reverse complement strand
CCCCTCACGAACCGCGCGTTTTCGAGTGCCTTGCCCACTGCCTGTGCTGGGCGCCCGCGCCTGCCAACGATAGGGAGGATCCGCCAACCCTTCTCTTGCGGCGGCAGGACATTCCAGATTGCCTCGGCAGTTCCATTACCCAACGCTGCCGCGGCTGTTCGCCTTAGTTCAATCCGGCCGTTCAATGTGGCAGCCAGCGCAACCGCGAGACTCGATTTGCCGGTCCCGTATGGTCCCGTCCAAGTGAATGCCGCCTGTCCAGTCCCACTGACGTGCCGGGCCATCGTCATGAGAGCAGCCACCGATGTCCGAGGACAGATGAATCCTTCCAGTGCTGCTGGATCTGCGAGGTCCGTGTCGATCCGGACGGATCTCTGGAAACGCCGTGCGACACGCACGTGGTCGGTAAGGGACTTCACGCGGTGCCTCTCAGGTAATCTGAGCGCAGAAGGTCAAGTGTCTCGCTACTTGAAAAGGGCCTCGCGCGGATGAGTTGTTTCAGGCCAGCTGTTTCGGACCATTGATAGTGTCTGTTGGTTGCAACCTCTAGAGCATCGAGCAACTCGACGAGGTCGTCTTCTCCGAGCCCGAAAACTCGACCTGGCGAACCAGGTTCGTGGGCCAGTGCCTCGAAGGACAGCGTGTTCGACTTCATGGAGAAACGCTTCCAAAAGTCGGTGACGGCGTAGCCGAATACTCCTGTTCCTAGGGACGGTTTCGGACCGCGCACGAACCTGAAGCCCGCACCTTTGCCGACTCGCTTGATCAGTCCGAGTTCAGCAAGTGGCGACTCCAGCGAGTCTTCGTATCCGCCTTGTGTCGAGGTTGTCTGATACACGTATGTTCGCACGAAGCAGGTCACGTCTCTCCGGATCGTAGCTATCGATGCCCGCGGCCATGCTCGTTCCTCAGCCAGATTGGCGACGCCATGCACGAGTGCGTCGCGTTCGAAAGCAAGCGCAGGGAAATGGCTGAACGCCCAGAACCAAGTGGTCAATTTGGGATGGCCGGAGACATTCCAATGTGCCAGCCATGAGGTGGTTGGTGTCTCCATGTAGGGGTCGATGCCGTCTGTGCTGTCGAAGAGGAGTTGGCCGAGCCTAGTGGGCTCGAGAACCTTACGAGCAGTATCCTCCCGGATGATGCCGGCGGCACTCGCCCAATGCCTCATTGAGGCAACCATGTTCTTCCCGACACCAAAACGCGCGACAGCATCCTCAGCAGAGAAGACTGCCTGTTTCGCCGCAGGGCTCTCGGCTTTGCTCAGGGCATCGTATGCTTTCTTGAGCCATCCATAACGGAGCGGAAAGGTCTCATGGCCTGAAAGCTTAGGGCGGTAGCCTTCGTCGTAGAGGGGGCCTCTGATCATCCGGCTTCCTTACTGGGAGATTCGTCTAGCGGGACGGTGGTACACGATCCCTATGTTACTGTATTCGTAGGCTGACCACTCTGCGGTCAACAGCCCTGTGTACCCCGTGGGGTCAGTGAGCGAACTGATGGGCATCGCCACGACAATCTACGCTGACTATCAAGCTACCACTCCTGTGGACCCGCGAGTTGTGGAGCAGATGGCCCCGTATTGGAACGGTTCCTTCGGTAATCCTCACTCAAGCGACCACGTCGTGGGGTGGAGTGCTGCGGAGACCGTCCGTGGAGCAGCGGCATCGGTCTCTACCCTCATTGGCAGCGACTCAGACGAAGTGGTGTTCACATCTGGAGCCACTGAGGCAAACAACCTTGCACTGCTCGGCTTGGGCCGCCGTGCCCCAGCGGGCCGGAGGCGGATCTTGGTCAGTGCGATCGAACACAAATGCGTATTGGCCTCTGCCCGCGCCCTTGAGGACCGCGAGGATTTCAGCGTGGAGGTGATTCCGGTTGACGCTGATGGTCTCGTACGTCTTGATGTACTTGAGGACATGGTTGATGAATCGGTACTCGTCGCCTCGATCATGGTAGTCAACAACGAAATCGGAACCATTCAGGACGTTCGGCGCATCGGGGAGTTGCTCAGGAGGCATGGTGTCCTATTCCACTGTGATGCTGCTCAGGCTCCCTGCGCGGTGGACGTTGGCGATCTTGCAGCTCATGCCGATTTGGTGAGTCTGTCTGGTCACAAGCTGTATGGTCCCAAGGGGATTGGTGCCTTGTATGTTCGTCGCGAGTTCCACGATCGCATCGAACCATTGTTTTATGGTGGAGGGCAGCAGAGGGGGTTGCGCTCTGGCACTACCCCGGTACCGCTATGTGTTGGCATGGCGGCAGCGGCCGACATCGTTCGCTCGGAGGATCGAGTGGTCGAGCGCGAGCGGGTATCACGATTGCGCGACTCGTTCGTGCAAGGGATCCTGAACAGTCCTGTCACCGCGGAGCTGAACGGACCGACGGATGGAAAGCGACATCCAGGTAATGCAAACGTGCGGTTTCAGGATGTCGATGCCGAAGATCTCCTAGGTGTGCTGCAGCCTCGACTTGCGGCTTCTACCGGTTCTGCCTGTGGGTCGGGTATACCTGAACCGTCACATGTACTCCGTGCCCTCGGCTTAAGTGAGGTTGAGGCACGGTCCTCAGTGCGGTTCAGCTTTGGTCGCTTCACGACTCAGGAGGATGTCGATACCGCCAGCGATCTCGTGCGAGATGCGCTTGGCCGCCTGTAGATTCCACTTGGTACCTCGGAACGGAAGAGTTCAGAAATACGTGAGTGCATTAGTAAGGGATAATCGCTAGAATGAGCAGGTTGTGGTGCTCACAAGTCGGAGGGTGAGAATGCAGATCGTCGGTGACTTGTTGGCCTCTCTGAGAATTAGGCCACAGTATATTGCTCACAGCGAGTTGTCCACGCAAGATAGGCTTGATCGTCTAAGTGTCCGGAAAATCCGAGAGCTCGGACGGGTTGTAGCGCCCGGCATGGTCAAGCACCGGGATACACCTCTCGGAGAGATGCTGTCCGGACTGTTTCGATACCGGTTTCAACCGACGACGAACCCATTGCCCAAGGAGGTGCGCAGCTATAGCACCCTCAGGCGCGCTGGTGTGGCTACATGGGATGATGTGGCAAAATTGGCACCTGAGCAACTCTTCGAATCTTCGAATGAAGGTCAGTTTAGTGACGTCATTGATATTGTGACCTGGTTCGTTGAGCAAGCACTCCACTCTCGTCAAACCGGTAACGCCGTAGAAGATCGCGATGGTGAGTTCAACACATTGTCTGAGCCAGTCGCTGAAAAGGAGGATTCACCGGAAACTGCTTTGGGCGATTTGCGGAACTCCGGGACTCAGGGCATCAACGTTTCGAGCCCCCTAGGAGGACTCCGCTCTCTTGCCGCTTGGGGCGTCAGAGAACGAGAGGCCGAGCAGTTGGGGGAAATCCTTGAACTGAAAGATGACGTAGTGCCCATTCCAGCTGATTTGTCGGTGGTATGGGATGAAATCTCACAGGTCGCCTTGGCGGATCTGGCTGACCGCGTACTGTTGGACGTGACCCTTGACGACTTGGTCAAACTACTCTTTGTAGGCATGGACAAGCGCCAACGCGTCGTGTACCGGCGACGCGTGATCGACGGGGCGACTTTGGCAAAGGTCAGCAAAGAGTGCGGTGTCACGCGAGAACGGGTACGCCAGCTGCAAGGGGAGGCGGAGAAGCGGATATCTGCCTCTCTACGAAGCAATCTTTTTGGCCCTCTCCGCTGGCGTGCGGCGGATCTGCGGATGTCTCTAGGCGTCACCGCACCCATCGTGCATAACCTCACGCAGCTGGCCTTGGATAAGAGTCTTCGCGGGACCAGTCCGGAGTCGGCTGAATTGCTGCGTTCACTCCTCCTTCGTTTGGCGGGACCATACCAAGAGCACAATGGGTGGATAACACTCGAGCAGGCTGATATCCCGGATCCCGCGAGCCTTATGGACCTGGCCGACGAGTTTGGCGTTCTCCTGCTGGCTGATGCATACGATTGGCTGACCGGTCGCGGCATGCGGCCAGAGTTCCATGATGTGTGGCTTGAGCACTCGGGGCGATTTCGTTGTGCCGGCGAGCATCTGATGGTCTGGTCGCGTAACGTGGTTGATAAATCTGTTGCTCTACTCGCGGTTCGAAGAGAACCAGCGGATGCCAACACCTTGGTCGATCTTGTTGGTGAGGGGCATAACGTCTCTGGTGTGCGGGCTCGCTTCTTTGACGACGAACGACTGATGCGTGTCAACCGGACGGACTGGGCGCTTCGTGCTTGGGAACTGGAGGAGTACACCGGCATTACCGACGAAATCACTCAGCGCATCGAAGAGGCAGGTGGCCAAGCTAGTCTCGATGCCCTGGTCAACGAAGTCGTGCGCCAATTCAACGTTAAGGAGTTTTCGGTACTCGCTTACACATCTGCACCAATGTTCCTTGTAGAGAATGGTCTAATCCGACTGCGTGGAGATGACGAGCCATTCGAGGTCAACGGAAGCCTACAGGAGTGTACGGGAGCATTTCGGTCCTCGGAACGAACCGTCAGTCTTCTGATCTCTGCAGATGCTCAACTCCTACGGGGTAGTAGCCGTATGTTAAATGGTCCAGTTGCAGTTGTGCTTGGTGTGGTACCCGGCCAACCGCGCTCGTTCTCACATGCAGACGGAGTCCTGAACGTCACTTGGCCCATGACTTCGGCGATGGGACCCTCACTCGGCTCAGTACGTGTGATTGCTACGAAGATTGGGGCTACGGCAAGCGACAGGATCCGCCTTGACTTTGATATCGAGGATGGGAAAGTAAACGCGGAGTGTGTCCCGCGTGAACTTGACAGCTACGAGAAGGCTGAGGCTATCCGCTTATTGACAGGGATATCTACGGATCTGGATGGAGTACTAGACGCGATTGCTGAGGCGACCGATACTTCTCCTACTAACGCTCGCTACACACTGCAAAAGCGTGGAGATGCCGATCTTGTCAGTCTACTTCCGGTTCCGGAAGTAGATCCGCAACTAGAGTCCACGCTGTCCGATCTCGCGAGGATGATTTCTCAACACTGAACTCTTGGCTACGACGAGTTCGTCACTGCACTGAGCTTCATCATGAGGTTCAACGTGGGCTCAGGTTGTCCTGTCAAGTGATCCAAAAGACGTGGGATTCCCGCATTAGCGTACTCTGAGGCCATTCGGATGACTTCAGCCGGATTGTCAAGCATCTCGTCGCCTCCCTCAGCTAGCGCAAGTAGTTCCAGATGCGTGATGCGCCACGGATCGGAACTCAGGATGCTTCCATCGTTGAACTTGACCTGGTCTGTTGGGAGAGGAATTCTCTCTCCGTACTGCACTCCGATCGCGATAGCCGCCCACCAAGCATCCACCTGGCGCGCGAATGGTTGGCTATCTTGCGCGGAGCGGGAGACAAAGCCACCAAGACGTTGATGATGGACACGCGCGATAAACAGATCCTGATTGGCATATCGGTTCATGATGCTGTTCCTTGGAATGTTACCTCCGTGTGTCTAGGTCTTGAAAGATGACGCCATGGCGGTCGTCGTAGCGACGTGCGCAGGTGTAGCAAGAATGACGGTGGTCGCACGAGCATATGCGAGAAACGGGGTAGTCCGTAGACCACGAGTAGGTGAGATCCACAGGGTAGTGCTCGGAGCAGGACAGAGTCATTACAGTCCCTGCGCGTTCGTCAATAAGGTCCTCTACATCCCGGAGCTCCGAGCGAGTCAGGAAGAGGATTACCTGGAGTTCTAGAAGTCCATCTATCGGTGGCCTCGTTACAGCGTTCAACATTCGAGACTTCACCCCACCCGATACCATCCCGAGCGGAGTGTCAATCATGCGGGGTGCAGTCGCGCCGGACACTTCCATGAGTGCCCAGATGAATGAGAGTGTGAGCGCACGCTTCGATGCGCCGTTTAGCTCAAAGTCTGGATCCAGCCGCCTTCCGTCATGGGTATCGATAATGATGTTGAAATCATCGTCTATGTGCACTCCGGCGTAGAGTACCGGACCAAAATCTGGTCGCAACGGATCATCGGGTGCTCCAACGATCTCCATGAAGAGGTCTCTCATTCTCTGCGAGACGCGTTGCACATAGTCGTTTTCGAGTACTTTCAAGACCCTTTTCACAAGTACTGTCAAGTCCTGCGCTACATCCCGCTTGAGCGCGAGTTCGTTACTGATGTCTGCCTCTTTCTGAGCGTCGTCGAGTTCTCCCTCCTGCAAGGCGCGTCGTTCGTACGCCTGATCAAGTTCGGTCTCTTTGGCCCCAATGGCTTGATGTGCTTGCACTATCTTTGCATCGATGTCCTGAAGTTTCGAAGTCAGGTTACGCACGCGTTCTTCATCAATATTGGCGCGGCGAGACTTAAGGTCGTCTATTTCGCGTCCCTTGTTGCGAAGGCTGTCACGAGCATCTGTAAACTCAGCCAATAGCTGAGATGAATTGGGGGCAAATGTTTGCCCCGATTCTCTCCGGCTCCGTTCCTCGTCTTGGGCTCGTCTTGCAAGATGGTGAAGCTCCGTGAGCCGCTGGCGGTGCTCAGAAACCCTCAACTGTTCCTCTACGAGGCGTTCAACATGCTGACGGTGGTTTGTACCAAGAGCTAATGATTCACCGCAGATGCACTCATCCAGTTCGAGTCGATCTTTAAGAATTTCGACGGATGTGCCTGGAATGATGTGCCGGTCGGCCAAGTTCGATAGCATCTCGATCCCGGCTTGTAACCTCTCATTCATGAATTGCCAAGAATACTGCTCGGACCTAAGTGCTTCACGCATGCGTGCAAGTGTCGCTTGACGCTGGCGCTCAAACCTCTCTTGATCCCTTTCTGCCTGTTCGATCCGTTCATTCAGTTCGTCGATGTCACCGATACCGCTAAGCTCGCGCAGCTCCTTTTCCCATTTACTCCGTTCGTCAGTCATTTTGGCTTGACGTTGACGTAGTCTGAGCAGATCGTCCTCCAACTCATCAATTTGACTTCGTGTCTCATCCAATCGGTCTTCAAGAGCTGAAGTATCTTTTCCTCCAGACTTCGCCGCTTCCGCCTGAAGGCTTCGGAATGCTGCCTCGATATCCCTAGCCGCGGTCCGGAATCTGTCGATGCCAAGCAGATCACGTATGGCGTCATGGACGCGACGCTGTCGCTGCTTCTGTCCAATCTGGCCAGAGATAAACGTCTGAACAGAGTCCCCATCGGTGAAGAAGACGGCGTGCAGTTGCTTTGGTAGCCATACATTGATCGTAGCTTCAGCAGGTTCTACAGGATCTTCACCTCTCGGAGTAAGCTTTAGGAGACGAACTCTCTCCTGCTGACTGTCAAATGCGTCTTCCGTAGTGGGGGTTTCAATAACGGATCGAATAAGGCGATACTGTGCAGTATTATCGTGTTCGTCTGCAATTTCGAACCAAATAGTAACTGACACCGTGGTGGCCTTGCCGAAAGGGATCGCCGAAGAAGTAAGCCTTAGTCCTTGGGCAGATTCCGGCAGACCATCCTTCCCGTGGAAGGCCCACTGGAAGGCATAGAGCAAGGAGGTCTTCCCCGACCCATTCTCGGCACGGATGACTGTCAGCGGTCGGTCGTGTTTTGTGGAGAACTCCAGTTCTACGTCTTCGAGCAGCTTGAAGTTCCGGACGTGGGCGCGAAGCAACCGCATCATTCGCTCTCCTGTTGCTGAGTCAGCACTTGTGCACCTAACTCTTCAATGATCTGTTTGACTTGTTTTTTTCGGCGACGGTCTGAGAAGCCCTCATCCTGTACACGCACAACGTTTACCAGAGTTACGACAAGGTTGTTGCGGTACTCGGAAATGCGCTCCTGAGCAAAAACAACTTGCTCGCCAACGACTTGCACTATCCGCCTTTCAGATAACATGGCCATCATTATCTCCTTGCCCACACAAGTGATTCGTAGCGTGACATGATACTGCGAGGGCCGTTGTTGTCCCATTCGTTTTCGGCGAGCCTCGCAAACGCCTCTGCTCGCCGAAGTTCGCTCTTCAGAATCGCTTGGCCAGCCGATGATTCGGAATTGGGGGGCACAACGATGAAGTCATGGAGTCTGGCGAGTATCTTGTCAGGTGCCCGGCGAAGGATGCGTCCGCGGCGTTGTACCCATTCCCGCTGGACCGCGCTCGATGCCAGCAGAAACGCTGTGTCAGTCTGGGGTATATCGATACCTTCGTCTAGCACCTTCATGGCAGTGAGCACTTGATAATCACCGCGCTCAAACGCCTCCAACCAGTTTCGAGCGTCACGGTATGTAGTCTCGGCGCTTGTGAACTGATGGCTGATAATCTCTAGCTCCGCAAGTATCTGGTTCACCTGTTCGATCTGGCGTGCCTGATCGAGCACAGGCCTCTTCGCGGAGGTGTAGATGAGGCAGCGCCTGATACTCGACGGTCCCATTCCTAGTAGCAGTTCGCTGAGTAATCCAATCTTGGATGACACTTGTTCGAGCACAGCCCGGCGCTCGATCAAGAGGTGTTTAGCCTTCGCTGAAGGTACTACGGATCGTCCATCCTCGTCGACTGTGAAGCCTGCCTTGCGCAGTTCTTCGGTCAGTTCAGTCCACTTGTCGAGCTCCCAATCGGACATCGGTGCTTCGTGCAGGTGGTACTCGTACGGCGTCAAGCAACCTGTACGGATCGCATCGGCTAGCCCGAATTCGTAGACTGGAGGACCAAAGTACTTGAATAGCTTGTCTGTACCGTCTGGATCGTATTGTCTGATCGGTGTGGCAGAGAGGCCAAGTCGCAGATTTGCTCGTGTGGGAAGGGCGTCAAACACCAATGGTGCTCCGAGGTTGTGCATCTCGTCGCCGATGAGGAATACCCTTACTGCTGAGGAAAGGTGATCCAGAAGTCCGCGGATGTCACTGTCCTGAGCAAACAGGCTATTCGTGACGACCATGATTTCAGTACGCGCGGTGCCGCTCCTCAGCGCAACCTCGATTTCCTGGAGTTGCTTCCTGCGTTTAGTGCGGTGGACAGTACTTGGGAGGGTTGGAGAGATACCGAAGTTACGAATGTCGTCTGCCCACTGCTGCATGAGCGGTCTCGAAGGCACCAAGACAACAACAAGCATTGAACCTGTGTACTGATGCTGTGCCTCAACGATGGCAATCAGCGCCGCCCTCGTTTTGCCACCCCCTGTCGCGATTGCCAGTATGCCGCGCCCACCGGCATGGAAGAAGGCATCAACAGCCTCGCCCTGATGAGCGTATCGCCCCGTTCGCCACTCCAAGCCGAGAGGTATTTCGAGCAGTGTGCGTTGAGGTAGCGGGGCACTGCTAGGAAGATCGGGTTCAAGGCCAGCAGCATGATCGCACCGCCAAGCTCTCCAGAAGTCACCCACAGTAGGTATCCGACTCGGCTCGGAGCCTCGGCCCGCGAATTGGAGGCCTGCAGATGCACTCAATGTCAGGGAGCGAGGATGCTCGTTATCCCACTGTCTCTGCCACTGAGCAATCAGCTTCTCCACGCGCTGCTTTGCTGCAGGACCGTCAGCCCAAGCCCTGTCAACCGTCATCTGCTCTCCATTGACAAGCAACCCTCGTGACGTGGCATTGCCCGAACCGTGGACGGCTACCCATACCTCATCATCGCGAATCAGCCACTGTTTCTTGTGGTAGATGCCACTCTCCATGAGAACGAACCGCAACTCGAGACGTCGTGCTGCGATGAGGTACGCGAAGCACTCTCTGGTGTGTTCCGCAAGAGCCGATTCTGATAGGTCATCGTTCCCAAAGATATCAGTAGCCAGTTGGTCGACGAGATCCTGTTCGGTAGTGACTCCCTTCTTAATGGCAGCCCAGTCCTCAGAGCTAATTTCAGGGCTAATCAGAAGCTTGAGGGGTGCCTCACTACTCTTGATGAAGTCAGCGAGTCCAGGTGCAACCTGTGCCAGACAGCACGAACTGAAGTACCCAGATCCCACCCAGACCTCATCGGCATGTGAAATCGCTGGTACAAGCACTTCGCCGATCAGGTCATCATCGGGAATCTCGTACACAGGGGCAATGTCAGAGAGGGCAGCAACTAAACTGACCATCTGGGACGCATTCTTCATCGGTTGGTCTCTACTGCGTGAAATATCACGCATGCCACCAAGAGTCCGGCAGTCCGTCTGCCTTCGGAGCGACTAGGTGACCAGGCTAGCTGACGCACCATAGGTTCCAGGAAAGGCGTAAACATGTGCGTGTCCGCGCATCTGGCCCATCTTGCGAGGGGGTAGCCGTTGCTGTGGCGGGCCCGTGTTCGTGATACAACTCAATCCTGGTCTCCGGCTCACTTTCGGCCATGAGCAATTCCACTACCAAGGGATGGCTGGTCTGCGCAAGGTCAACTGTCGGACAGAAGATGTGGTTGTCGAGCGTAGGGACGAACATGGCAGGGCACGAGTCTGGTTTAACGCAACGATGACGGTCAATGCAGGTACCATTAAACCATGAAGCAGTGACCGTAACGCAGCGCGCGTCTGCATGGGGTCTGACTTCCAACACCATTACTGAACAGTGTCGAAGAAGCTGACGACTGTCAGGGTCCATCTCTGAAACTCGGCTATGGTGCTGGTTTGATTGTCAATGATGTGGCGGCCAGCAGTGTCCTCGAGAATCCGAATGTTCCCTTGTCTCGCACTCATTGTCGGTTCCTATACTGGTTGGAGCGCTGTTAAGCCCGTAGGTCTGCCGGAGGTAGTTCCCGGCTGAATTTGTGAGGGACCTCAGGATCCGACCCGCAGTCCTCGCTGCCTCAGGCTGGTCCAAGCCAGTACCCCCAGAAAGACAGTTGTCTGCAAGAGGATGATGGACGCCCCGGAGGCAATATCCAAGTAGAAGCTGGCATAGATGCCCAGCCCCGCCGACAGCGATCCCAGCAGGATCGAGATCACCATCATCCGTCCAAAGCTGATCGTCAGCATGCGCGCGATCGTGGCCGGCATGATCAGCACCGCGGAGATCAGCGTGACTCCCAGGACCTGCATCGAGGAGATGATCACCGCAGCCAGCAGGAATGCGAAGACAATCGAAACCCG
>Ga0209754_1003342_pt1 | contig 11033 bp, 5 predicted proteins | sample MesohylBB_FD_187295 | JGI IMG/M metagenome (GOLD analysis project Ga0209754, IMG submission 187295) | Host-associated microbial community of the marine sponge Aplysina aerophoba from Gulf of Piran - sponge mesohyl, lysed by bead beating... | ecosystem: Host-associated > Porifera > Sponge >... | reverse complement strand
GCTCTCCATGAGGTTGGTCTTGCTGGTCGGCACCACGATGTCGGAGACGGCGATCGAGATCCCGGACTGGGTCGCGTAGCGGAACCCGAGGTCCTTGATCGCGTCGACGAACTCGACGGTGCGCTCCGAGCCGAGGTCCTGGTGCACGCGCGAGACGAGCGAGCGCAGCGCGCGCTTGTCCTGGATCTCGTTCTGGAACTCGAAGCTGTCCGGCACGATGTCGTTGAAGAGCACGCGCCCGACGGTGGTGTGGATCACCGCACCGTCCTGGCGCAGCCGCGCGTGGTCGTGCAGCCCCACGTGCCCGAGCTCGTAGGACATTCGCACCTGGTTGGCGGAGCCGAAGAGCGGTGCGCTCTCGGCCGTCTCGGCGCTGGGCTCCTCGGCGGCGAAGGTCATGTAGTAGCAGCCGAGCACCATGTCCAGTGTCGGCGCCACCACCGGCTCGCCGTCCGAGGGTGAGAGCAGGTTCCTGGTGCTCAGCAGCACCTGGCGCGCCTCGGCCACGGCCTCGTAGGACAGCGGCACGTGGACGGCCATCTGGTCGCCGTCGAAGTCTGCGTTGTAGGCGAAGCAGACCAGCGGGTGGAGCTGCAGCGCCGAGCCCTCCACGAGGATCGGCTCGAACGCCTGGATGCCCAGGCGGTGGAGCGTCGGCGCGCGGTTGAGCATGACCGGGCGGTCCTGGATGACCTCCTCGAGGACGTCCCAGACCTCGGGCCGTGCCCGCTCGACGATGCGCTTGGCGCTCTTGATGTTGTGGGCCAGACCCTTGCGCACGAGCGCGTGCATGATGAACGGCTTGAACAGCTCGAGCGCCATCTTCTTCGGCAGCCCGCACTGGTGGAGCCGGAGGTCCGGCCCCACGACGATCACAGAGCGCCCCGAGTAGTCGACGCGCTTGCCGAGCAGGTTCTGCCGGAAGCGCCCCTGCTTGCCCTTGAGCAGGTCGGACAGGGACTTCAGCTTGTGGTTGCCGGAGCCGCTCACGGCGCGGCCACGCCGGCCGTTGTCGATCAGCGAGTCGACTGACTCCTGCAGCATGCGCTTCTCGTTGCGGATGATGATCTCGGGCGCGCCGAGGTTCAGCAGCCGCTTGAGGCGGTTGTTGCGGTTAATCACGCGCCGGTAGAGGTCGTTGAGGTCCGACGTTGCGAACCGGCCACCGTCGAGCTGCACCATCGGGCGCAGGTCGGGCGGCAGCACGGGCAGTTCCTGCACGACCATCCAGTCCGGGCGGTTGCCGGACTTGCGCAGCGCCTCCACGACGCGGAGTCGCTTCGTCGCCTTCTTGCGGCGCTGACCGGATGCGGAGTGGGTCTCGCCCTGCAGCTTCACGCGCAGGGTGTCCAGGTCGAGCCGCTCGAGGATCGAGAGGATCGACTCGGCGCCCATGCCGGCCTTGAAGACGAGCCCGAAGCGCTCGTCGAGCTCGCGGAACTCCTGCTCGGTGAGCACGGTCAGGGCGTCGGCCTCGATCGGGTCCCGCAGCTTGTCGAGGCGCTTGAGCAGGTCCTCGTTCTCCTTGCGGACCTGGGTGCGCACCTCGGCCACCTGCGTGCGGAGCGGTTCGAGCTCCTGGAAGGCCTCGTCGCGCTTCTGCTGGCTGGCGGTCTCCGCGCTTGCCTCAAGGTCGTGCTTGCGCTGGCCGATGCGCGCCTCGACCTCGGCGACCTGCTGGGTCGCGGCGTCGTGGAGCGTGGCGATGATGTCTGCGTCGATCTCCGTGCCGCGCGTGCCGAGGGTCTCACCGCGGAAGGCGAGCTTGGCGCGCAGCTTCTCACCGACGCGGCCCTGCAGGTCCTCCTCGAGGGTGCGGGCTTCACTCATCACCTCGTCGATGAGCCGCGGCAGCTCCTCGTCGGCGGCCGCGAGTTCCTCGTCGCGCTTGCGCTCGATCTCGGCAAGCTCCTGCGCGAGCGCCTCCTCGCGGACGATGATGTGGTTGGAGGCCTCGCTCTCACGGCGGTTGACCTCCTCCTCGATCTCGAGCTGGAGCTGTTCGAGGGCGTACTGGCGCGCCTCGTCGTTCACCGCGGTGATGACGTAGTGCGCGAAGTAGAGGACGCGCTCCAGCGTGCGCGGGGCGACGTCCAGGAGCAGGCCGAGGCGGCTGGGCACGCCCTTGGCGAACCAGATGTGGGTCACGGGCGCGGCGAGGCTGATGTGCCCCATGCGCTCGCGGCGCACCTTGCTGCGGGCGACTTCAACGCCGCACTTGTCGCAGACGATGCCCTTGTAGCGGACACGCTTGTACTTGCCGCAGTAGCACTCGAAGTCCTTCGTGGGTCCGAAGATCTTCTCGCAGAACAGCCCGTCCTTCTCAGGCTTCAGGGTCCGGTAGTTGATGGTCTCCGGCTTGGTTACCTCGCCGTACGACCACGACTTGATCTGCGCCGGGGATGCCAGCGACAGCCGGATCGCGTTGAAGTCGTTGACCTCAAGCACTCGTGCTCTCCTCTGCCTCGCGCCCGGACAGGTTGATGCCGAGCGACGGGATGGCCTCGATGTAGTCCTCCGAGAACGCGACCTGTTCCTCGTCCTCGTTCAGGATTTCCACGCTCATACAGAGCGACTGGAGCTCCTTGACCAGCACCTTGAAGGACTCCGGCACGCCGGGCTCCATGGTGTTCTCACCCTTGACGATGGCCTCGTATGCCTTCACGCGGCCGACGACATCGTCGGACTTCACGGTCAGCATCTCCTGGAGGATGTGCGCGGCGCCGTAGGCCTCCAGCGCCCACACCTCCATCTCGCCGAAGCGCTGCCCGCCGAACTGCGCCTTGCCGCCGAGCGGCTGCTGCGTGATCAGCGAGTACGGCCCCGTCGAGCGGGCGTGGATCTTGTCCTCCACCAGGTGGACGAGCTTGAGCATGTAGATGTAGCCGACCGTAACGGGCTGGTCGAAGGCCTCACCCGTGCGGCCGTCGTAGAGCGTCTGCTTGCCCCACACCGGCGGCGCCTCGCCCAGGTCGCGGGCGACCTCGGCGAGACGAGCGGCGAACGCCGTCTCGTCCAGCTCGCGGACATCGCGCTGGCCGCGCTGCTCCAGCCACAGCGTCAGGCAGGCCTCGCGGGCCGCGCCGACGTGCTGGTGGCTGAGCACCCGGTCCGAGTCGAAGCCGCCCTCGCGCACGTACGCCTCGAGCTGCTCGAGGTCGAGGCGCGCGCCGAGGTCGCTGGGGCCACCAGCGCCGTTGCCGTGACCGTTGCCGACCACGGAGCCCTCGGGGGCGAGCGCCTCGGCCTGCATGGCCAGCCAGGCGCGGGCGAGTGCGTCCTCGATCTCGGCGTCGGATGCGCCGTCGAAGACCGGGGTCACGGCGCGCATGCCGAGCGTGTTGGCGGCCCACCCGAGGTGGGTCTCCAGCACCTGCCCGACGTTCATGCGCGACGGCACGCCGATGGGGTTGAGCACGATCTCGATCGGCCGCCCGTCGGCGAGGTACGGCATGTCCTCAATGGGGGTGATGCGGCTCACCACGCCCTTGTTGCCGTGGCGGCCCGCCATCTTGTCGCCCTCGGCGATCTTGCGCTTCTGGGCGACGGAGACGCGGACCATCATGTTCACGTCGGTCGGCAGCTCATCGTCGGCGGTGCGCTCGAAGACGCGCACGTCGATGATCTTGCCGCGCTCGCCGTGCGGGACGCGCAGCGAGGTGTCCTTCACCTCGCGCGCCTTCTCGCCGAAGATCGCGCGCAGCAGCTTCTCCTCCGGGGTGAGCTCGGTCTCGCCCTTCGGCGTGATCTTGCCCACCAGGATGTCGCCTTCGCGCACCTCCGCGCCCACGCGGATGATGCCGCGCGGGTCGAGGTCACGCAGCGACTCGTCGCCGACGTTGGGGATGTCGCGCGTGATCTCCTCGGGGCCCAGCTTCGTGTCGCGGGCCTCGACCTCGTACTTCTCGATGTGGATCGAGGTGAACTTGTCGTCGCGGATGATGCTCTCGGAGAGCACGATCGCGTCCTCGAAGTTCAGCCCCTCCCACGACATGAAGGCCACGAGCACCGACTGGCCGAGCGCCAGCTCACCGTTCTGCGTCGACGAGGAATCGACCAGCGGCTGGCCGGCCACCACGCGGTCGCCCTTGGCGACGAGTGGGCGCTGGCTGATGCACGTGCCCTGGTTGGAGCGCACGAACTTGCTGAGCGGATAGCGCTCCTCGCGGCCGGACGCGTAGCGGATGGTGATGAAGTTGGCGGACGAGGACAGCACCTCGCCGTCCTCCTCGGCCGACAGCACCTGGCCCGAGTTGAGCGCGACCTGGCGCTCCATGCCGGTGCCGACGAGCGGCACCTCCGGGCGCAGCAGCGGCACGGCCTGGCGCTGCATGTTCGCGCCCATGAGCGCGCGGTTCGCGTCGTCGTGCTCCAGGAACGGGATCAGCGCCGCCGCTACCGAGACGATCTGCTTGGGTGACACGTCGATGAAGTCGACCTCACTTGAGGTCACCATGCGCAGGCGCTCGGCGTGGCGCACCTCGAGCCGGTCGTCCAGGAGGTTCCCCTGCTCGTCCAGCCGTGCGCTCGCCTCGGCGATGCGGAAGTCCTTCTCGGTGTCGGCGTCCAGGTACTGCGTCTCGCGCGAAGCGAACGGGCGCACGAGGAGGCGGTCCTCGGCGGCGTTGGCGACTAGCTCGGCGAGCTCATCGGTGACGAGGTCGCCGGCGCGGGCGAGGGCCGTGCCGGCCTCGTCTGCAACGTCGGCGGTGAGTACGCGGCCGACGAGCTCTGGGCTCGCCTTGCCGACCTCGCTGCGCACCGGACGGTACGGCGTCTCGATGAAGCCGAAGTCATTGATGCGGCCGTAGGTGGCGAGGTTGCCGATGAGGCCGATGTTCGGACCCTCGGGCGTCTCGATGGGGCAGATGCGGCCGTAGTGGCTGAAGTGCACGTCACGCACATCGAACCCCGCACGGTCGCGCGAGAGGCCGCCGGGGCCGAGCGCGGAGAGGCGCCGCTTGTGGGCGAGCTCGGCCAGCGGGTTGGTCTGGTCCATGAACTGCGAGAGCTGGGAGCCCCCGAAGAACTCCTTCATGGCGGCGACCACCGGCCGCACGTTGACGAGCGCCGAAGGCGTCGCCTCGTCGGGGTCGGTGATGGTCATGCGCTCGCGGACGACACGCTCCATGCGGAGCAGGCCGACGCGGAACTGGTTCTGGATCAGCTCACCCACGGACCGCACGCGGCGGTTGCCCAGGTGGTCGATGTCGTCGGGGTCGCCGACGTGGTTGTTGATCTCGATCATCTTGCGGACGATCGAGATGATGTCCTCGCTGCGCAGGGTGCGCTCGGCGGGCTCGTCGGGGAACGCGAGGCGCTTGTTGACCTTGTAGCGGCCGACGCGGCCGAGGTCGTAGCGGCGCTCCCCGAAGAAGAGCGTGTCGAGCAGGTTGCGGGCGTTCTCGGCCGTCGGCGGGTCGCCGGGGCGGATGCGCCGGTAGAACTCCTCGAGCGCCTGGCGGCGGTTCTCGGTGGGGTCCTTGGCGAGCGTGGCGTCGACGTAGGAGTGCTCCTCGTCGGTGTCGACGGCGCCGAGCATGCGGCGGATACGGTCGTTCGTGCCGAGCTCGTCGTCGCTGACGTCCTCCTCGATGTCGATGGCGCGGAGGAGGATGGTGACCGGGATCTTGCGCTTGCGGTCGACCTTGACGGAGACGATGTCCTTGTTGGAGGTCTCGAACTCCAGCCATGCGCCGCGGTTCGGGATCAGCTTGGCCTGCGTGAGGCGTCGGCCGGTCGCCGGGTCCAGCGTCTCTGTGAAGTAGACGCCGGGCGAGCGCACGAGCTGGGACACGACGACGCGCTCTGCGCCGTTGATGATGAACGTGCCCTGCTCGGTCATGAGCGGGAGGTCGCCGAGGAAGAGCTCCTGCTCCTTGACCTCACCGGTCTCCTTGACGGTCAGCTCGGCGCGGACGCGCAGCGGTGCGCCGAATGTGGCGTCGCGCTGGCGGCACTCACGCTCGGAGTGCTTGGGGTCCTCCAGGTGGTACTCGGTGAAGGACAGCGCCATGCGAGTGCCGGTGAAGTCCTCGATCGGCGAGATCTCGTCGAAGAGCTCGCGGAGCGACTGCCGCAGGAAGCGCTCGTAGGAACGCTTCGGCATATCGATCAGGTGCGGGACGTCCAGCACCGGATGCGACTTGCCGTAGTCGCGGGTAATCAGCGGTCCATTCATGGGCATGCCGGCTCGCTCGGTGGTGACCAAGTAGCGACTCCTTCGGATTCGTCACTGTCAGCGCCTGGTTGGGCCTGTAGGGGAGCGTCGCGACACAGCAAAGCAGCGCCGGTTGCATACCGGTGCTGCACGATCTGTCGTCGCTAATGAATTTGTCGCGCCCAACGCCTCGGCTATGATACGTGATTGCGCACAGAAAAGCGAGGGTATCGAGCAGCGATCAAGGTGTCAACGATCGTTCCACGCCCGGCGCACATCGCGTCCGTTGTGAGCGCAGCAAATGCCTCGCGCGGGTAATGGAGAGACATGGGCCAACCCCTCGACGATCGCACGGGTGTTCTGTATGATTCGTCCCTCCCCACGAATCAGTCTCAGATCGGGGACCCAAGTGCAAGATTTGTTGCTTCAGGGCGAAGTGGCCGACGGCCAGTTCGACAGTGAAGCTATCGTCACGTTCGAGGATGCCAGCGGGAACAAGATCTCAGCTATCGCTTCGAGAACACTGCTCCAGAAAGACAGTCGGGGTCGGGAGTCACTCCGGGTCAGGCTGCTCGCTACTGATGGCGCGGTCAGCCTGGTCGAAGTTCCTGGCGACCTGTATGGCGCAACGCGTGATGTAGTGGTGAGACAGGCCATCCTGGAGCCACTTGTGACAACCGCGAATGATCCTTAGCGATACTTCGATACAACAGGCGCTCGACGAGGGCCGCCTGATGATCGAGCCGGAACCGACCCCAAGACCGGGAACGCTCGATGGCGCCGCCCGGCCTTATGGTCGCTCGTCCGTTGACCTGCGTCTCAGTCCGCTCTTGCGGGTACCAAAGGAAGGGATCGGGATTGGGGTTGATCCCCTTGGGGGAAACGTGCAGAGCACGCTCGACACCCTATACGAGACTCAGGAGATACCGCCCCAGGGGTTCGTTCTCGCACCACAACGACTCGTGCTCGGCGTGACCCTCGAGCGCGTCAAGCTCCCACTCCCGCACGAGATCGAAGAGAGCGTACGAGACAACGGCTGGCTGGCCGGTAGGGTTGAGGGTAAGAGTTCGCTTGCCCGATTTGGCTTGCTGGTGCACTTCACGGCTCCGACGATCCATTCCGGGTTTGAAGGTCGCATCACACTTGAGATGATGAATCTCGGTCCAAGCCCGATCATCCTGCAGCGCGAGATGGCGGTCTGCCAGCTCATCCTCGAACTCGTGCATGGGGTTCCGGCGGGCCCCGCAAGCCAGTTCGCCGGACAGACGGACCCTTCCGGGTTCTGATAGAGCTGCTACGGCGTCACGGGCCCCTCTACCGCGCCTTCCACCGGCCGGCTTGACGTCTCCGCCCACACCGTCCACGCCTCCTTCGGACGGTCCAGCGCGTCGCGCAGACCCACGCTCGACAGCAGGTCGAGCGGCGGGTCGAGGAGGAACGCGGGGTCGCGTCCGGCGAACCACACGACGAATGGCGCGTCGATGGCGTCGGCGTCGGCGAGCAGGCGCTGGAGGTAGCGGCGCTGCTCGGCCGGCGTCGAGGCGTGCACCGCGTCCGGTTCCGACGCCGATGCGAAGCCCGCCGTCGCGAATGCAATGGGCAGCCGCGTGTGGTCGCGGATCTGCAGGTAGTACAGCGGCGGCAGGTCGTGCGCGATCGGGTAGGCGACCGAGGGGAACGTGGCTACGGCGAACAGGTCGAGCCGCCCCGCGAAGTCGCCCAGCAGCTCCCATCGAGGCGGCCTCGGCGGCTCCCAGGGCACGATGCCGAGCAACTGCTCGTACTGGAACGTCGCGAAGACCAGCGTCTCCGGGCTCACCGCCTTCACCGCCCGGTAGGCCTCGCGGTACGCGTCCACGAATGCCTGGTACTGCGTCGGCGAGCGCTCGAACGTGGCGTTGATCTCGATGCCGAGCGCGAGGTACGCGGGCTCGTAGCTGGTGGCGATGAAGCGCGCTTCGGCCACGAACGCCGCGCGCAGCTCGGGGTTGGAGAGGTCGGCGTGCTCGTAGCCCGGAGGCGCGGCGGCGAGCCGGCCGCGGTCGACGGGGTCGAACGGATCGAGGGCGTAGAACAGGCGCAGCTCGCGCTCCTCGACGGCGACGCGCTCGCGCAGCGTGAGCTCGGTGAGGCGCGGCGACGGCTCGACGCCAGGGAGGAACTCGGCCCACTCGGGCGCGCGCTGGATGAGCAGCAGCTCGCCGTAGCGCGCGGCCAGGTCGAGCGCGGCGATGTAGTCGCTCTGCGTCAGTTGCGCGGGGATGGACGAGAAGCCGAGCAGGAAGGGTCGAGGCGTGCCGGCCTGCGCTCGCGGCTGCGGTACAAAGCCCGGCTCCTGCACCTGCTCCTCGCGGCATCCGGCGAACGCGAGCACGCCGACGACGACCGCCAGCGTCGCCGCTGCGAGCGCCGCGCGCCGCCGCCCACGGGTCGATCGACTGTTTCGCACGTCCCGATTGTCCGGACGGCGGGCGACAGGGGTCAAACGTGGGCGCGCCGTGTCGCCTTCGCGCGAGGTGTAGACTCGACGCATGGACGGCCCGCAGAACATCGACCTGGACGGGCTGCGCTCGTCGCTACAGTCCGTTGAGCACCTGCTCCTGCGCTTCACGCCCGTCGCGGAGCGGCTCCTGCTGGACTTCCGCACGCGCGAGGGCGTCGGGCCCGGCGTGGCGCTCCTGCCGCCGGTCGATTCGTTCGCCGAGCGCATCCGCACCATCGAGCGCGTCCGGCCGGGGTTCCCGCGGCCCAAGCGCATCCACGTGGTCACGTGGCCCCTGCGCGTCGCGTCGCTCGAGCGCCTCGGCGTGCTGGAGGCGGTGCGCGGCCGCCTCGCCGACATGGACGCCTTCGACGCCATCGCCGACATGAACGAGACCTACGAACGCCTCCTGGAGATCGAGCGCGAGGAGACGAAGCGCGCGATCGAGGGCGAGGGCTATCACACCATCTGGCCGGCCGAGACCTCCGGTCGACGCGGCGCCTGAGCGCCCTCGCACGTCCCGGATGCACCGCGACCGCTTCCGCCGCCTCGTCCAGCAGGCGATCGACTCGCTGCCGCCGCACATCGACAACTACCTCGACAACGTCGCGATCGTCATCGAGCGTGAGCCGGCGCCTGAGGACCTCGCCGACGCCGGCATCCCGCGCGGGGCGGAGCTGTTCGGCCTCTACATCGGCACGCCGCTCATCGACCGCAGCGAGTACCACATGACGCTGCCGGACCGCATCGCGATCTACCAGGGCCCGCTGGAGCGCGCGTTCCACCCGCGCGTGATCCCGGACGAAGTCCGTCGCACCGTCCTCCACGAGATCGCGCACCACTTCGGGTTCGACGAGCACGAAATGCAACGCCTCGGCCTCGATTAGCGCCCACGGTCATCGTGGCCCGTGGGACAGCGGGACCAGTGACACCTCGTGCTGCACGCACGCAAGCCGGCTCAAGCGCCTCGGCTACTGACCGCTCAGCGTCAGGATCCGCGCGGCCTCCTCGAGCGTCGAGGTGACGCGCAGGGCGTCCCAGACGTCGGTGCCGCGCGCGTAACTGCCGTGACCGCGCACGACCACGATCGGGTGGTCGAGCAGTGCGTCGGCGACCGGCTGCGCCGAGGTCTCCCACTCCGCCTCCACCACCGGCACGCTGCCGAGGAAGAGCCGCCCCTCGAGGTTCGCGGGGTCGATGGCGTCGCGGCCGTAGGCCAGCGCGATCGCGTGCACGGGGTGGGCATGCACCACCGCGCCGGCGTCGGCGCACGCCTCGTAGATGGCGAGGTGCACCGCCGTGTCGGACGAGGGCGCCGGGGAGTCCTCGTCGCGCGGCTCACCGCTTCCCTCGACGGCCACGAGCAGGTCGTCCGTCAGGCGGCCCAGCATGGCGCCCGTCGCCGAGATCACGGCGCCGCCGCGTGTGCGTCGCGCGGAGACGTTGCCGCCGTGCGAGGTGACGAGGCCGTCCGCGCGGAGGTCCTTGCCGACCTCGATCAGGTCACGCGTCGCCGCCTGGTCCGCCGCGATCGCCGCGTGGTCCCACGTCCCGCGACGGACGAGGCGTTCGGCGGCGTCCGCGGCAAGCTCGGCGGCGCGCTGCATTGCCTCGGCCTCGAAGATGCGGTTCGTGGTGAGCGTCTCGAAGTCGACGACGCCAGACGTAGCGCCCTCGACCCCACCGGCGACGACGACACACGGCGTCTCGTAGCGCTCGGCGAGCGCGGTGACGAGTTCGAGGGCCTTGCCGTATGTCGTCTGCGCGTCGAGGCGACCTTCGCCGGTGATGACCAGGTCGGCGTCGCGGATCGCATCCTCCAACCCCAAGGTCGTGGCGACGAGCTCGGCGCCGGACCGGATGGCGCCGCCGACGGTACCGACCAGCCCTGCTGCCAGTCCGCCGCCCGCGCCGCCGCCGGCAAGGTCGGTGACCCGGACGCCGAGGTCCGTCTCGATCACGCGCGACCAGCGCCCGAGCGCGTCCTCCAGCGGCTGCATGCTGTCGGCGTCGACGCCCTTCTGCGGGCCGTAGACGACGGTCGCCCCCTCGAGCCCGAGTAGCACGTTCGTCACATCGACGGCGACAGTGAGGTCCACGTCGCCGAGGCGGCGGTCGACGCCTGCGTGGTCCAGGGAGACCAGCCCGCGCAGATCGACCGGCGGGACGGCCTCCGGCAATGCCATCCCGCCCGTGCCAACGAGGCGGTAGCCGAGCGCTTGCGCCGCCCCCGCGCCGCCGTCGTTGGTGGCGGTACCACCGACGCCCACGATGATGTCTCGCGCCCCCCGCTCGAGCGCGGCGAGCATGAGCTGGCCGACGCCGTACGTCGTGGCGCGCCCGGGGTCGCGCTCCTCACGGGGCACGCGCACGAGGCCGGCCGCCTCCGCG
>Ga0209754_1003338_pt1 | contig 11043 bp, 14 predicted proteins | sample MesohylBB_FD_187295 | JGI IMG/M metagenome (GOLD analysis project Ga0209754, IMG submission 187295) | Host-associated microbial community of the marine sponge Aplysina aerophoba from Gulf of Piran - sponge mesohyl, lysed by bead beating... | ecosystem: Host-associated > Porifera > Sponge >... | reverse complement strand
CCCGCCGGTCTGGATGCCCCGTGCCTGGCACGGGGCGAGACGTCTTGAGGGAAGACCCCGCAAGCATGTCCAGCAGCCGAGAGCGCAGGATGACCCTCCGACGTGGCCGCTTGGGTGGGCCTCCCCTGAAAGGCGAGGAATACTGCGCTGGCTTCTCACCGGCCTCGTGCTGCTCCTGGCGGCCTGCGGCAGCGACCAAACCCCGCTAGCCGATACCGAGTGGCGGCTGGTCGCGCTGGGCGATGCCGCCGCTCCCGCCGGGGTGGTGGGAAGCGACGCAGGCGCGGAGTTCACCACCGCGACGGACATGACCGGGTGGACGGGCTGCAACACCTACTCGGCGAGCTACCACACGCGGGGGTCGGAGCTGCGCCTCGGCGACTTGGAGTGGACGGAAGCGGGCTGCCCGTCCCAGGCGCTTTTCAGACTGGAGCAGCGGATGCAGGACTCGCTGGCGACGGTGAAACGCTTCGAGGTCTCAGGGGACCGGCTCACGCTCCACAGCGAAGGCGGGCAGGTGCTGGTCTTCGACCGGGTGGGGGAGTAGCCGCATGGCCGAGGTCCCGCCCGGTAGCAACGCTCCCGCCGTTCCCGCAGCTCCACCCGAAGCGGACACGCCGGTGACCGTACCCGACTTCCCCGGAACACCGGACTTGCTCAATGACGCTTCCGCGATCCCTTCGGGCACGCCCCTGGTGGCGGATAGCAATGGCAGCTGACGCGGTGGCCCACCGGGCTAGCCGAACGCCTGAACGCGAGCCGTTTACTGACACATGTTCGGCCGGCCGCGCAGACGGGTGGACGCCAGGCCGAGTGAGGGTTCGGCCTGACCCCACAGCATGTGTGCGGCAGGCACGCAGGAGGGCAACTCAGCCGAATAGCCCCACCGGTGAGCCGGCAAACGAATGATAGGAGTGTCCATGCTTCGTGTCCGACGACTGGCGGTTCTCGGGGCTCTGGCCCTCACAGCCGCGCTGTCCGCTTGCGGAGAAAGCCCAACTCCGACATCTGTCGCTGCCGGCTTATCCCCCGCAGACACCAGCGACGAACAACACACACCAACATACAAGACTGTCACCGCGGGCGGGTCCCATTCGTGCGCGTTGGGAACCGACGACACGATCACCTGCTGGGGTGGAATCAGGCGATACCCACCCCAGAGTTAGCAACCCTTGCTACGCACGTTCTAGTCGTCTCTCCAGAGACGGTCATGGTGGAGAGAATCCCCGCTACAACAAGACCAAGAGTGGGGCCCCGAGGTTCTGATCGTGTCCGGAGCCTCGTGGCCGTTCTTTGGCAGTCGGTAGAGCGTCGCTCTGTCGCTTGTTGAGTCTCACGTCAGTCATTGTCGGCGGCAGCACCGGTTGAGAGAACTCGTTCGTAGATAGCTGGCCGGGTCTTCGAGCCAGTGTGCCATCTTGTCCCAGTTGTTGCGGTCGTTGGAGTCGGTACTCAGAAATCCGAAGAGCCAGTAATGTCTCGTAAGGCCAAAGAAGGTCCGGACGTCGGGGCATCTTTTGTCGACCTTCAAAACGGACACGCCGGTCCCTCCCCTGAATCTTGTTCGTTAGATCACACCCAGCAGTTCCCGATAGCGGGCGGCGGACATGGGAGAGCGGCCGAGGTTCTCGGCTATTGCTATCACGGCTTCCAGTTGCTCGAGGTTGGAGGAGATCACCAATTGCTGACTCACCACGGTCATCAGCTTTGCCAGACGCTCCGATCGCAACAACAGAAGCCGATGAACAAGAACGTACGATGTCGGATAGGCAGACGAGATCACACCGAAGTCGATCCCCCAGACACCGTGCCACCTGTGGGTGGTGAAAGGGGCGACAACCAGTGTTCCGTCCTTGTCCCCATCGAAGACTTCTGGGGAGAAAGCAGGTTCGCTGGTGCCGAGACACAACGTCGGCCTGTATCTCTTGCTATCAAATTCGCGAATTCCCCGAAGATCCGTCCAGTAGATGTGCCCCGGTTGAGGTTGCTCAGGCAGGCGCGGTGGCCTCCTCCAGAACACCCGGCGGTGCGAACTCGGTGATAAGGCGCCGTATCTCGCTGGAAGCGATCCTCAACCCCTCCGTCTCCTCAACAGTGAACATCCACCCGTATTCCTCCAGTTGACGATCCGTGCCATCAGCAGCATCTTTCAATCCCCGCCAGGCCAAGTCCATCCGGCCTTCCTCTCTCAGCATCTGCGCAGCGTAGGCAATGCCATACGCCACGCCGTCGCTGGTAAGCACGAAAGGGTGCGGAAGAATGGAGTCTTGCCGCGCCGCGGCGGCTTGGAGGGGCATCGTAAGCCGCTGGGCGAAACTGTCCATGAGGTCTGCCGTGATGTTCACGCTGTCAGAAATCATAAGGTCACATCAAGGTTGAGTCAACCAGTTTCTTCATTGGACCACTGTCCACAGAACGGTAAAGGAAATCAGGACAGATCAGGAGAAACCTCAGACCCTGGGATGAGCCTCGCCCATTGGCGGGTTGCCCATCGGCCTCCTGCGGACGAAAAGGAAGACTATCCCCTCATGCGGTCGGCCAGCCTGACTTGCTTCCCCTCAGCGACTATTGAAACCTCTCACTCACCAGACGGCACAGGCGCCTTTACATACCCGGGACGGACAGATCAGATCACTCCGAGCAAGTCCCGATACCGCGCGGCGGACATGGGAGAGCGGCCGAGGTTTTCGGCTATTGCTATCACGGCTTCCAGTTGCTCGAGGTTGGAGGAGATCAGGTCGTCGCGGTGGGGGTAGCGCCACACGGTGTCTTCCATTCCCAGGCGGACGTGGAGGCCCATGAGCATGGCCAGCGTCACCAGGTAGACCGAGGGGCGTCCGGCGGCGCACACCGAGATGATCGACTCGGGGTTGATGTCATGGATGGAGTCGACTATCCGGGTAAGTCCCGAGATCATCTGGCTGGGGTTGTGCATGGGACTGCCACCGGGGAGAGCAGGCAGCACCACCCAATAGAGCGGTTCCTCCAGCAGGCCTGACTCGATGAGATACCGGCGGGCGTTGTCCACGTCGGCGTCGGTGTACACGGCGATCTCGGGCTTGACGCCGGCTTCCATGAGGATGCGGGTCTTTTCGATAACCACTGCCGGAGGCTTGGCGAACAAGGTGTCTCCGCAGAAGGTGGCGGTGGTGTTGACCGGCGATCCGGTGATCAGCCCCGAGTTGGAGATCTTGATCATCTCGTTCCAGTCGTCAGGACCGATCGCCACTTCACCAGCAGACACGTACAGGTCTTCGAACTCATCTCGGAGCGGCTCGATGATGGTGACGAAACGGGCCAGGTCCAGAATGGACCACTCCGCCTCGTTGCGAACATGGATGTGCAGAGCCGTGGCGCCCGCCCGCATGCAAGCCCTGCCGGCTTCCATGATCTCCTGTTCGCTGATGGGCTGGGCCGGGTTGTGGCGGGTCATGAAAAACCCGCCGGTGAGCGCAACTGAGATGGCCACCTCTTCGGAAATGGGCCAGCGCGGCGCCACGTCCACGTCGGCGTAGGCCGAGGTGAACGGATTGGTGATGTCGGGCATCCCGTAGGGTTTGAGCACCGCCCGGGTCTTGCTCCGCTGCATGTATGCGTTGACTCTGTCCCATTTGATTCTGTCGTTAGCCATGTTTGGTAGGCACTCCTTTACTCAAGACGCTGGGCCCGAAAGCCCCCATCCACATGCACCAGTTCCCCGGTGATAAAACTCGATTGATCTGACAGCAAGAACACGATTGCCTCGGCCAGTTCCCCGGTGGTCCCCAGCCGCCCGAGGGCATGCTCCAAGGCCGCCGCCTCAGCGTCCACTATCCCTTGAGCCGCCGCTCGTTTGAACAGCGGGGTCTCCACCATTCCCGGGATCACCTGGTTGACCCTGATCCCCGCCGGGGCCCACTCCACCGCCAGCACCCGGGTCAGACCGGCGATACCCATCTTGGAGGTTGTGTAAGCGGCCCGACCGGGGAACCCGAAGTCCTGGGCGATGGAACCCACGGTGACGATCGAGCCTCCTCCCCCGTCGCGCATGGCCCGCCCGGCGGCCTGACACCAGTAGAAAGTTCCGTTGAGATGCACCCCCAGCACTTTCTGCCACTTCTCGGCGGACAACTCGAAGCTGTCCCCCACGATCTGGATCCCCGCGCAGGTCACCAGCATGCTGATCGGCCGGTTCCATTCCTCGATTTGGGACGCCGCGGCTTCGACCGCCGACTGGTCGGTCACGTCACACTGCACGAAACGAACCCGGTCTTCGCCGAATCTCTCCACCAACTCGGCCGACTGGGCCTCGTTCAGATCGACCAGTGCACATGCCACGTCCAGGCGGGTCTCCAGCAGCCGCTCGGCAGTCTTCCAGCCGATTCCACTGGCGCCGCCGGTGATCACCGCCACCGCAGATACGGGGGTGTTCATTCCTCCCTCTCTTTCTTTGCTCTATTGGACAAACTCTTGGCGATCAGGGTCCGGTGAATCTCGTTGGCCCCGTCCACGATCTGGTTGAGCTTTGCTTCTCTCATCAACCGCTCCACCTTGCCCGACACCAGATACCCCCAGCCACCCATGAGTTGAGTGGCTGAAGTGGTAACTCTCATGGCCAGGTCGGTGATATAGGTCTTGGCCACCGAGGTTTCCAAAGACGCCGGATGTCCGGCATCCACCAACGAGGCGGCGTGAGCCAGATACACCCTTCCGGTCTCCACCGCTATACCCATGTCAGCCAGGCTCTGTTGCACTGCGCCCTGCCGGTTGAGAGGCTTTCCGAAACGCTCGGTGCGAGCGGTGTAGTCAAGCGCCAATTCCAGGGCTTCCACAGCAATGCCCAGCGCCAGGCCGGAGGTGAGCAGGCGACTGCGGCCCAGGTGGGGCCACAATCCGGCCATCTCTCCCAACCGGTCATCGCCGGAGACAACACATCCCTCCAGCTTGATCTCACACAGATGCACCCCTCGCAACGCCATGGTGGCTCCCAGGCGCCGCACCCGGCATCCCGACGAGGCGGGATCAACCGCAAAGATGGAAGGAGGGTCCCCGGGTCTCTCCCGGGCGGCCAGCAGCAGGAAGTCAACCTGGTCGGCGTTGGGAATGTAAGTCTTGACCCCCCTGATCCGGTATCCCCCCTCATCCTTTTCGGCCATGCTCGCCAGCGCCGACAGATCATTGCCGCTGTCCGGCTCGTTGAGCGCCAGCACCGACGAAGCCCTGCCTTCAACGATCGGCAGTCCCAGCCTCTTCCATTGCAAGTCGTCGGTTACCGCGGCGAGGTATCCAGCGATCAGCGCGTTGGTCAGCAGGAACCCGAAGGGCCGGTAGATACGGCCCAGGTCGGTGGCGACCTCCACGATCTCCGTCCAGGGCCGCGGATCACCGCCCCGGCCGATGGGAGTCATCATGCCGAGCAAACCGAAGCGGCGGCCTACCTTCCAGAGGGCTTCGGGCGGAACATGGCCGGCTTCCTCCCAGCCGTCCACCTGCGGCTCGATCTCCGAGCGCAGAAAGTCCAGAAGATCGCCTCTCACACCACCCTCCGAGTGACGCCCTTGGAGAGGCAGAACCCCGAGAAGAACACCGAGTGGGAGGCGTTTCCCTCGGTGCCCCCGCCCACCACGATCCGCAAGTCGTCGGGCGTCTCGCAAATCAAGACTCTGTCGTTCTCCACTGTCCAGTCTCCCTGGGGAATGTTGCCCTCCGGCGGGTAGTCGGACAGGGGGACCTTTCCCATTTCCCACAGGTGCTCCCGCAGGCGTCTCTTGCTCCATCCATCTCTGGCGAACACCCCGGCGTGGGCGGGGCTCATCAGCAAGGTGAGAGTCCCCCGGGAAAAGAACTGGCTGGTGGCGGTGGAACGCAGCGTCTTGGCCAGCATCTTGGCCAAGGAGTCGGGCGTCCACCACACCGCCGTGGAGTTGATCACCGACTCGATGCCCGCCACCGAGACCGTTGAATCATCATGCTGGTAACCCAACTGCACGTGCAGGGGTTCCCACGGGCTTGACTCCTCGTCCTCGGGCACCACCAGTGTGTACTTGGCCGGACTGCCGTGAGTGGCCTGATCCACTCCGATATACGCTCCTCCCAGATTGCGCATCGCCAACCGCAGGGCCCGTCCGATGGTGGCGTTGGCACGGTTCCCAGGACCCAGGAGGTTGCGGTCGGTGTTCATGTCAAGCTCCCGGCGGACCGGCCCGTTGACCACCACCAGCGGCGTGGCCGGGTTGGTGGTGGACTGGATGGCATGCAGGTTGAAGATGGGCTCGCACATGGCCGACATGGCGGCGATGATTACCGGCATGTAGGCGGGCAGGCACCCGGCCATCACCGCATTGATAGCCAGTTTCTCAACGGTGGCCACCCCCCGCTTGGGATCGATGATCCCGACTTCCTCCCCCGGGTCTCGTCCGCTCCCGGCCACCATGGCCGCCACCCTCGCCGCAGTGGGGGGAACTATCGGAAGACCATCGGAGAGGTCCTGTCCGTGAAACCAATCCTGGACGGCGTCCAGGCCTTGATCGGTCGGACAGTCAAGCTCCCGGGACAATAGCTCCATCTAGTCACTACCCTCCGGCCACTCAGGCCAGCGGACCTCGCACCGCCTCGATGAGAGGGACGATCTCATTGTCGACCGCCCACTCCACCACCGGGCGCAACTCTTCGGTGGTCATTACTTCGGTCTGGTGGGGAAAGATCACCATCGGCAGGTCCGGCACTCCCCGGCTGGCCAGGGTGGCCCGGGCCAATTCCTCGAAAGCCTCGGTGATCAGCACCACCGTTCCGATCCCCTGCTTTCTCAACTCGGTTCCGTCGTGGCAACTCCACGCTGTGCAAGCCCCTCAGTTGCCCAAACCCAGCACCGCAAAGTGGCTGTACCCCACCACCTGGTCTATCACTTCTTGCGGAGTGGGTTCGGAGTGCTTGATCTTCCAGTGCCGCACGTCACCGATGAAAGAGAGCCGCCGGAGGCGCTCATCCACCAAGGCGGCGATGCGGGTCATCGACTCCCAGCGGGAGTTGAGGATGCCCACGTTCAATTCCACCGCCTCCACCGGCTTGAGCGGATCGGCGGCGTCCAAGCGACGGTACTCCTCGGCTCGGGGGTCTAATAGTGCAGTCATTCTCTACTCCTCCGGTATCTCCAGGTCGGCCAGCATCAGATGCTGGTGAGCACCGAACACGTCTTTGCAAGCGGGGTCGGACGAGGCGATGTCCTTGACCATGGTCACCTTGAACGCCAGGGCGTTGTCCAGAAAGTAGATGCCCAGCACCTGATCGATAGTCAGTCCATAGAGAGGCGCCAGCACCTCGGCGCTGATCCGACCCGAGTCTCTCACCTGCCGGTAGGCGTCTTCGTTGTCGAAGAACACGTCGAAGGTGGTGTTGAACGGGTCGCAGTTCTTGGACCGCAGGGTCTTGGCGAAATCACGCAGGCGGGCCATCAGCGCCCCCTGGGAAAGTCGACGATCTCGAAGGGGAAGAGTTCGAGGGGATCTTCCACCTCCAGCAGGTGCCAGACGTTGAACGAAAAAGCCGGTCCCACGTTGATGGTGGGCGGGGCGAACCGGGTGGCCAGGTTTCCGGCCGAGGTCTGACGGTTGGGATAGGGCTTGATCCAAAGCTCCATGCAGATGAAGTAGGCGAGGTTCTCGGCCAGTTCCTGGGTCTCGGCGATGACGTCCACCAGCAGACCGATCTCATGGGGGGTGCGGCCCCGGAGAGGCTCGTTGGGACCCAGCACGCCGTTGCGCCCGTACTGGTCGAAGGTGATCGAATAGTGCTTGCCCTCGTCCAGGTGCCCGAACCTCGGCGATCCCGCGATAGTGGAGCGGATGTTGTCCAGAAACCAGTCCAAGCAGTCGATGAAGGCCGGTTCCCGCACGCCGAACACCGCAATGGTGCGATATCCCTCCCGTCGGGCGCCCTCCAATTTGACGGTATAGGGCGTATCCACCCAGATCGCCCCCTGGCTGCGCACTCCCGAACCGGGAATCTCCTGGTAGGTGGCGTCCGTCAGGTCCAGATAGCCGCCGGGGTTCTTTTCCATGAAGGGGTTGTCCCTTTCGTACATGGAGTGGCTGGCGATGGACCGGGCGGTGGCCGCCTGGGTGTCCGACACCGGGTAGACGGAGATTGCGTCCCGTTCCAAGACCCCGTAGATGGGCTCGGACGGATCACCGGGGTGAAGCGCCAGACCGGCGCATTCGAGGACCTTGGCCATGTGGGTGGTGGCGCCGCGGGGAAATCCGGCCGCCAGTGGCGGCGCCATGTAAATCCCCACGTCCAGGGCCCGTCCGGTGATCACACCGTCCACTCCCTGGTCCAACGCAGCCATGATCGGCTCGGGGCCCATCTGTGCCACGATGTGCTCGGAGGACTCCACATCTTCGGGGGTCAGCATCTCCGTCAGGTGAGGCGACTCCACCGCCCGGGCCGCCTTGGCGCCTGCCCTGATGCGCTCCGCCAGCATCTCCCGGTCGATTTCTCCGTCGATCACTGCGATCCGAAGGGGCAAGTCCTCCTCGGAGGTGATCTCGTCAACCCGTTCCAGGCACTCGTCCAACTGGGTGCGTCCGCCGGCGATCCCCACCGAGAACACGAAGGGGACCGCCTGTTCCTTTGCGAAACGCATGTAGGGGCGCACGTTTTCCCGGAAGTTCTCGCTGGTGAACTGGGTGCCGCTCCCCAGCATGTAGGGGCCGAAGTCCATGCCGGTGCCCTGCGAGCACACCGCATCCACTCCCCGCCGGGCGGTTTCCGCCAGAAACTCCTCCACCCGCGGGTGAACCGGGATGTGGTTCACGAATGAAAGGATGCGGAATTCGTCTCTGGGCATGGAAGAACCTTTCATGAATAGCTAGCCGAAGAAGAAATTGACCGGCGCCAGGCTGAGCGGCGGGAAGAAGGCGATGATCAGCACGTCGATTATCAAGGCGGCGATGAAGGGCAGCACCGCTTTTATGAGGTCGGCCGAGGGTATCCCGGCGATCTTGGAGTTGACGAACAGGAGCACTCCATATGGAGGAGTGAGCAGACCCACTGCGATGGCGCCCATGAAGGTGACGCCGTAGTGGATGGGGTCCATGCCGACCTGTGGAGAGGTGGCGATCGGCTCAAGAATGGGATAGAGCACCAACACGATGGGAACGGTCTCCATGAAAGTGCCGATGATCAAGAGCAGCAAGATCATCATCAGGATCACCACTGCCGGAGTCGAGGAGAATCCCAGCATGAACTCGGTGAGTTGCTGGGGCACCTTGGCGAGGGTGAGGAACCTTCCGAAGGCTTGGGCGGTGGCCACGATCGAGAACACCACGGCCGCGAATTCCGCCGACTCCTTCAGGATGTTGAAGAAGGCCTTCCATCCCATCTCCCGGTATATGAAAACCGACACCAGCAGCGAGTAGACCACCGCAACCGCGGCTGCCTCGGTGGCCGTGAACACTCCCCCCAGAATCCCTCCCATGATCACCACCGGGAACACCAGGGCGGGAAGGGCCTTGTAGGTGGTGACGCCCAGGCGCTTGAAGCTGAGCCGCTCGGGATCGGCGTGAATTCCCGATCGGGGGCGTCTGATCCAGGCCACCAACGCCAAGGAGACCGCGATCAGGATCCCCGGTCCATACCCTCCCACGAACAATTTGGTCACCGACACGCTGGTGGCGGCGCCTGCCAGGATCATCGGAACGCTGGGAGGAACGATGATCCCGATAGAACTCGAAGCGGCGGTGACCCCCGCCGCGTAGGGGGTGGGGTAACCACCCTTTTTCATTTCCGGCACCAGCACCGACCCGATGGCGGCGGAGTCGGCGGTGGCCGAACCGGAGATCCCTCCAAAGAACATGGATCCGAAGACGTTCACATAGGCCAGACGAAGGCGGCTGAACCCGAACAGCAGATCCACCCAGCCGATCAGACGGCGGGAAACCCCGCCCGCCAGAATGAGATTGCCGGCCAGAACGAACAGCGGAGCGGCGAACAGCACCAACGAATCGATCCCGTTGATGGAGTTTCGCACCACATCGATCAGTGAGGCCGAAGGATGTAGCAGCACCCCCACGATGGTGGCGCCACCCAGCGACACGAAGATCGGCACTCGCAACGCCAGAAGCAAGAACAGCGTGCCGAAGACCGCCACCAACAACATGATCTAGGCCTCCACGGCCATCGCCGCCCGTTCAGCATCGTCGGAAGAGCGGAACAGATCGACTATTTCATCGATCCCCAGTAGCAAAGCCAAGGCGGCGCCCACCGGAGCGGCGGCGTACTGCCAGGAGCGGGAGATCTTGGTGATGGGCATGGTCTGCCCGGAGACTTTGGTGGCGAGGACCGTCCCGTACCAGACAAAAAAGATCAGCAGGGCCCATTTGATGGCGATCGAGACTATCGATATCCAGCGGCGCTCCCGCATGATGTCGATGATCAGGTGCTTGCCCTTCATGGTGGTGGCCAGTCCCACGAACACCAGCCAGATGAGCATGATTCTGGGCACCTCCTCGGACCAAATGATCGAAGAGTTGAAAACGTATCGCATCACCACCTGGACAAACATCAAAAGAGAGAGTCCAGCCAGCAATACGGCGAGGAGCAGTCGGAGCACCGAGATGGTGCTCCGACTGCCTCTACTAATAAGGTCGGCTACTGAGCTCACGGAGCAGCCGCACGAATGCGGTCCGCCCACTCAGCCAACTCGGGCCGTTCATCATAGACACCCGCCACCGCAGTGCGGAAGGCGTCCTTGTTGACGTCGTTGACTTCCCAGCCCTGGTTCTTCAGTTCCTCGAGGTAACCGTCGTCCAGCTTGGCCGCCTCGGCGCGCTGATGGGCCGCAGCTTCAATAGCTGCCTGCTGCACCAACTGCTGAGCAGCCGGGCCGAGACCCTCAAACAGTTCGCCACCCATGAACATGAGAAGCGCCGCGTAAATGTGCTCGGTGAGCGACAGGTACTTGACGGGCGTCTCGTAGTACTTCTGAGTGACCGCCGCAAAGATCGGCGCGCCGGTCCCGTCAACCACGCCGTTCTGCAGCGACGTGAAGATCTCCGGACCGGGCAG
>Ga0209754_1003336_pt1 | contig 11056 bp, 10 predicted proteins | sample MesohylBB_FD_187295 | JGI IMG/M metagenome (GOLD analysis project Ga0209754, IMG submission 187295) | Host-associated microbial community of the marine sponge Aplysina aerophoba from Gulf of Piran - sponge mesohyl, lysed by bead beating... | ecosystem: Host-associated > Porifera > Sponge >... | reverse complement strand
AGACTTTTTGCTCGCTGTTTGACAGGAAAATTCCTGACGTGTTAAAGTCTGTTTTGAGGAAGAAGAAAAAGAGATCCAGGTGTTCACTTTAAATCGGAATCGCTGTTCATTTATTCTGGAATAAGCACTAAGGATTCGTTTTTCCTGCTGCTTGTTCCAAGAATTGAACTCGGACTTTCAATTGTATTCCTTTTTGCTTCCTGCATAAATATTATAATTTTCCTGATATACCACTTAGTTGCAACAACCGTTCGTTCTCCTCAACCTATCTTAAGCTCGAAAAAAGGGGCATTTCGGCCCACTTCTCAAGCTAACCCTACTACCACTTCTCGAAAATATTAAGCGTCCAGAAAAAACGAATCGAAAAGGATGAGAATCAGGTTTGTTCAGGGTATGTCCTGGAAACTCTTTAGTCAATGAATAGGGCTTGGGATGGTGCTCTCAGTTCTTTTCAGATTCAAGTCCGCAATGCCAGCATTATTTCTCTATCAATCCCAGGACATCAAGGATTTTAATAGCGCTTGACAGTTGGATGTCTTGTTTTTGCTGCTCAAAGCGCGAGATTGTCGGTTGACTTACCTCAGCTATAGTGGCTAGGCGGCGCTGGGAGATTTTTCGTTCCTTGCGCCGCTTTATTGCTTCTTTGACAAGTAATTCCCAATTGAGTCGAATGTTCCGTTCCATCTTTTCTCCATTTGCTGATGCAGTTTGTTTTTAATATCCCGGCCGACATTCTTCGAGGCATCAACAGCGCTGTGGGCTCTATCAAGACGGCTGGCGAAGTCAGAAACTGCCAGCATAACTGCTTTATCGGGCAGGCCGAACAGCTTGCCCAGCCGGATCATGTTCTTCGCACCGACCTTGCCGATTCGCATGTTCTTGGTTCCTGCAATCCCCAGCGCCAGTGTCTGATATTGCGGGTAGCAAGCGGCGGCAACGAGATCGTAGGAAGGCGCGAGGCGCAATCCACTTTCTGTGTGCTCCATAGCGAAGTTTTTAAGATGTGCATCCGTATTTCCTGTGAGAATACAAGCCATTACCCGGCGAAACAGGGTATCGCACTCCGCCCGCAGGCATATGTCGCCGTTTTGGATGATAAAATCGGCCATGTGCTCGTAGCAGGCCTCGTATTTATCCTCCGAGCGGTTGCCGAGCAGCTGGTTAAATTCCTCGAAGTGAATTTGCTTACCGTCTTCGGTCCTGTCGAATCGTTTGACGAGAAGAGACCTCTCCGAAACGCCCTGAAGCGGGGCCAAAGCCATCTCCACAACGGTGTCTTCCTTAAGAAGGGCCGCACATGCCTGCGTAGTGATGTACTCAAGTCCGAGAATATCGGGCAAAGTAGGGGAGGGAAGCTTAGCTATATAGGTTGCCCGCTCACCACGCCCTACAGGGCGAAACACGCGGCCTTCCTTTATTGCGCCTAGTTTTGGCTGAACCCCGGAAAGAGACGCCCTTGCTGAAAGCGCCGCGATGTTTTCCGGGTCATTGAGGTCGATTTTAATGTCCCCGGCAGGATCCGGGTCAATGATGCTTACGGCGCCGGCAAGGTCTGCGCCGAAGGCAAGCAGCAGCGAGAAACGGTCGGCCCTTCGAAGACCGAGTGCGCGTGCCTGCGCATTCTTAAGCCAGCCCTCTGCGCATAGATTGTCAAAGAAAGGGTGCAGCCCGTATTCGCTTAAATGAGACTCGGCCCGAAGCGGCAGCGTGTAGGAAATAGCGGGCAAGGAGCTTTGCAGATAGCTTTCGTCGTAGGTGAATACGCATCTGCCTCCGGCCTCCTGCGACAGAATGCCAGCGAAAGTATCCTTGTAATATACGTTACCCCAGAGATTAGTCGCCATTGATTCAATCCGTCTAGTTGTTTGTTGATAGCATTAAATGCTATAAACCATGTTTTGTCAAATACACGTCTTATAGCATTCTAATAAAATAAGATTGATTAAATAAGCTTTTAGATGATTTGATGATCAAACATCTTTGATCATTTCCCCAAATGAGAATTTGTCAGCAGTTTTCGTTCCTGCAAATTGTGGGGACTATATACCTTGTTAACCAGAGGAGGCTGGATAAAGCACCTGAAAACTAGGAATGCAAAAGAGGTTTACCGATTTGCATGCTTGAAGGCAAAGTAGGGACATTTCTATAAGAGTAGTGCTCACACGGTCGCTTTAACTCTTCAGTAAATTTCATAGCAATTTCGTGTATTTCACGCTGGAGATCCTTATCCCCACGGTATTCTAAAAGCACTTCAACAGTTGCACAGTTGCCCTCTGCGTTGCGTTTGTAGGTTAAGGTGTAGATTCTATAAATTTTTCCTCTCCTTTCTAGTCTTATCAGTTTTGCTTTCGGGTCTGTCCGCTATTCTTCTTCGCCTCGATATAAGCCCTATCATTTGCAAACATAGCGTCGGCTATCTTCTCCAAAGTTCTGGAGATGTGAGGTATAATAGGATTTCTACCCATACTTAAATCCTAGCCGACTGAGGCAACAAGGCAATCTAATGTTTGGGGAATTATATACAATGCTAGCCAAAGAATTCCTGATTTTCTGCTTAAAAACACCCGATTTGCAACTAACCTGAGAATTAGGTGTCTAATTGTGAATAATAAGGACTAAGTTCCTCAAATAGTTTTTTCTGGAAATCAGATGCTTTTTTCGGTGTCATCTGAAAAGTTGGTTTTGTTTTTTCATCTAAGAAGATGTTTACCATGTCTCCTGATGGTGAGGCAAACGGAGGCGATTCTTTGTAGGTAGGATTGAAAAGTGATTCCTCTAATTGGCGAGCGTCTTTCAAGGACATTGAATAGCCAGTGCGCACTGTATGTCCATCGGTAAAAGAGAAGGTTACAGCATTTGGTTGGAGTGGAGAATACAGAGTAAAGTGGACACTAAGGCAACTGAAAACTGGATTTTTTTCTGGATTAGACATATAGAACCAACCCTCCTTATTTAGTTTCCGTAATTATATCCGTTGTGATTATCACCACAATAAGTCTGAGAGAAGGGGATTATATACTTAACTAACCAAACTTTTCGGGAGGAATATTCTAATGTCCAAAAGGGTTGCTGAATTCGACCATTTCTTTGGTATGAAAAGAGCACGATCATTGCGAAGTCTTGCAAGGGAACTAAAAGAGACTACCGATATCAAGAAGCAAGACCCTCTCTTGTATGAGGGAAGAGTAGTAACAACTCCGCCTCTTTTCGCACTAGCTACGGAACTTGCACTCAAAGCATTGTATTGCCAAGAAACAAAGAGTAATAAAGTTAAAGCCACTCACGACCTGATAAAGTTGTTCGAGCAACTAGAGGAGAATACACAAGCAGAACTTGAAGCAACATTCGAGGAGCTAGGTAAAAACACGCATGGACGACTTGTAGCGGAGTGGCCGAAGCCCCCGTCAAAGATACGACATGTTTTGGACGAGAACAGAGGAACTTTCGTCTCTTGGCGGTATCCTTCCAGGCGTTCTCTTACGTGTTACACTGGGGAACTCGATGAAGTAATTTCTACGATAATCAGGATTTATGAAAAAAGACGTCAGGATTCTCAATTAGATATAACATAGTTCCCAATACATTTAATTCCTGAACATCGGAAAAAGAAAAGTCTTTTCCTTTTATTTCTAGCTCCGAAGCTTCTACTTCACGTAATTCTTCTAAGACTTTTTCCATGACCGTTCTCTCTTGATTCGAAATTTTGGGAACCAATTTTTGGTCCCTCAACATAAAGTATTTTTAGAGGTGTCATTTATTGTGTACACCTAAGATCTGCAAGCAAAGAGGGCGGGCCGGTCTCAAGTTCTTCCTGTTCTTTTTCTGGAAGGGCATGGAAAAAATTTAAACCGGTTTTGCTTTCGATTGTACGCACACTGGTTATAAATCTTTTTTCACAGAACTTTGCGCTGCGCTCGGTTTCCTGATCAAAAAGAAACGCGGCAACCTTGATGATGTCGTTTTTTTCCGTAGAGATTATCTTCCAATAACCGCTGGGGACTTTATGACTTTCGTCGGCCTTCGGCAAGACAGGCATTTCCCGTTCGTACAATGGACCCGTAATTACATAGACAGCGTTGGTATCTGGTTTCTTAGCCAATGTGCGCACCTCGTCTTCCAGTCTTTTCCATGGACCTTGGTTAAGTTCGCTTTTCTGTGGCGTGATATTGGAGAGATAGTTGGTGGCTTTCCAGCTGGGCGTGGCAGTAAAACTGGCTAGAGGAGCTTGGTGGCCACGGTCGGTTTTCAGTGCAGCAAACGCACCATCGTAATCCTTCGGTTCCAGGGTCTCATCGTCTGCGAGCCTAGAGTCCGCTCTCCAGGTTCGCTTCTGCGTTTGGCCGATGGTGTCTTTCGTTACGCGGTACGCTACCCAGTCGGCGAATTTGGTTGAGTCGTTTGAGCTGAGGATATAGATGTCACGGATGATAATATCATTGGTTGCTGGCGAACCGCTTGGGCAACCGTGCATACACAAATCAGAGTGGTTTTCCTGTGCACTGGCTTGAATGATTAGAAATGCTAGCATAGTCAAAACACATACGGCTAACGAAAAATGCATGATACACCTCGAAGAGTTAAAAAGTAGAAAAGTAATTGTCTCTAAGACTTAAACTGTTGTCCAATTAGTGATATTTTCTCCCCTGCGGTTAAAATGCTTTCCCGAATCCGAGCTTCCGTTTTGGATCTGGTCTGCCGTTTCGAGCGTCTGAGGCCGGGTTCTTCTTTGTAAGGACAACACGGTTTTTCCGTGTTGAAAATTCCCCCGCGGCCCCGCTTCGCCGCGTCTTGTACGGATAATGGAAGAAGATCCTCAAATATCAGAAGAAGAAGCTGAAGACCGGGAATGGATCGAGTCGCTTGAATACGTAATTGAGAATTCCGGGCGAGAGAGGGCAGCCGAACTGCTTAGAAAGCTTCGGATATACTCCCAGAAAAAAGGCGTACAGATTCCCTACGCCGCGAATACCCCCTACGTGAACACCATTTCCCTCGAGGATCAGCCCCCTTACCCTGGCAACTACGAAATAGAGCGCAACATAAGGAGCATACTAAGGTGGAACGCCATGGCTCTGGTCGTGCGCGCAAACAGGATAAGCGACGGAATCGGCGGACACATCTCCACCTATGCCTCAGCCGCGACGCTCTACGAGATAGGCTTTCACCATTTTTTCAGGGCCGGCGGCGAGCAGAGGGAAGGGGACATAATCTACTTCCAGGGACACGCCTCGCCGGGCATATACGCACGGGCGTTCCTCGAAGGCACGGTATCTATCGAGCAGATGCGCAATTTCAGAAGGGAGATTGGCGGAGAAGGTCTTTCTTCCTATCCTCACCCCTGGCTCATGCCCGACTTCTGGGAGTTCCCGACGGTCTCAATGGGACTCTCCCCCATAATGGCGATTTACCAGGCCCGTTTTAACAGGTACCTCGAAGACAGGGGGCTTAAGCCCCGCACCGACGCCAAGGTGTGGGCCTTTATCGGGGACGGGGAAACGGACGAGCCCGAGACCCTTGGAGCCATTACCCTCGCGTCGAGGGAAAGACTCGACAACCTCATATTCGTGATCAACTGCAACCTCCAGCGCCTTGACGGCCCCGTGAGGGGAAACGGCAAGATAATACAGGAGCTCGAAAGAATATTCAGGGGGGCGGGGTGGAACGTGATAAAGGTTGTCTGGGGAGGAACCTGGGATCCGATTCTGGCCCAGGATAAAGACGGCTTCCTGGTGGAGAGGATGGAAGCGGCCCTTGACGGGGATTACCAGAGGTACACCATATCTCCGGGGAAGTACATAAGGGAGCATTTCTTCGGCACCCGCCCTGAAATCCTTGAGATGGTCGAGGGGCACTCAGACGAGCAGCTTCAGAAACTCGCAAGAGGAGGCCATGATTCAGAAAAGGTCTACGCCGCCTACAAGGCCGCGGTTGAGAACACAGGTTCTCCCACCGTGATTCTCGCAAAGACCATAAAAGGCTACGGCCTGGGGGAAGCGGGGGAGGGCAAGAACATAACCCACCAGCAGAAAAAACTTAACGAAGAGGAGCTGAAGCGCTTCCGCTCCCGCTTCTACATACCGCTTACGGACCAGGAAGTGAGAAGAGCCCCCTTCTACAGGCCCGCTCCCGACAGCCCCGAGATGAAGTATCTGCGCGAAAGAAGGGAGGCCCTCGGGGGAACAATCCCGAAGCGTATCGTGCGCGCCAGGCCCCTTGAGAAGATCCCGGAGAAAGTTTTTGAAGAGTTCAAAAAGGCATCGGGATCCAAGAGAAAAGTGGCCACCACCATGGTGATAGTCCATATGCTCTCAAGACTCATGCGCGACAGGGATATAGGAGATCTGGTAGTCCCCATAGTCCCGGACGAGGCAAGAACTTTCGGGATGGAGGCGCTTTTCAGGCAGGTGGGCATCTACTCAAGCGTGGGACAGCTCTACGAACCCGTTGACGCGGACACCTTGCTTTACTACAAGGAGGCAAAGGACGGACAGATTCTCGAAGAAGGCATAACCGAGGCGGGCAGCATGTCTTCCTTCATAGCGGCCAGCACGGCCTACTCGACCCACGGCATAAACACCATCCCCTTTTTCATTTACTACTCCATGTTCGGCTTTCAGAGGATAGGGGACCTTATCTGGGCCGCGGCCGATATGAAATGCAGGGGCTTCATGGTGGGAGGCACCGCGGGGCGGACCACCCTTGCGGGCGAAGGCCTTCAGCACCAGGACGGAAACAGCCATCATTTCGCCTACGCGTATCCCAACCTGCGGGCCTACGACCCGGCTTTTTCCTACGAGATAGCGGTGATAGTGAGGGACGGAATAAAAAGGATGTACCAGGACGGGGAGGAGATATTCTACTACATAACGGTGATGAACGAGCGCTACGTGCAGCCCGCCATGCCTGAGGGGGTAGAGGAAGGTATAATAAAAGGGATGTACAGGTTCGCCCCTTCGCAGATCGAGGACTCGGGAAAAAAGGTCCATCTTTTCGGAAGCGGGGCCATAATGAACGAGGTTCTCTGGGCAAAGGAAGTGCTTGAGACCGCCTACGGCGTCCCGACCGACGTCTGGAGCGTAACAAGCTACAAGGCGCTTTACGATGACGCAAAGGAGACGGAGCGGTGGAACCGCCTGAATCCCGGGGAGAAGAGAAGAAAAAACTACGTCTCGGAGTGCATGGAAGGGGAAGACGGGGTATTTATCGCAGCGACCGATTACTTAAAAAGCCTTCCCGATTCGATTTCCGCCCACTTCCCAAAGCCCCTTGTTTCCCTGGGAACTGACGGGTTCGGAAGAAGCGACACCCGCGAGGCGCTTCGCGACTTTTTCGAGGTCGACTACCGCCACATCGCGATTGCAGCCCTTTACGAGCTTTGCAGGGAAGGCAGGATCGATGAAGAAACCGTCAATGAGGCTATAAGCGAATTTGGAATTGACCGGGGAAAGCCAAGCCCTTCGGTCTCGTGACGAGGAACACAAATTGATAGAATTCAGGCTTCCCGAACTTGGAGAAGGAATTGAATCCGGGCAGGTGATAGAGGTTCTCGTCTCGCCCGGAGACAGGGTCACGCTCGAGCAGCCCCTGCTTGAAGTGGAAACGGACAAGGCCGCGGTTGAGATCCCTTCCCCCGCCGACGGAACGGTTGTCGACGTCCTGGTAAGCGCCGGGGACACCGTGGCGATAAACGAGGTCCTTGTAAGGATAAACGGCGACTCAGAGGGGAAAGAACCTGCATCGAAAGAACCCGACGCTTCGGCAACGGTTAAAGAGGCAGAAGAGAAAAGCCCCGCCGCAGCTGAAGAACCTGCTCCAGAGACAAAACCAGCAAAAGAAGAAAAAAAGCCTTCTCCACCGAGAGCCCCGCGCGCAGACGGCGCAGCGCCGTCTGGCCCCCTTAAAGTGGCCGCGGCGCCTTCTGTCAGGCGTCTTGCGAGGGAGCTTGGCGTTGAGCTCGGTTCCGTTTCTGGATCTGGTCCCCGGGGGAGAATCCTTGAAAAAGACGTAAAGGCCCACGCAAAGGCCATAATAAGGTCCGCTTCCTCAGCCCAGGCGGCGGCGCCTGCAGAACCCGAGCTTCCCGATTTTTCAAGATGGGGAAAGACGGTTACAGAGAGTTTCTCGACCGTGAGAAAGCTTACGGCCGAGCGCCTCACCCAGGCGTGGACGGCCCCGCACGTAACGCAGTTTGACAAGGCGGATGCCACCCGGCTAGAGGAGCTTAGAAAACTCAACAAGGAGAGGGTGGCCGAAGCCGGTGGGAACCTGACCGTAACCGCGATCCTGGTAAAAGCCCTTTCCCGGGCGCTTTCTGAGTTTCCGAAGTTCAATTCAAGCATACATATGGGCAGCCGCACGATCGTTTACAAAAAATACGTAAACATAGGGGTTGCGGTGGATACGGAAAGGGGGCTTCTTGTCCCGGTGATAAGGGATGTCGACAAAAAAGACGTAACGCAGATATCTGTTGAGTTAACCGATATCTCTTCCCGGGCAAGGGAGAAGAGGCTCTCCGCCGACAGGTTGCAGGGGGGAAGCTTCACCATAACCAACCTGGGGGGAATAGGGGGGACCTTCTTCACCCCGATTCTCAATCCGCCCGAGGTGGCCATACTGGGAGTATCGAGATCCTCCTTTGAGCCCGCGTATGTAGACGGGGAGTTCGTACCGAGATTCATGCTTCCGCTTTCGCTTTCCTACGATCACAGGATTATAGACGGGGCCGAGGCGGCCAGGTTTTTGAGATGGCTCTGCGAGATGCTCGAGAGCTCTCCCGAGAGCATATTTGAAGGGGCGGTGTAGCAGGCGATGGAGAGAATAACGACTGAAGTGGCGGTAATAGGGGCGGGCCCGGGAGGGTATCCCGCAGCGTTTGCCCTCGCCGACAAGGGAAAGAAAGTCACGCTTATAGATCCTGAGCTTAACCCCGGAGGGGTCTGTCTCTACAGGGGGTGCATACCTTCAAAGGCCCTTCTTCACGCGGCGAAAGTGGCCGAGGAGGCAAGGGACGCCGTGGATTTCGGTCTCAGCTACGGGGAACCGCAGATAGACCCCAAGAAGCTTTTTTCGTGGAAAGACGAGGTGGTCTCCAAGCTTACGGGCGGGCTTCGCACGCTTGTTAAGGCAAGAAAGGTAAATTACGTGCGGGGAAGGGCGGCTTTTACCTCCTCAAGTACTCTCCGCGTCGTAACGGCTTCTGGCGAGGAAAAGGAAGTTCTGTTTGAGAATGCCATTATTTCCACGGGTTCTGTTTCGAGGAGAATCCCGGGAGTGGATTTCGGCTCCCCGAACGTGGTTGATTCCGACGGCGCTCTCTCCATGGGGGAGATTCCGAAGAGCCTGCTTGTTGTGGGCGGGGGATACATAGGCCTTGAGCTTGGAACTTTCTTCTCTTCTCTGGGTACCGAGGTCACGGTAGTCGAGATGCTCCCCGGGATCGTACAGGGGGTTGACAGGGACCTTGCGGCGGTGCTTAAAAAGAGGCTCGATCAGAAATTCCGCTCCATAATGCTTAAAACAAAGCTGGTTTCTATAAGTGAGTTAGATAACGAAGTTCAAGTTTCATTTGAAGCCGACGGGGAAAACTTTCAGGAGAAGTACGAGAAGGTTCTGATCTCGGTCGGAAGGGTGCCGTACACAGAAGGCCTCGGCCTTGAGAACACCCGGGTCGGGATGGACGGGAAGGGCTTTATAGAGACGGACTCCCAGAGAAAAACGGCCGATCCGGCGATTTTTGCGATCGGGGATGTTGCCGGGGAACCCATGCTTGCCCACAAGGCGACGTATGAAGCCAAGATCGTGGCCGAGGTCATAACCGGAGCCAAAACCCAGTACGACCCAAGAGCCGTTCCGGCGGTCATATTTACCGATCCCGAAATCGCCTGGTGCGGGGTTACCGAAAGCGAGGCCAGGGAGTCGGGAATGGAAGTGGGTGTGTCTAAGTTTCCGTGGGCGGCCTCGGGCAGAGCCCTTACGCTTAACAGGACCGATGGTCTGACGAAGCTCATAACCCATAAGGGGACCGGGAGGGTTGTCGGCGTCGGAATTGTCGGACCGCAGGCGGGGGAGTTAATATCGGAATCCGTACTGGCCATTGAAATGGGTGCGACTGCGGAGGATATAGCTTTTTCAATACATCCTCATCCGACCCTCACCGAGACCATTATGGAAGCGGCAGAAGGCATATACGGAGCAAGCACTCACATTATGAAGAGACGTCCGAGAAAGGGGTCACGGTAGGTATGGCACAGAAAAGCGCCCCTACATTATCAATCTTGGAATGCAGGGAAGACAATCTGCACTTACTTTCCTATGACGGGGAAGTTCGCCTTCGCTCCTGCATATCTCCACGCTGATGTTTTTTTCATTCGTTTCTTTCTATTTTTCCTGCTCTAAAAACAATTTCGTTTCTTACCTCGGTTTCAATGTCTCCTAAAGAGACGCAATCCATCCACCAAGAGTTCTGTCCATAGTAATCCAACTTCTGCGAACGTGTGGTTATCAGCAATTCGGTTCGATTCTTTGATTTCTCGCGAACGAAAATTGTGATTTCCACAGTCTTATATGCTTCTGTTGCAAGAAAACCACTTTTCTGGCACTTAAAGTTCTTGGAATGAAGGTGATCGAGGGGTACTGTCAACCGCTCAGACCTTATAACTCCTGAGACCTTCTCTATAGTCTTTATCGGCCAGTTCTTCTCTGCGAATAGCTGAATAACTGCTTCCCACACTGTGTCATAGTCTGACTCTACTACCTCTTTGACCTGAGGAGTGGATGGAAGGACTACACGGCCAGCACAGCCTGCCAAAACAAGAACCATTAAAATCAAAACCATAATCTTTCTCATGGTTTACCTCCATTTATCTTTTTGAATGGGGTGCATATTACGGCTAAAAATGAACACCTATTCCGAAGGAAAGTGAACACCTATTCCGAAGGAAAGTGAACACCTGTTCCGAAGGAAAGTGAACACCTGTTCCGAAGGAAAATGAACACCTGTTCCGAGGGAAAATGAACACCTGAATCTCTCGTTTTTTCTTCTAAAGAGAACATCAAG
>Ga0209754_1003324_pt1 | contig 11097 bp, 10 predicted proteins | sample MesohylBB_FD_187295 | JGI IMG/M metagenome (GOLD analysis project Ga0209754, IMG submission 187295) | Host-associated microbial community of the marine sponge Aplysina aerophoba from Gulf of Piran - sponge mesohyl, lysed by bead beating... | ecosystem: Host-associated > Porifera > Sponge >... | reverse complement strand
GCGCAATCAGGCCATCCTTCCGCTCAAGGGCAAGATCCTCAACGTGGAGAAGGCGCGCTTCGACAAGATGCTGTCGTCCCAGGAGATCCGCCTGCTGCTGACCGCCCTGGGCGCGGGCGTCAAGGAAGACTACAACTCGGAGAAGCTGCGCTACCACACGGTCATTATCATGACGGATGCGGACGTGGACGGCTCCCACATCCGTACGCTGCTGCTGACCTTCTTCTACCGCCAGATCCCCGACCTGGTGGAGAAGGGCTACCTGTACATCGCGCAGCCGCCGCTCTACAAGGTCAAGCGCGGCAAGCAGGAACGCTACCTGAAGGACGAGAACAGCCTCGAGGACTACCTCATCGAGAAGGGCACCGAGAACCTGCGGCTACGGTCCGCGGAAACGAACGGAAACGGCGATGCCAACCGCCGCAGCGAGGTCAAGGGGGCCGCGCTCCAGACCTTCGTCAAGAAGGTCGTGCGGAGGGACAAGCTGCTGCAGCTCATGGCCAGGAAGCACAAGGAGCGCGCGCTGATCGAAGCGTTGCTGCTTCAGCCCGACTTTGGCGCTGATCGGCTCAGGGACAAGAAGGCGCTCGAGGACCTCGCCGTTGAGCTCGCCTCCTACGTCAACCTGCTGGCGCCGGAGGTGGGGCCGATGTCCGGGGTCGTGGAGGAAGACCCGGAACACAACTGCTGGAAGCTGGTTTGCGCGACCCGCTCCAACGGCAGCGGCATCCGTACCGTCATCGATCGGGAGTTCCTGACCAGTCCCGAGTACCGGGAGCTCAAGCGCCTCCAGGGCGAGTTGCTGGCTTCCGGCCACTCTCCCTTCATCGTCGAGGAAGGCGAAGGCAACGGCGAGAAGTCCTCCCGGAAGGCGTTGGGTTCCCACAGGCACCTCCTCGACTTCGTCATGGAGCGGGGCAAGAAGGGGCAGTACATCCAGCGATACAAGGGTCTGGGGGAGATGAACCCGGATCAACTCTGGGAGACCACCATGGATCCCGAGTCCCGGGTGCTGCTGCAGGTCCGTATCGAGGACGGCGTCGAGGCCGACGACATCTTCTCCACGCTCATGGGAGACCACGTGGAGCCCCGCCGGAAGTTCATCGAGGATTACGCGCTGACGGTGCGTAACCTGGACATCTAAACCCGTACCCGTGTCAAGCATGAAACGACAAGCGCCGGCGCCACCACCCTCCTCCCCGCCGGCAGCGCGCCGGACGCATTTCTCCAGTTGAGCCCCGTGTCATGGAAGCCGGAATAAGACAACAAAAGGTACCCGTCTACATCGAGGACGAGATGCGTCAGTCCTACGTGGACTACGCCATGAGCGTCATCGTGGGGCGGGCGCTGCCGGACGTGCGCGACGGATTGAAGCCGGTGCATCGGCGCGTGCTGTTCGCCATGCACGACATGGGCAACTACTGGAACAACGCCTACCGCAAGTCCGCCCGGGTCGTGGGCGACGTCATCGGCAAATACCATCCCCACGGCGACGCCGCCGCTTACGACGCCATCGTCCGCCTCGCGCAGGACTTTTCCATGCGCTACTGCCTGGTGGACGGCCAGGGGAACTTCGGCTCCATCGACGGCGATCCGCCGGCGGCCATGCGCTACACGGAAATCCGCATGGCGCGCATCGCCCACGAGCTGCTCGCCGACATCGACAAGGAGACCGTCGACTTCCTGCCCAACTACGACGACTCCATGGAAGAGCCGTCGGTGCTGCCGTCGCGGCTGCCCAACCTGCTCATCAACGGCGCCTCGGGCATCGCCGTGGGTATGGCCACCAACATCCCGCCGCACAACCTGAGCGAGGTCATCGACGGCCTCATCGCGCTGGTGGAGCGGCCCGGGCTGACCATCGACGAGCTGATCGAGTACATTCCCGGCCCCGACTTCCCCACCGGCGGGTTCATTCACGGGCGCGAGGGCATCAGCCAGGGGTACAAGACCGGACGCGGCAGCGTGCAGATGCGCGCGCGGGTGTTCACCGAGACCGTCAAGCGGACCGGCAAGGAGCAGATCATCGTGTCGGAAATTCCGTACATGGTGAACAAGACCCGCCTGCTGGAGCAGATCGCCAACCTGGTCAACGACAAGAAGATCGAGGGCATCGCCGACCTGCGGGACGAGTCCGACCGTGACGGCATGCGCATCGTCATCGAGCCCAAGCGCGACGCGATGCCGCAGATCATCATCAACGCCCTTTACAAGCACACGAGCCTTCAGGAATCCTTCGGTGTCAACATGCTCGCCATCATCGATGGCCGGCCGAAGCTGCTGAACTTGAAGGAGATCCTCGAGGCGTTCCTCGAGCACCGCCGGGAAACCGTCACCCGGCGCACCGCGTACGACCTGAGGAAGGCCGAGGAGCGGCTGCACATCCTCGAAGGGCTCAAGATCGCGCTGGACAATCTCGACGCGGTCATCACCCTGATCCGGGAGTCCCGGGACCCCCGCACCGCGCGGGAAGGCCTCATGACCAACTTCGGCCTGTCCGAGGCGCAGGCCCAGGCCATTCTGGAGATGCGCCTGCAGCGCCTGACCGGGCTCGAGCGCGACAAGATCATCGAGGAGCACCGGGCGGTCGAGGCCAACATCGCGGAGCTTCGGGCGATTCTGGCGGACGAGAAGAGGATTTACGCGATCATCGTCGAGGAGCTTCGGGAGGTGAAGGAAGCGTTCGGCGACGGGCGCCGCACCGCCATCGTCGACAAGGCCGAGGAGATATCCATCGAGGACCTCATCGTGGAGGAGGACATGGTGGTCACCGTGTCCCACGAGGGCTACATCAAGCGTAACCCCATCACCCTGTACCGTGCGCAACGCCGCGGCGGCAAAGGCAAGGTGGGCACCACGACCCGGGACGAGGACTTCGTCGAAGCGCTGTTCGTTGCGTCCACCCACTCCCACATCCTGTTCTTCACCACCATCGGCAAGGTCTACCGCATCAAGGTGCATGAGCTGCCGCAGGGTGGCCGTTCGGCGAAGGGCCGGCCGGTAGTGAACCTGTTGCAGCTTCAGGACGGCGAGAAGGTGTCGGCGTTTCTGCCCGTGCGCGAGTTCCAGGAGGGTCGCTACGTCATATTCGCGACCCAGAACGGCTTGGTCAAGAAGACCGATCTGATGGCCTATTCGAAACCCTTGGCGATTGGCATACGGGCCATCTCGCTGGAGGAGAATGACGCCCTCATCGGCGTCCAGCTTACGGATGGGAATCAGGAAATCCTGCTTTCCACCGTGGACGGGCTAGCCATTCGCTTTAAAGAGAATCAGATCCGGGCCACCGGCCGTGTGAGCAAAGGGTTTATCGGCATCCGGATGAAGGAAGGTGACCAGGTGGTGAGCATGGAGGTGCTGCACCCCGGTGCGTCGATCCTCACCGTGGCGAACAAGGGCATGGGCAAGCGCACCGGCATCGGCGAGTACCGGCTCCAGGGCCGTGGCGGCAGAGGCGTCATCACCATGAACACCACCGACCGGACCGGCCGCGTGGTGGGCGTGCAGCAGGTGGTGGACGAGGACCAGTTGATGCTAATCACCGACGGCGGCAAGATCATCCGACTCCGTATCGGCGACCTCCGCATCATCGGCAGAAACACCCAGGGCGTTCATCTCATCGACCTCGACAACGGCGAACGGGTGGTCTCCCTCGCCCGATTGGCCGAAGACGATAGCTGACCTCTCCGGACTGCCGGTATGTCCATCGGCATCATAGGCGCGGGCGGCTGGGGTACGGCCCTGGCGGTGCTGCTATGCCGGAAACACGATGACGTCACCCTGTGGTGTCATTCGGCGGAAACCTTCGCGCGGATGAACGAGACCGGCGAAAACGGCGCCTACCTGCCCGCCGTCAAGCTCCCCGACCGTCTCCAGGTCACCCGTTCCCTGCAAACCGCGGCATCCGGCCGGGACCTGCTCATCTGCGTGACGCCGTCGCACTTCCTGCGCGCAGTCATGGCTCAGGCGGCGCCGCTCGTGGGGCCGGAGACCATCGTCGCGTGCGGCTCCAAGGGTATCGAGGAGTCGACCCTGATGACCATGGGCGACGTGCTGGCGGAGGTCCTGGGCCATCCCCACAGGCTCGCGTTCCTGTCCGGACCGACGTTCGCGCTGGAGGTGGCCAAGGGGTTGCCGGCCGCGTTGACCGTGGCCAGCGCCGAGCCGGGCGTGGCGCGGACGGTGCAAGGCGGCCTCGGTTCCCGCGAGTTCCGGGTCTATACGTCCACCGATGTCGTGGGGGTCCAGATGGGCGGCGTGATCAAGAACGTCATCGCCATAGCCGCCGGCGTCAGCGACGGACTGGAGCTGGGGCACAATGCCAGGGCTGCGCTCATCACCCGCGGGCTGGCCGAAATGACCCGGTTGGCCGCCAGGATGGGCGCCGACCCGGTAACCCTGGCCGGCCTCCCGGGCCTCGGCGACCTGGTGCTCACCTGCACCGGCCACCTGAGCCGCAACCGCAAGGTCGGCTTTGAGCTCGGCCAGGGACGCACGCTTCCCGACATCGTCGCCCAGACCCGGATGGTCGCCGAGGGCATCCGAAACACCCGCACCGTCCACCTCCTGGCCGGGCGCTTCGGCGTCGAGATGCCCATCGTGGAGCAGATGTACCACGTGCTCTACGAGGACAAGGACCCCATGCAGGCCGTCCGCGACCTCATGGGCCGGACCCAGAAGGCGGAGGCGGACTGAGATCCTCCCTTGTCATCCTGGGATAGCTTGTTCATTGTTCAGCCGGGCCTCTAGATCTAGACTGCCGACGGCGCCCATAGCGCGTTTACGATCAGCTTGTTGGCTTGAAGGGCTTGTCATGCAATGACTTGTCAGCGTGTTTCACAGCGCGCAGTGTGACGACAGCCAAGCCGCCGATGAACACCAAAAATGCGGTTACGACCAACCACTCCATCAGAGTTCCTCCAGTTCGTCGAACTTACGGGGACACCGCCCTGCTGACCCAGACGACTCCTCCTGTAAAGACCAACACCGCGACCAGACACACAATTTGCAAGAGATTGGACCTCCGGGTTGGATACCGCGCAAGCGGTCCGCGACCTCATGGGCCGGACCCAGACGGTGGAGATGGACTGGGGGACCAAAGTAGGCAAAGTCGGGCGTGGTTCGTGGAGGGGTGTCATGCCACTTGGTGGAACCTCGCCACGGACACGGGCCTTGTCTCCGCGAAGCCTTTTCGATGGAGCTTGATGCGTTCGACTTCGTGAAGCGTCTCGGCCGCGAAATAACTCTCGCCACAACTTGAGCAAGAGATCAGAGGGATCCCTTCGATCACCAGCAGATGCTTGCCGGCTCCGTAGCTTCGGGAGACCTGCCGAATCCGGGCTTCCTGTTCTCCGCAATTGTCACATTTCAGCTTTTTCATCATTGATCCAGGCTGTGATCACGACAAGTTTATCTGTAAGACTGAGCTTGCTCACAACCACTATCTCACGCCCGTCGACGGCACGCCCTCGTACCAAGTACTTCCATTCGCGAGTTAGTGGATCGCGTTGCCGCTCGATGATTTCTCCCGTGAGTATTGCCCGCTCCACGTCGAACACGGACAGCGCGTCTTCATCTATCTCATCAAAGGCATGGAGCGTCACAACATACCGGCGTTGGCGGATTCGAGATCTAAAGCGTTCAATGACTCTCGGGTACAATGGGGTCCAATTTGCTTACATGGGCAGCGAGGTGCTGGCGGGCGTGCCCATTGAGCGACGTTTCATACAGCGACTTACCGAAACCATTGCACGAGTTCGTTTTTTGCCCCCTGAGAAAACTGAAGGGAGATGAAGTCATTGAGAGCGTGGGGCGATGGTTCTCGATATGTTGCTTCGACGCGTTCCTCCCACGTGTCGTACGCTTCAGGGACTCCGACAACGATGAAACCGATTCCGTGCCGCCGCGCTTCTTCGTCAATCCGTTTGACGGACGGCGTGTTATTCTGCCCCTACCCAGTATAAGGGCGCCTGAGTCTACGAGGCGGTTCCGGACACTCCAATACTGATTGTCGGGCCAGTCGAGTTCGCGCATCAGACTGACGTTGCCTGCCGTACCACCGTACTCCCGAACGCTAGCTAACAAGCGGTCTTCCAGTACCTGAATCTCGGTATCAGAGAGTCCACCAAGGGACATGGGTTAGGTTCTTCGGGTAAATTCAGGTGTCGCAGTTCTCCGTAGGCATGATTGCCTCGGGGGTTGACGACACATGGCAGCGTCAATTCACCATTCTTGTCTCGAAAACCGGGGGTGATGCTATCAGATGTCGGTGAACGTCTCAACCATCTGAAGGTGTTGGTGCGCTGACCGCTACGTCAGCGGCTGTCTTTGTCAAACTCCAACCGGGCGGCCTGCTGGTAGAGTTGGGCCAATGCCTCCGAGGCTTTCTGAAACGTTGTCCGTAGGTCCTCGTATTCCCTCATGAGTGGATGACTGCCAAGGAACTGGTAGATATAGTCCGATGCGACTGACGCTCGATCCATAAGCTCGAAATAGTGATCGTCATTGATGGCGTCGGCCATTTCATCGGAACACAAGGTCGAGTGTCCATTTGTTTCTCTTTCTTCGAGGACGGGATGGCGGAACGCGTGGCTGAAGTGCCTTATGTCTTCTCTCAACTCCGAAACCTCTTCACCCATCGGTGTGACCGGTTGTTCCGTCCAGCTCTCGATGCTTCTGTCTTCACGGTAGTAGACCTCGTGGATATGGAAAGTCACCGAGTTGTCCGCGTGACGTTTTCTAATCACTTTGTAATTCCACATGTCTCTTGTCTCCTTTTTGGCGGCAGCGGCTGCGATTATTGTTGACTAAAGCATATAAAATTCGTGGGCGTGCGCCAAAGCCAACCCCGAGAAGCTGTGTCGCAGCCGGAAGTGTCAGTCGGGGAGGGGGAAGGGACGCGGGTGCCGTCGCTGGACAATCTGGAGGGTCCCTTTCTTCTAGGTTCGCGCAGTGCCTTCGGCAAATTGACAACCCAACCCGTGTATGCTTGAAAGAGTGGACTTACGAATGAAGGTGCGGAGATGAAACGGACTTATCAACCAAGCAATCTGAAGCGCAAAAGAACCCACGGCTTTTTTGCACGAATGGAGACCCCGGGCGGACGCAACGTGCTGAGGCGCCGGAGGGCCAAGGGAAGAAAACGGTTGACCGTCGTCATCCCACCGAAGGGTCCTCGTTCCTAGGACAAGCCGTTGTCCGGTGTCCGCGAGAGTTTCCCGAGGGAAGCCCGCCTGACCAGACGTTCCGAGTTCCTGCTGCTGTCGCGCAGGGGCAGGAAGTCCTACACGCCGCACTTCATCATCATCCGAAGCGACAACGACCATCTCGGGAAACGGCTGGGAGTCACGGTCAGTTCCAAGGTGGGGAACGCGGTGGTGCGCAACCGCGTGAAGCGCGGACTGCGCGAGTTCTTCCGGCGCGGGCGGGATAACTTCCGCCTCGACCAGGACACGGTCATCATTGCCCGCAGGGGAGCAGGAGAGTTGAGTCACGCCGCCATGACCGCGGAACTCCGCAAAGTGATCGGGCCGAGTCCGCGGTCCCGTTGAACCCATGGCAACGTTTTTCCGTACCGCCGTGCGAACCTGCATCAGGGCCTACCAGCGGTTTCTTTCGCCGCTGCTGCCGCCCCGTTGCCGGTACCTTCCGACCTGCTCCGCTTACGCGTTGGAGGCCGTGGACCGGCACGGCGTCGTCAAGGGGCTTGGCCTCGGCGCCTTGAGAATACTGCGCTGTCACCCGCTCCACGCCGGAGGGTACGACCCGGTCCCTTGAAAGTTCCATGGAAAAGCAAGCCTTCATAGCGGTCGTTATCTCGATCCTCATCATCATCCTCTACCAGGAGTACATGAGGCGGTTCTATCCGCCGGTGCAGCAGCCCCCGGCCAGGGAGACCGTGACACGGCCCCAGGAGGCTGCTCCCGCCCCGCCGGTGGCGCCGAAACCGGCTCCGGCAACCCCGGTCGCATCCGCCGAGGTTGCCAAAAACGTCCCGGCCGTGCCGGTGCGGGACGTGACGGTAGAGACTCCCGACTACATCGCCCGCTTCACCAATCAGGGGGCGCGGCTCAAGAGCTTCCGGCTGAAGCGGTACCGCGTCGGGGTCGAGGCCGACAGCAGCCTGATCGACATGGTCTCCCACGTTCCGGGCACGGAGTATCCCCTGGGTCTCCGGCTTGCCGGCACGCAGTCGGGCACCGACCAGGGCGTCGTTTACGATGTCCAGGGCCCGGGCCTGAGACTGCAGGGGACGGAGTTGAAGCTCGACGCCGGGCAGGAAAGCAGTCTCACCTTCTCCGGTTCGACCCCGGCGGGCGGCCGCATCGTCAAGATGTTCACCTTCAGCGGCTCCAGCTATGCCATGGAGGTCGCCGTGTCGGTCGCGGGGTCCGCCCAGGCACCCGCACTGCTGTTTACCACCCACGGCGGGAGCAAGGGCGTCAAGAGCGATGCCAGATTCGAGGGCGTCATCACGCTGCGCGATGGCGACGTGGACCGGACGGCGGCGATCGGCGGCGGGAAGCCGCTGAACGTGGGCAGCCCGCTTTCCTGGATCGGATTCGGTTACACCTACTTCGTGAGCGCGCTCGTGCCGGCGGACGGCGGCGAGGCCAGCGCCAGGGTCGTCAGCACCCTGTCGTCCGAGCAAGTGGAGGCCATGGGGGGTTGGTTCTCCGCGCCGCCCAATCTCCCGGAGACCGTCTACACGTTGCAGACGCGGACCCTCGGGAACCCGACTCCGGACGGCACCGCCCGCTACCGGCTCTTCATGGGACCCAAGGTGCTGAAACTGCTCAAGTCCTTCGATCAAGGCCTTGAGGAGTCCATCGACTTCGGCTTCTTCGGCTTCATCTCGGTGCCGATGCTGCAGGCGCTGCACTTCTTCCAGACCTACACCGGCAACTACGGTCTGGACATCATCCTGCTCACGCTCATCATCAAGCTGCTGTTGTGGCCGCTGACGCAGAAGAGCTTCGTCTCCATGAAGCGGATGCAGAAGCTGGGCCCGCAGATGCAGCGCCTCAAGGAGAAGTTCGGAGACGACAAGACCCGGCTGAACAAGGAGATGATGGACCTCTACAAGCGGAACAAGGTGAACCCGCTGGGAGGCTGCCTGCCGATGCTCCTTCAGTTCCCCTTTTTCATCGGCTTCTACAACGCGTTGCTGACGCCCATCGAGTTGCGTCACGCAAGTTTCCTGTGGATCCAGGACCTGTCCCGTCCGGACTGGGAGTCGCTCCCCTTCTCCGCATTCGGCTATGACGTGGGCATTCCGGTGCTGGTGCTGCTCATGGGAGCGAGCATGTTCATCCAGCAGTGGATGTCCCCAACCCCCACCGTGGATCCGAACCAGCGGCGCATGATGATGATGATGCCGCTGATATTTACCGTCATCTTCGTGAGCTTCCCGTCGGGACTGACGATCTACTGGTTCGTGAACAACCTTCTGAGCATCCTTCAGCAATACTTGATCAACCGTAAAGAGCGCTGACAGCTTGGTACAAACACCAGGGCTGTCGAGCCCCGTTGAGGAGAGGTTTGTGATGACACAAGTGGAGACGGAGGGAGAAACCCTTGACGAAGCCATCACCAAGGCGCTGAACCTGCTGGGGGTCGAACGGGACAAGGTGTCGCTCGACGTCCTGGCAGAGGAAAAGATGGGCCTGCTCGGCTTTGGACGCCAGAACGCCCGGGTACGCGCCACCATCCGGGAGGGAGTAGCGGCCGCGCCGGACGATGCTCCGGGGGAAAGGCGCGTCGCCGGGGCGCCGGCCAAGCAGGCCAAAACGGAGCCGGTGAAAACCGGGCCGGTTGCACAAGAGCCCGACGACGGCGAGGCCGTCGAGGCCTCCGGAGACGGCGACGAGAGCCTCGTCGAGGCCCGGAAGGTCAGCGTCGAGGTCCTCGCGGAGATACTCAGGCTCATGGGCGTGGACGGGGAGGTGGTGGTCAAGTCCGGCAGCGCTCCGTCGGAGTTCGTCCTCGACATCCAGGGTGAGGACACCGCCCTCCTGATCGGCCGTAGGGGTCAGACCTTGGAGGCCTTGCAGCATATCGTAAGTCGAATCGTGGCCGATAGAATCGGCCCGGACGGCCCTCAGCCGGTGGTGGACGCGGAAGACTACCGCGGAAGGCGTGTGAGGTCTCTGGAGGACATGGCATTGCGCATGGGCGAGAAGGCCAAGCGCAGCCGCAAGACCCAGGAGATCGACGCCCTCAGCGCCCGGGACCGGCGTGTCGTTCACCTGGCGCTGAAGGACGATCCCTGGCTCACCACCAAAAGCCTCGGCCAAGGCGCCTTCCGCCGTCTCCTGATCGTCCCCGAAGGGGACCGGAAGGGGTCCGACACGGAAGCCGCCGGCGACGATCGGTAGAGTCATGAACAAGTGACCGGGTTATTGACATGCACGCGCGCACCGATATAATTTTGATGTTGACCGGCTGACCGGTCAAAAGAAAAATGCCTATCGTCGTCGACAAGGAGCGCAAGCGCTCGGAGATCCTCGAAGCGGCCATGCTCGTCTTTGCCCGCAAGGGCTTCCATCGTTCGAAGATGGAGGAAGTGGCGGCCGCCGCCAAGATCGGCAAGGGGACCATCTACGAGTATTTCGACAGCAAGCATCAGCTCTTGCAGGCGCTGCACGGCTACATGCTGTCCAAGCTCAAGGACTACTATGCAGCGGAGTTGAAGGACATCGAGGAGCCGCCCGAGATCATCCGGCGTTTCCTGGCCGCCGCGGTCGCGAGCTTCCGCGAATGGGAGCCCTTCTTCTACGTCTTCTGCGATGTCTGGGCCGAGGCCGGCCGGGCCGAACAGCAGAGCCTCCTGCGCATTCAGTTGCGGGACGCGTACCGGTCCTCCATCGACGACCTGATGCTGGTCGTCGAGGCGGGAGTCGCCGGCGGCTTCTTTCACTGCGAACGGCCCAGGCTTGCCGCCGAGCACATCCTCGCGTGCGTCGACGGGCTGGCGCTGCATTGGCTGTACGATCAGGACGCCTTCGACCTGGACGAGATGACGGAAGCGCTGACACGGATGGTGATGAGGAGTCTGGGATGAAGATCCGTATCGCTGTATCGATATTGCTCATCCTC
>Ga0209754_1003311_pt1 | contig 11132 bp, 12 predicted proteins | sample MesohylBB_FD_187295 | JGI IMG/M metagenome (GOLD analysis project Ga0209754, IMG submission 187295) | Host-associated microbial community of the marine sponge Aplysina aerophoba from Gulf of Piran - sponge mesohyl, lysed by bead beating... | ecosystem: Host-associated > Porifera > Sponge >... | reverse complement strand
GCTGGTCAAGGGCAAGCGGGCGATGGTGATCGTCGCGCGCGGCGCCGCCTATCTGCCGCCCTCCGATTTCTTCGAGGTCGATTTCCAGAAGCGGTATATCGATTTCCTGCTCAGCTTCATCGGCTTCGAGGACATCCGCTCCCTGGTCGTCGAGCCCATGCTGTCGCCGCCCGAGGAACAGGCCGCGACCCGGGCCAGGCTGATCGAGGAAGCCAGGGCCGCTGCGGCTGAATTCTAGGCCGTCGCGCGCCTGCGCTTGTCCGGATTCGCCCCTTGTAAGGGGGGAATGCCTGTCGCATTGATGCGCCGGTGAACTTCTATCCGCTCACGATAAGCGAGATCGTCGACGAGACCGCGCAGGCACGCTCGTTCCGGCTCAGGCCGTCCGGCGAGCATGCGCCGCTGTTCGCCTACAAGCCCGGCCAGTTCCTGACATTCCGCATTCCCGCGCCGGACCGCCGGATCGAGCGCTGCTATTCGCTGTCGAGCGCGCCGGCCTGCGACGCCGAGATGAAGGTCACGGTCAAGCGCGTCGGCGGCGGGATCGGCTCCAACTGGTTCAACGATGTCCCGAAGCCGGGCGATAGCGTCGAGGTCGCGCCGCCGAGCGGCCGTTTCGTCCTGCGCAGCCGGGAGCGGCAGCCCGTCCTGTTCGCCGGCGGCAGCGGCATCACGCCGGTCATCTCGCTGATCAAGCAGGCCTTGCACGAGACGGCGCTGTCGCCGCGCCTGTTCTACGCCAACACGGACCACGACCAGATCATCTTCCGGCGCGAGCTCGACGACCTGCGCGCCCGCTTTCCCGGCCGGCTGGAGTGCCATCATCACATCGACTCGCAATCCGGGCTGGCCGATGCCGGCCTCCTCCGGGACTTTGTCGGCGGCCGGCCGGACTGCGATTTCTTCATTTGCGGCCCGGCGCCGTTCATGGACCTGACGGAGGATGTCCTGGGCGGCCTGGGCGTCGGCGACCGGCAGGTGTTCATCGAACGCTTCACGATGCCGGAAGACGGCGACGCGCAAGACGATCCGGTGCTGCCGGCCGCCGGCGACGGCAATGTTCCAACATTCCGCGCCACGCTCGACGGCGCGGAGCACGAGGTGCCTTACCTGGCCGGGGAAACCCTGCTCGACTGCATGCTGGAGCAGGGCCTCGACGCCGTCCATTCCTGCAAGGACGCCCACTGCGGCTCGTGCATGGTGATCCGGAAATCGGGCGAGGTCGCCATGCGCAAGAGCACCGTCCTGTCGAAGCGCGACAAGGCGCGGGGCTATATCCTGCTGTGCCAGGCCGTGCCGCAGTCGCCCGACGTCTGGGTCGATTGCGACGCCTGACGCCCGGTCGCGGCATGCGCGGGCGTCGCCGTTTGTTCGTTTCGAAGGACCGGACTCTCCGTCTTCCGACGACGAGCGATGCGCCCTAAGCTCCGGTACATACCAGGTCCCGCCGCGCTTTCTTCAGGTGGTCGCCGATCTGCTTGACGGCAGAGATGACGTCCCGACTCTTCATCGCTTGATGGAGTGCGCGGTGCCGGCGGTTGTATTTGTCGATCTCGTCGGGTGACAGGATCTTGTTCTTCATGCCGTCCCACTGGTTGTGGTCGCGGACTGCGTTGATTTGCTGGTAGAGGTGGGCCAACAGGGGATTCTTGGAGTTCCTGGCAAGCCATCCACGGAACATACTGTCGTGCCGGAAAACGGCTTCATTGTCGTTCCGGCATCGTTCGAGATCGTTCAATATCAATCCCAGTACCCTAATCTCGTTGGGCGTCGCGTTGAGCACCGCGAGCCGGACCATGTGCAACTCGATCGCCAGGCGTACTTCGATCAGCTCGAGTGGGCTGACCCGGCTGACGATGTCCTGCGCGTCGCCGATCGACATGTCCCGGAATTTGACGAATGTGCCGTTGCCCACTCGACGTTCGATCAGCCCGTCGTCTTCAAGCCTGGACAGTACCTTGCGGATGGTGCTGCGCGCGGTGTCGAACCGCTCGGCTAGTACCCGCTCGGCGGGTAGTTGGTCGCCTTGCACATAAGTTTCGTTCTGAATAGCCTCACGCAATCGGGCGGCGATCTGCCCGACATGGCAGCCGCGTTCGCCGAGTGCCGAGCCGGCGGCCGGCCAGATTGGCTGAACGGACTCGCGCGTGTCATCCACGACGGCGTCCTCCCCAAGTCACTGCAAACCAAAATTACGCACTAATTGGTCTGTATTGGTCAAATGGCTCTGCAATTGGTCAAAAACCGTGCGAGGTAAAAGCCGTTCGTTCACGCTGGAAATTGTAAAATTAATTCAATTTTCCGCCGATCTTGTAAACCACATTCTCGCGACTGGGTCGCCTTAGTGGTGTGTTATTGTGGGGACAACCGCCGGAAACATGTGACGGGACTTGAACACGCGCGCCAGGAATGAACGGCGGCACAATGGACATCGAAATTTTCATGCAAAAGGCCGCCCGCAACGATCTGGTGCCGGTTGATCTCGGCCAGTATATCCGTTCGAAATGTCAAGGCTATCTGTTGCGGCAAGGGCCAACAGCATCGGCCAGGCGCGTGTCAATGAAGCCAATGTCCCGATCCTCCGTCGTCTCAAGTTGTACAAGTCCCGCCGCGACTCGACGCTCGATCTCTGGAACCGGATCCGGGAACCTGTAATCCGGTGGTAGCGGCGAAATGGACCAAGTTTCCGATCATCATCTACCAGAATGACTATGAGTAAATTGTGTGAAAAATTACTAAAATAGTGTGCCTTTCAGGGATGCAGCACGCTTTCAGAATTCGCACCGTAAGCAGTGTCGGGGCACTACCTTGACGTCAAGGCGGAGCGGTGTTCGGCGTGCGGTGCAGATGCTGGTCGAGACGCGAGGCTGAACGCCCGTGTTGATCGGCAGGTATCGTTGACCCCAATGTTTTCTTCTAACTCAACGGGTTAGCATGCTGATCGGCGTCCAACATCCTTGCCGAATAGCAATCGGGCCCGCCCACCGATGCTCCAGCTCGACCAGATCGTCATCCTTTGAGTATCGCGCGGGCGGCATCAGGTAGAGCTTGAAGAGCGCCGTCCGGGAGTTGTGCCCCGCTTGCACCGAGATCGTCATATGCACCGGGCTTGAGACCCGGGGCGGCTGGCAGCTGACTACAACAGGAAGCTGGTGATTATCGAGGGCTGACTGGACCGCAGGCACAGCTGGCCTATTGTGATCCATCCCGTGTTCGAGGATTACCTGATCGGCCGGAAACCGCGCAAGTTCGACTGGCGTGTGGCCTGCCTTACAAGGGCGCACCGCAACAGATCCTGAACGACGCCGGTCATCGGGCCACGTAATTCTCGACGGAACGGTCCGCCCATGATCGGAGATAGGACGTCGCGTCGACGTATAGTCACGGCTTGAATATGCAGCGGACCTACGGCGTATCGCCGTAGGGGACGAACGTCTTGCGCACTTCGCCCGTCAGGCGAGGACCGAGAAGGCTGATTTTGTGCGGAAGCCGGGCCCAGAGCAGCCTGATTCAGTACGCTTGCTGTTTCAGCGCCCTCAATTTCTGTTCAGGGCGCCAACCGACGATGTCTGAATTGTCGTCCCGCCGCTGACGCGCCATTGCCGGAACGATCTGGCAGGTCCGGAGACGCCTCGCCGTCCTGGAGACCTGCAAATCGAATATCGTATGGTCCACCGTCTCTGTCGGCGCCTTGAACGCTTCGAGCAAAAGACGCGCGCCGTCGCGGTTGACAAGGTAGGCGGCGGAGCCGGGGGAGAACTTTTCGAGGCGCCGGAGATCGCGTCCGCCCGGGGTCTTGCCGCAGACGCGCCGCAAGAGCCGACGGTGCCTGCGGCCGTCTTCCAAACGGATTAACATCGAGCCGTCTGGCCACCAGTCCGTAGATTGCATCAGCGACGGTGTGTCGAGAGCCAGCTCCGCGTCGTCCTCCAGGATCAGCGCGGCGGGATATTCGGATTTGAGCAGGCTCGTCAGCGCCTTGGTATGACCGATCATGCAAGCGGCCGAGCCCAGATTGATGGGCGGCAGGGTCGGCGGTTTGCCGCTCTTGCGCTCCTGTTCGTCGAACTCGGCAAGCGTGGCGGCTTCAACGCCGGGTATGCGCGTTGCTGTCAGCCCCAGCCGTTCGATGTCTTCGGAAATTACCTGCCAACGGTCTACGCGACGATCGAGATTGATGATATAGATCGGGAGTGTCATGCCGCGGATCATAAAGTTCGGCCATGTACGGTCAACGGGCACAGGCATCGAACGGCGCGCTCCGAAACCGAACCGGCCCGAGATCTTCGACAATCCCACGGTCGCAAATTCAATCTGAGACACGACCGACCGGCATGCTCGAATATCCGAATCCTTCGTCGGCCTCCGATCTGCTTGTTCTTTCCGGCAAAGAACCGTTCGCCAGGGGCGGCAAGCGACATTGCTACGTCCATCCGGGCGATTCCACTCTGTGCGTCAAGGTAGCCGCCCGCGCCGAAGGCGAAGACTGCCACGCCCAGCAGAGGCTGGATCTCGAAGACTACGCACTGTTGAAAATGCGCGGCCGCGAATCGGTGTTCGAGCGCATCCCGGAGATCGCCGGCGTTGTCGACACGGACCTGGGCCCGGGCATCGTCATGCAGCTGTACCGCGACGCCGATGGCCGGATATCCCGCAGGCTCGCCGAGGTCGTCCGGGAGAGAGGCCTTACACCCTCACTGATCCGTGCCGATCGACGAATACAAGGAGTGGCAGCGGCGACAACGCTTGCTGACCTGGGACACGGGTCCGCACAATGTCCTGGCCGTGAGTCTGGGCGACGACGACTGGAAGCTGGTGATCATCGAAGGCTGGCTGCATCGCAGGCACCGCTGGCTTGCTCGGATCCATCCCTTGATCGAGGGATACCTGGTCGGCCGGCAGCTGCGCAAATTCGACCGGCGCGTGGGATACTCGGCAAGGAGGCACCGCGACGGATCCTGAGCGGGGGCCGTTAAGCCGTCGGCGACAGGTGGCCGAGCCAGGATACGACGCTGAGGAATAAGGGGTTGAGAAGGGATGAAGGCGTGCCGCTGTAGTCCGCGAAGGTCTTCCGCACTTCGCGCGTTAGGCGAAGGCCAAAAAGGAGGATTTTATGAGGATGTAGATTGGGAATTGAGTCCGGGTGAAGAAAGATGCACTAAGCTCACCGACAGCAACATAATCCAATTTCCATTGATCGATCAAACCATTCGTCTCTCAGTACCCGCGATTTATTATCGATAATTTTTCGCGAGAAATTACGGATAATTCAGGATACAGCGTTTTAATTTCCTTATGAACTTTCCTGTTGTCTTCGACGAAATACACAAATTTTTCGTTAAGGTGGGACATTACACTTTTCATTGTGCAAACTATTGCTTCGTCCAGATGACATCCATCATCGATACAGATATCAATTTTGTCGCCATCCAAAATCTCGTCAAGTAAGTTCCGGCTTGGAACAAACTGGTCATAGGTATAAATTTCGGGAGAATTCGAGGAGAATCCTCCCCGGTCCAACAGATTTTGCCTGTTGTCCTCAAGATGGCTGGTATCGATATCGAAGCCGAGTATGCGGGCGTTCGGGAACAGATCGCACCAGATCGCAAGGCCGTTCCCTTTAAGGATTCCAAACTCCGCTAATACCAACCTCTTGTCGAAATCGAATGGCTTGAGGTATCGCGCATATTCCTGGGCATACCCGTGAAACAACATACGGTCGCCGCCCCGCATTCGTTTCAACATCAACGTTGATTCCGACCGTGGATCGTGGGGGCTAGCCTGCCTTACATGCACATTTTCCTGGATGCCGCCGTAAATCAACTCCTTATGGATAAGCCAATCGGAGGTCGCCTTGGGAAAACTATGGTCCGGCCCTAATTTTTCAAACCGATGATGCTGCAAACTGGACTTGATTTTTCTTAACTTTTTCTGCACTTTGAAGGCCAATTTACCAACCAGATTATGGAAAAATTCGAGAGACGACATAATTTTACCATTTCAACTTGATGAGCAGAAACAACTAAAGTGAACTTCACAAAAAAGTCAAGAATCGGCAGTCGGTTTGGTGCTCCTACGTTCCCATGGAATCGAATAAAGTAGTACAAATGCGATTGCCCGGGATCGACCGTATGGAGTCAAGGGTCCGGGTATTGCCTCTCAACTGCACCGGACAGCCGGATTCGGGATCGGCTTGGGTCGGGCGATGGGGGATTGCTTGTCCGCCGTTGGAGGGCCATCGTTCAGACCTCCTCCAGCGCCGAAACCTGTTGACCCGATAGCGGATGGGCCGCAGCCTGTCCCCTGTTATCGTCAGTGCACCCCGCATGTCGGGTCGCCCGCTGAACAGAAGAACCTATAGATCGTCGAACAAGAGACCGAGCCGTCCGGTCGGTGCCCCGCTCGGTGAGCCATGCAATGACTCTGCCTGTCTATGTGATCAATCTGGACCGCCGAGCGGATCGACTGGCTTCTATCGCAGCCAATCTCAATTGTGTCGGGCTTCCATTTGAGCGTATTCCGGCAATCGATGCGCAGTCCCTACCCGCCGTCGGCATGAAGCCTCTGGTGAGTCTTGGCGCGAGAGCCTGCCTGTTGAGCCACGCTGAGGCGCTCCGCCGATTTCTCGATACCTCCCATCCTGCTGCTGCGATTTTTGAAGACGACGCAGAAGTGGCAGCCGACCTGCCCGCGCATTGTGTTTCGATCGATTGGTGGCCTGCCGGTACGGCTTTGGTGAAGCTCGACACCCCGAACAATCTCAAGAATCTGCAAGGCTGGCTGTGCGGACAGACACCGAGCGGACGCGATTTGCGCCAGATAGTCCGGTGGAATGCCGGCGCTGCGGCATACTTGGTGAACCGGGCGGGTGGGACCGCCCTGTTGGAAACTATCGAGAAGGAAGAGTTGAATATCGACCGGACAATGTTCGACCCGCGTTTTTCAAGTTTGGCGAGGCAACTGCGGCCGGTGCAAATCGTTCCTGCGGCTGTTCGACAGAATCCAGTCTTCGGTTCCGATATCAATCATTGGACGCAACCTTCCCAGCGCAGGCGTAAGAAGCGCCGAATGCTGATCAAACGTAGCGTGCGCTGGCAAATGCGCCTTGTCTGGTGGTGGATGACGGGCAAAGCCCGGCGAATGTGGGTACGCTATAGCGAAGCGCCGGTTTCAGACTGAAACGCCGACCTTTTTCTGCCCTCGGTGGAGACGACAAGTACTTGTTGATACACAAGTTCTGCGTCACCGGCCCGGATAGTCGCAAGGCAGATTGGGCAGGTCAACTTGTCCGATATGCGTCGCAACGCTCACGCGCTCTACAATGGCTAATCCCTTTCTTTGGTTCATCCGGCAGTATGCCGCCTGTATTGGACATTCCACGTTAGGTCGATTAGGGGTTTAGGCTCCCGAACTGCGGGAAACTGCCGAAGAACCGCTGCTGCCGGACCGAATTCGAACGGAGACCCAGAGCGATCTGCACCGCTCTGGCGCGCATTCATTCCGACCAGCCGGGAGATACGTTTCGCGGTGACTCGACGATTCGAGCGTATGGCGCCGAGCCTGTGTCGTTCGCCGCCACGCCGCGCATGACGGCAATCCCGCGGTCCTCGCTCTTTGGCATCCCTTCGCGACTCCCGCAACAATACGCTCCCCGGAGGCGATTTGGTCCCGCAATTCGGCCATGTCAAACGGGACAGGTAGGGGATTTCGTGCATGGAATCATGCACTTGAGTAGCTCAGGGGGCGCAAGGCGACATGCGGCGCCTGGCGGGTGATCGAAAAATATTCGCCAGTCGCGCGTCTCATGACCCTTCCTGATCGAAGAGCGGAATATCCATGGCGCGGGCGACATCGTTCATCCTCCGGTCGTAGCTTGCGAGTTCCACGTCCTGGCCCTGATCGGCCAGATACGCGCACGATGCCAGATGCAGGGCGTCGAGGGTCCGCAGCGGCGCCGGACCGGGAAAGGCATCCAGCGCCCGCGCCAGAACCCGCGGGGTCAGCTCCAGCAGCGCGACCCGTCCGACCAGCCCGCGAGCCGCCTCGCCGTGCGAGTCCGCAAGCCCGCGCGCGTGCAGCGCCGTCCATATCTCGTATTCGATGAGCCGGCTGGACACCAGCGTCCCATCCCAGAGGGAACCCGGGGGCCGGCGGTCCTCGGTCAGCAGCCAGGCCAGCGCGACGGACGTGTCGAGATAGATCACCGGTCGCGCCGGCACTCGTCGAGTTCGGCCAGGACCTCGTCCAGGCTGGCGACCGCGGTGGGCCTGGGCGGCGGACCCGAGCCCGCCAGCGCCGGCGGCGCGAGCACACCCGACCGCACTGCCTCGGCAAGGAAGGCATCGGCGAGGACCGGGCTCCGGCTCTCCCGCAGGGGACCCAGCTCCGCCACAACGCGGTCGCGGTCCGTCACCAGGATGGTTTCGCCAGAGGCCGCGAGCCGGACATATTCGCTCAACCGGTTGTTCAGCGTCTTGATGCCGACGGACCTCATGCGTCGAAAGTAGCTACCGATTGCTACTTAGTCAATGTCTCCCGCATGAGTCCTTCAAGAGCCAGTTCTGGAGAACCGGTTCAGACCATAGACCGGCGAGACCGAATCGGGCTTGGACTCGGAAAGCCGTCAACGAGAAAGTGGTATCCGGGTTGTTGCTTGGTGCCCAACCGTGACCCCATCCGGCCACGCAAAATCTGTGAGTTCGCATGCTGGTCAGCGTCCAACCTGTGCGCCGATCCACACCATAGTGCGCAATAATCGGCCTTGACACCGACAACGACCTTGCCCCGGGCAATGATATCATCGAGCGTATCCTCGCAAATCGGGCTGCAGGTTGGAGGTGCTGACGCCCTTTGATAGCCAAGTCGCCGAGCGGATCCACGCCATCGCGTGCGCGAATCTGAGGATTGCGTTGTTCTGTGAGATTTCCAAATTCGTCGAAAACGAGTACCGTCCTTGTATCTCGACGGGACGAACGGGAACAGCTGGCTATTCCCGAATGCCATCGTCGTCGAGCGCGGGCAATGCCTCTACGTCGGTTACATGCGGGAAATCTACGAAACGTCCGGCGACTATCACCGGACACCGTCTGCCGCTCTGATCCCCGGTTCATCGGGGCAACGGACCCCGACAACGTCTGCTCGAACCAGGCTCTCTCCCGAGCTAGCGCTAAATCGCCGGCTGTGCTCGCCGTTTACCCCTAGGACATGAACGAATTGGACGATGCGATCGAGCGGCGAACCCGTCATCGGCGATGCCAGGATCGGCGAATGTCGGGCCGCCCGACCGGTCGCGGGTGGCGGCTCGCGGCGGCGCGCCGGTAAAGAGATTGTCGTCGTCGCCCGCCGGCTTGGCATGGATTTCGCTAATGGTCTATTCTCGACGGTAGCGAGGAAGCCACTCAGATTCGGGATGCCAAGGTGAAACCTATTCCTATTCTGCTCGTTCTGGCACTGGCGCTGACCGCTTGTGCGAGCGAGCCGGCAAGACAAGAGGCGTTCAAACTCGAACAGAACACCAAGTTCGACGGCAGGACATTGCGGTTTTTCGTGAAGCTGGACAACGGAACCGTCGCCTCCGTCAACACGAACGAAGATGTCATCGAGGTGCTGCCCGGGGCCACGCCCTTGCCCGGCCACCAGGCGCAGGCCTTTACGTTCCTCAAGGTCAAGACGGAAGGCACGTCGCTGTCCCACGCTCTGTTGAGCTGGGATCCGGACAATCCGGCGGACTACCTCGTGTTCGGCTGGTGGGCCGAGTTCGTTGGCCAGCATCCGCCGAGGATGTCGTTAGCGGACGCTGAGCGGTTCGCGCTTGTCGACGGCCCGGAACTCGACCATGGAATCGTGCCGGAGGTGCCGGTCGAGGGAACCGCCACGTATCTCGGTCAGGCCGGAGGGCTCTACAGATATGTGCCCGGGGGCGAACCGGGAGAGGATATCGATAACATCGTGCTCGAAGAATACCAGGGGACGCTCACCCTGACCGCGGACTTTTTCGACGGCACCGTAAAAGGCTGTATCGGGTGCATCGGCGACCTCGTTACGCAACGCGCGCACTTCGGTATTATCCTCGGCGGAGAGGTGGAGGCTCCTCAAGGCACAGCCAGGGACTACGAGCTCCACCTGGCCAGTGCGACTATCCGGGACGACGGCCATTTCGTGCGCAACAGGGTGATATTGAGACACCCGGAGCGGACCGTAACCAGGTCCGAGGGGTATTGGGGCGGCGCCTTTTCCAGCCGCCAGGACACGGACGGGAACCCCCGGCTGGCGGCGGGTTTCAGCGGCGTCGAGTTTGAGCAGAGCGACGGCGCCAGGGGCGAATTCTTCGGGTCGTTTCTGGGCCTGAGCGAACGCTTCAGAGAGACCGGGGCATCCAGTCCGCTTCCGGAGGGCAGCGGCCGGCCGGCCCGGAACTGACGCGTTTTTGCAGGGGAAGCAACCCGCACGCCCGGTCAATTCATGGATTGAAAAGGGAATCATATTCGAATGAAACAATCCGGCGTTCCCGAGCCGGATAGCAACCCCGCCGACCAGGTGCCGCCGCGATTCCGATCGATCGCCGGGGCAATCGTCCTCGGTTCCGGCTCGGACACCGGCTCCAGGGCGGTGCCGCCGATCGTCCCGCTCGCCTTCCTCCCCTCGCCATCCATCCGGGTACGGCAGACCTTCGTCATGCCCCGGTAGGGATCCGCATCTTCGACCGCATGTGTGGACCTGAGCAACCGGTTACATGGGTGACAGTGTTTTCGGTTCGCTTCTGTTCCGGGCGGCCCGGCCGGGCCGCCCCGAAGCGGATCAGTTTGGTGGGCTGCCGGTCGAACAGTCCGAGGTCGATGCCGGCGAAGCGCGCGATCCAGTCAGGGCACCGTGGGCCACCGGCTGGCTGTGCCTCGTGTGCGTCTAGGTCATGTGCTAAATCTCCCGTTCTTCGTGACCGGGCCCGTCATGGAAACCGGTCGTTTGTGGAAGCCCCGGCAGGTTCTTCCCGGCTGCTGCTCCCCGCCGCGCCGCCGCAGCGAACGCGAACCCCGTACCCGCCGCCGAAGGTCATGCGGCGGATGACGTCGTGGCCGTCGAGCCAGCGATGCTTGAAGGCGGCCGCGACGTGGCCGGCGGCGACCGCCAGCATC